>Ga0153951_1000400_pt1 | contig 16331 bp, 16 predicted proteins | sample TSNJ035MetaG_FD_102278 | JGI IMG/M metagenome (GOLD analysis project Ga0153951, IMG submission 102278) | Attine ant fungus gardens microbial communities from New Jersey, USA - TSNJ035 MetaG | ecosystem: Host-associated > Fungi > Mycelium > Unclassified | place: USA: New Jersey, Wharton State...
ACCTCCAACACCTCCAACACCACTGACACACCATCCCACGTCGACCTCTTCCCCACCCTCAGACAGGACTGAAGCCCCAGAGCAAAGTGGCATCGTGCCTTGACCGGTATCAGGATAGGTTCGGCTACTTTTCTGCTGCTGCCAATCGGTAGGGCACGCAAGGTATTGGTGGATGGAATTATCTGGATCCGAATCCACGTGTCGTCACTCAAGTTGAAGGAGGAGGAGGACCTTGTCAAGGGAATATCATGCCTGGTTCAAAAGAACCCACTAATCGAGAACTGTCTCTTCCTTGGATAGAGATAATTGGAAAAAATCTAGCCAGTGTTCTGGCGCTTCTTCATGTAAAGTAGAAAAAATGCAAATTTCGTCACACCATACTTGCACTTTTGAAATTTTCATTTGGGAGAAGTTACTGGAGAGTGAGAAGCAGGATTCAAATAAAGAACCTCTGGTTGATAACATGGTATTTTCACAAATATGTGGTCTTGGGCTTCTTTATTTCATGGACATTCCTGTATTTGGTTGGCACCTTTGTTGATTCAGAGCAACAGACAGACCTTGTGTCTATGCTTTGCTTCTCTGAGATCCAACTAGTTTGTTTGCTTTTTTGGTCCTGTAACAGGCACATCTTATCGGAGATCAATCTTTGTAGTACCTCGTCTGAACTGAATAACCTGAACATTAAGACAATAATGGGCCTGAAAGCTGTGCTTTGTCTGCTATTATTGATACCATGACACATGTCATCATTGATGCAAAGTTTGGGAATTGCACAAGCAAAAATGTGCCTGGAATCTGATATTGATGACCGATCAAAATAACAATTGCCGAGAATGTGTGAGAAATGACCCGATGAGTTGAATATGGACGCACCTTGACAGATAGGAAACTAAATGCTCTGTCTATTATTTACAGAAGGATGATGAACACGGGTGTTTGGTGCGCGGGCAGACACTTCAAGGGGTAAGAGGAAAATTCTGAAAATGCGCTATCTGGATATAAGAAAAGCAGTAGAGGCTTCACTGGATATCAAAGATGTGATTCACCAGACATCTTGCTTCTTGAATATTACACCACCAAGTGTTCATTCATTGACATAGAATCGATATCTTGAATAGTATTTCTGTTTGAGACTGCAAAACCCGTCTTTTACCAGCTGTCAATTGAATGGCAAAGCCTGGGGAAAAATGCGAGCCACGGCCCAGTTCCTTCAGTCACAAGAATTTTCTACCAACCATTGTGAAGGTTGAGACGCTAGAGCGGTTCATTATTCTCAACTGAGATCAGATTTCATCACGGCTGCAATGTACTGATCCATGATACTGGACTGAGGATATCAGATGTTTGATCTTGATCAGATTTTTTGGTCTGCGCAAACGAATAGAATATTGTTTAATGACACCAGCTGATATATAGTCAAACCATGTAGATGATGTCGGATGTATGTTGTGTACTAACCCTTTGTCTGTTCATTTTCCATCACGTTATTAACGAGCTGTGATGAATTGAGCGAGATTATTGATACCAATAAAACAGGGAGATAATTCCTCGATGAAAATGACTCAAGGAATCTGCTCTAGTCGACAGTAAAATGAGACAATGCACTGTTCATGTTCACATAGTTGAGAATCAAACATACATACCATGAATGATTCATGGGTCATGGATATTATTTCTCATACATCTTCGTGGAACAGCAGTCATGGGCTAAAAGCCATCCAGAGGGATCGAACGAGACATGATCATGATAACTTCCGGAGTTGCTTAAACTTGAAATTCTGTTACAAACAGGAGAGTTCAAGTTACAAAATATTCTTGGAGAATATTGCTCCTGTGCAGCAATTATCTGTTCTTCAGCTTCATCACCAAGAGCTCCAACATCTGTATTTTTTTCTCGAATAAAAGAGGTCAACCCACCTTTGTCTAAGAATGTCTCCTCTAGACTGGCATAATTTTGCTTTTGGGAAGTCCACTTTGCAAACAATGAAGTGATATCAGTTGAGAATTGTCATTTACACAGAGAGCTGGAGTTCTTCCTTCAAAGAAAGCTTGAGGGATAGATGGACTTTGATCGGGTAAAATAGTTCCGCGCCTAGTGACGCTTGATCGGGTGTTTGAACTTTGTCAGTGCCCCTGTTCAATTTTGATCTCGTATGTTTACGTAACACCTGCCTTTGTTAAACTATACCGCCGAATAGTTGATTTCCTCATGTGCAATTCTGGAAAGATAGTACGTCCATGCCTATCAAAAGGTCAAGAGAGAGAAAGAGACAATAACTTGGATTAAATCATAACAAGACTGTGCTGGGCATCTCAGTTCTCGAGAACAATTGTGTATGAGCATGACATGACACATTACTCCTTATGTTTTTATATTCCAATCACTCTCCGATAACTACTCTCTTTTATTTTTTTGTTAAGTGTAATATGATTTTCGAGTCTACATGAAGAAGCATCAGGAAATCATCTAGATTTTTCCAACTGCCTCTGTCCAAGGAAGCGACGGTTTTCGATGAGCAGGTTCAAAAGAACCAGACATAGTGTCGCCTTGACAAAGACCATCCTTCTCCTCCTCCTTCGACAATGCTTGAGAGACGACGCGTGGACTCGGATCTAGATCATTCCATCCTTTGCGTGCTCAATGGACTTGCAGCAGCAGCAGCAGCAGAAAAGTAGCTAAACCTGTTGGCAGCCTTGATACCAGTCAATGCGCTGTGCCAGTTTACACTAGGACTCCAGTTATGTCTGAGGGTGGGGGAGGGATCAACATCGGGTGGCGTGTCGGTGGTGGTAGTAGTGCGGGTAAGCCAAGGGTCATGTAAAACCTCTTGGTGGGATGATGGAGTAGATCAAGGGCGGCAAGATGTCGAATCAAGGATTTGGCTTGGTCAGAAACAGGGTTCCAATACGGACTCTGGTTTTCGGTTTTGAAGTCGGCATTTTGCTGGGCGAGGGTGGTGGGGTTGTCGGCACGAAAAGGGATATAGCCACAGAGAACGTAGGTGATGATGACTGTGCATAGAGAGAGCAGTGAGCTTGTGTTTTATTTGTGTATGCGTGTGGAAGCGATCATACCTGTACATTAAATGTCCACAGGTTTTCCGTGGCCGGGATGACTTCGGAGTTACGTAGCCGAAAGAGCAGGTGAGAGAGGTGAGTTTATCGTCGGGAGAATGAAGGGGTTTTGCTCTGTGGAAAGTCGAACAAAGAGTGGGTAAAAAGGATGAAGGACTCACTGTAGGAGTCGTTGGAGTGGTATGTCGAGTAGGTGAAGGGAGGGGGGGTGAGAAAGAAGGAGGGAAAGCGTACTTAAGGAGGGAAAGCGTCTTGAGGACGATGCTGTGGTGGAGGTAGTCAATGGAATCAAGAATGGAGCGGATGATGGTGATGGCGTTGTGTTTGGTGGACGAGGACAAAGTCGAAGAGCCCTCCAGCGGTGAGTTCAAAGGAGGAGGGGTAGTACTTTGCGCGAAACTCGAAGACAGACCATGTTGCGTCGTCGAGACCGGTGAGAAGATCGATCTCTGTTCAAACGCTGACTTCCCCTTTAAGGCTGGAAGCACAGCTTAATGTTGACAACTGTTGACAAGGCAGAAAATTGTTACTGTCCGATCAATGAAAAAGGACAGCGCTCTGTCTGCTGATTGATAGGGATGAGAAAAAATCATTCGAAAAAGTCATGGTGGCTGTGTTATGGAAATCGAAGTCGTACACAGATGCTCCAAGGATGTGTCATCAGGATGTAAAAAAGCGGAGGCTTCACTGCATATCGAAAACGTGATTCATCAGTCATCTTGCTTCTCGGAGACAATAGTGATGAGCATTGCACCGCCAAATGACTACTGACTGACATAGAACCGAGATTTCGAATAACACTTTTCGGCTCGAGACTTTTCAGAACCTGTTTGTTACCGACTGACAATTGAATGGAAAATCCTGGAGAATAATGTGAGCCATAGCTGAGTTCCTTCAATTATCATAATTTCCTACTACCCGTCGTGAAAGTTGAGAGGATGGGATGGCTCGTCAGTTTTAACTGAGATTAAGTTTCATCACGGCTGCAATGTATTGATCCATGAGACTGGACTGATAATATCAGATGTTTGACCTTAATCAGGTTTTTTTATCTGTGCACAGCCAAATAGAATCTTTGTCTAATGACACCACTTGATATATAATTGAACTATCGTCATCGAGTTCTGTACAAATACCTCCCTCGTGTTTATTCCACTCAAATGGCTGATCAGTACGGAGTAAAACCACAAGATTATGTTTATGACCTGAAGATCCTATCAAATCACCGTTACGGCCAAGGTATGCTGTTATCCATTCTACCGTTCTCAAAGCAACGGCCGGAGCCTTTTCAAGCCATTTTTGCTACTTTGATGGCATACGATTTTATCTATCACATTCCTAAACAGGTGCGACTTTCCATTTGTAAGGAATGATTTTATATATCTCTTATCTGCTAGGTTCAGTACCTCCACAAGCATGTTTCCTATTTGATGGCCAAGTATTACCACTAACCTCTGAAAACTCAGGAGCGAGTGGTCAAAATTGCATGTTATCTACTTTTCTGTTCTGATAAGTAACTGGGCAGGCATCATGTAAGTGCGATTCTCTCTCTCACTTTATTGAATAAGACAATTAATCCAAATTTCTAGGATAAGTTCATATAGTACGAGAAAATTACCTGACATAAATCTATTGCATATTGATAATAACTTCATCAGGTGACAACGAAGCCTGGGCATCGAAATCAGTAAGTTGTTCTTCTTAATTCAGCTTAGATATATTCATTGACTGGGATTTTTTAGTGGTATAGGTCAGATGTATTTGCTGCTTGTTCTGACCTACCTCTTTGCTAGGTGTACATTTGGTTATATGCTAGTGAACGAGTGAGTCTCATCATGGCTCTTGAGGACTGGAGTAGCTGATGTCAATAGCTTCTTCACAACATTGAATACATTGGTAGTGAAACTTCTACTGGTCTTGCGCCTTCGAGCGATTTGGAACAAGGATTTAATTGGTGAGAGAGCTAGAAACATGGGCCAATGGACTTATTTATTCTTTGGATTCCAGTGACATTAATTGTATATCTCATGATGGCAGGTATGTGTTATAAAATTTGATTTCTGATTGATAGAGATGACTGACGGTCGAAATTAGCTGAGGTCCTGGTAGGCTTTAAAGACAGTACAATATGTAACCCACCAACTGATTGTATTTTTCAGTCTGCTATGTCTGTGATGATAGTCGGCGTATATGTCCGATCAGTGTCCAGAGCGCTACTCCCTCTCCATAGTTGCTGGGAGAATCCAATACACCTTGATAACGTATACAACATTCTTAATAGTGCCTTTGAGTATGTGTTCAAACATATTTTGCTTTGATGACTTGTACATTTATTCTCACTCAAAAAAGCACTATCAGGGCGACGGCAACCGCAATCGAAGTCGTCTTGACCTTTATCAGGTTTACCATGACATATAAAACACAAAGGGTATTTGGTAACGGAATACGCAGCCATATATCTCACATGAAAACCTCGACTCGTTTATTGTATGTGTTTTACCGCGATGGAACATTGTTATTCATACCGTGAGTCGAAAACTAGATATTATTGATGTAACTGATTGCATATTTATTCAGTCTCTTGGGTAAGCCTAGACTATAGAAATAGTGGGCTGAAATTCATTCTTTTCAAAGTCCTCATATGCATGGAAGTCAGTTCTGACCTAAATGGATCTGATCTTATTACAGCTATCCTTGGATAGTATGTTGTTATTGTTACTAGTCTTTCTCTTATTGACCCCAATTATCAGCTTTCAATACTTCATTTATCCCTTCATTGTAAGTAAAAGCACTTTTACCTATATTTATACCATCACTGCTGATTTACATGTTGCTCAGGTGTCACGGCTAATACTCAATTTACTCGAAGCAAATTGTCCTTTGGATGAAAGTATAGATTCAAGGACATTAGAAACCTTGAGGTTCTGCCATACAGGGTCCACTGTGGACACTGAAGCGGATATTTCGCGAGGTGGTAGAGGAGCTACCTCCTTTGGTGAAGAAATACATGAAGAGGCAAGATGATGGATAGGAGATCTGGTGTTGTTCGTCTCAGTAGACGATGTTGGATGTATATTGCAAAACAATTATTGTTATGTATGTCCATTTTCTGCCGCATGAGTAACGCGCCTTCGTCTAAGATTATTTCCTCTGAAAATGCGTAATCTTGCTTTTGGGAAAGTACCACAGACAACGAAGGCAATATTAGTTGGGGATTGTCATTGACACAGAGCTGGAGATCCTCCTTCAAATAGAGCTATATTTCCCAATACTTTATGCACAGATGGACTTTCACTGGGCAAAGTAGTTCCTTTCGATAGTGGTGCCACAGTATCCTAAGAAACTAGCTGAAATCTCCTGTAGAAAATGACGAAGAACTTTCCTGCAAGCTGAGTAATATATCCACGTTGTTTGCGAAATGTATCTCCACAGCCAACACAAGTGAACGTGACAAAGGAGAAGGATACAAAGCCAAACAAAATATTTGAGTTCTTTGAGTAATGATTGGAAGAAATACCAGGCTCTGTGCTCTTCAGCAAAATCAAACCTTTTCTATTATATGCCAATGACTCGGTTCCTCCCCAATATAATATGGACTCAGAGCAGCAGCATGTGTTGACACTGGGAACAAAAGCATATATGTGATTATTTCCATCCGAGAGCCACGGCTAGTTCCCCTTTCATTCCCTCTGGTAGATCCTCATGAGGCCTTTTCAGGTCTTCAAGTTGCCAAGCACGCCAACCTGAAATGCAGAAATTTGAAGTTGCTCATGGAAAATTCACTTCGTGTCTGTTCTGGGCATTGACACGAGGAGTAACCGCGAGTTCTCATTCAAGTCTAAGTTATCTCTACTTCAATTCAACGGGCCGTCAAAAGAGTCAAGAAAGCTGTACAAAACATCTCCAACATCCAGCCTCCCTACCTCCGCTACCCTTGCGGTGATCGACATATTGTTATAATGAGGTTGAAGACAACAATGACCAGAGTAAGCTTGTGACTGCTCAGGTAATCCGTCATTGTTGAAGCAAGAGCAGTGCAAAGACCCTCAACGATTCGTAGTAGGCGGTGACCAAACGTATTGAATGAGGGGAAATTGAACTCATATTCTGGAGGAGACTGAGGAACGACATTGGTGAGAGAAAAGGGGCAGGGATTATCAGCAAATGCAGTACTAGGCAAGGACACTGCTTCTCAAAAACTTGTAGCTGGGCAAGTCCAGAAATCGAGAACAGAACTAGCAAGGGAGCGTTAATTTGAGCGATATAAAATCAAGCGCCAAATTTCAATTAATATCCTTGACACCATCCCTGGTATAGTCAACCTGGCCAGACGGTCTGACTAGGTAGTGAATGGGCCTTTGCTGAGATGTGCCATTTAACCTTGGACTCATAGCCATTCGAGTTGGCGCTACTCCCTTCTATACGGCTATGGATGTTGCAGTGCATACACCAATCGAAAAAACTAGTTGCACTGGTGATAGTTGAACCAGAGGCTCTTGTAGCAATACCAAGGCAATGCTAGTCGATTTTTTCTGGAGCATCATTCCCAGCGAGGTTCCAACTGTCGTAATGGGGCTGATATTGCCATCGAATCTCGCTGCGGCAGGGGGGTTAAAATTGGTCAAGTCATATCTATGGCCGTGAATGACAACAGACATATTCGAAGCACTGTCCCACACATAGCCTCAATGAAGCCGAAAGTAAAGAAATCGATGCCTGCCATTAGGACAAAACTGAGAAAGTCCATCTTCTGTCCCACGCACGTTGCTGCTCTGGACTGCGAAGATGTAAAGCGAGAAGATGGGATGACAGATAAAAATGACATCATAGTCCACCACATTGCTACATGAGCAGAGTCGGAGACCAATTCGCGCACATCGTCCTCATGACCAAGGAGTAACTGTCCCATCGGAGAGTGTCCTACTGTGAGAGTTTTCCCGTTGCTGTATGCGTAGAAAAAAAACCAATTAATGAACGCGAGTGAAACTTTCCAGAGACGCACTCGACAGCATCACGCGCACTCAGGCATTCTCCTTCTGTTCAAGCTGAGTGGTATGGCTACAATAGGACGATGGCCAGGGACAGTGTTATCAGAGTCCAGACGAACCAAACTCTTCTTGCGGTCGACTTGAGAGTTATCGGAGAGCTCTGGGCTCTCCAGAATACCTGCATAAGGAAGATGGGCCTGATAACCGGAGAGCATGTTGCGCTGGCTGGGAGCGACAAGCTGAGAGCTGCAAACACGATGCTCGGTAGAGAAAAAACATTTGTGCAGCTGTCTGCACTTACAAGAGAGGGGTAAGAGGGTATGGCATAGATTGAGACTGGAGATCGTAAGCTCTGCTGAAGAGAGCATGGTCGTACAGCATCAACGTTTTATCATTCTCAGTCAGGATTTATCAGCTATCCCCTGTGTTCCCACGATTTTGGCTCTGAATCCATAATATGTTGAGGATGGTATATAATAGAATGGTTTTTGATTTTGCTAATGAGCACTGAGCTTAATATTTGCGTATTTTCAAATCAGTGAGCACTACTCAGCTGGAACTTGAAACAAAATCATCCCAAATGTTTTGTTTGGCTTTGTATCCTTTTCTGTTGTCTGTGGAGATGTATTTTGCAAACAACACGGACTATATCCCATGAGCAATTTATCAAAAAAGCAGCTTGCAAGAAAACTCTGTCATTTTGTACAAGGGACTTCAGCTAGCCATATAGCCTCACTGACGCAGGCAAGTCCATTTCCCTACCCTTGATCCCCTTTCACAAAGCAAAACTCCTCCACTTTCCCGACGAGCAACTCACTTCCCTCGCCGTCTCTTTTGGCCACGTCTCTTCTGCAGTCATCAAAAACACCGGCCACAGAAAATTCCTCAACTTCTGGTTGACAGGTATGATCGCTTCCACACGCATTCACAAATAAAACACAAGCTCATTGGTCTCTCTGCACAGCCATCATCATCTACATTCGTGTTGACAATGCCACCACCCTCGCCCAGCAAAATGCCGACTCCAGAACCGAATTTCAGAGTCCGAACTGGAATCCTGTTTCCAACCAAACCAAGTTCTTTATCCGATGTCTCCCCGCTCTCGACTGAAGTCGACATTTGAACATGTTCATGTTAAACAGTTTCTGCAAGAGGGGATGAAAGAGGGACTAGCCACACCTTTCGAATGGAAATAATTACATATGTGCCTCTGTTCCCAATGTCAACACATGCTTCTTCTCTGAGTTAGTCATATATTGGGGAGGAACCGAGTCATTGGATAACAGGAAGGTTTGATTCTGTTGAAGAGCACCGAGCCTCGAATCAGCAAGCATTACTTGAGGGGAATTAAAAAAAACATTCCCAAGTGTTTTGTACCCTTTTCTGCTGTTATGTTCACTTATGTTGGCTGTGGGGATACATTTAGCAAACGACGTGGACTCATACCCCACGGACTATTTACTGAAAAAAAGCTTGCAAGAAAGCCCTTCATTTTCTACAGGATTTTTCAGCTATGCATCTAGCATTTCAGATTACTGACACACCGCTATCGAAAGGAACTATTTTACCCGATGATCTATACCTAAAGTATCGGGAATTCTGGCTCTCTTTAAAGGATGAGCTCCCAGCTTTTTGTATAATAATCCTCAACCGATATCACATCCATTGTCTGCAATGATACCTCCCCAAAAGCGAAATTACGCCAGTTCAGATAAGACACTCCTAGACTAAGGTGGGTTGACCTTTTTGTTCGAAAAATCAAGAAAATAAAGATTTTCCAGCTCTTGGGGTTGAAGCCGAAGAACAAATGATTCCTGCACAGGAGCAAGAGATTGGGAGTCTTAAAGAATATTTTGTAACTTGACCTCTCCTGTTCGTGATAGAATTTCAAGTTTAAACAAGTTATTGTGTCCCAATCATCTTTCAAAAATTTGACGTTTTTATCAGACTTTCATGTCTCGTTTAATGTCTATCAATGGTTTTTTTTACCCATGACTGCTGCTCCACAAAGAACACGATGTGTGAGACACAATATACAAGGGTCCATGAATCATCGATGGTGTAGATTTCTATTCTCAACTACGTGAATATAACTAGTACATTATCTCATTTTACTGTTGACTTGAGTAGATTCCTCGAGTCATCGATGGTTGTGTCGTCCTGTCCCTATTTTATCGGTATAAACTGTCTCGCTCAATTCACCACAACTCGCTAATCATATGATGGAAAATGAACAGGAAAAACAATGGTTCGTATGCAATATACATCCAACATAATCTATTGGGATGAACACTAAGTGCTCTATGTATTATCTCGCCTCTTCATGTATTTCTTCATCCATGGAGATAGCTCCTGTATCATCTCGCGAAACATTGGCTTCAGTGTCCCTACTGGACTCTGTATGACAGAAAACGAGGGATTCCATTGTGCTGGAATCTATACTTTCGTCCAAAGGACAGTTTGCTTCGAGCAAATTGAAAATCAGCCGCGACACCTAAGCAAAACACGAATAAATGGTGACACTAAAGAAAGATTTGAGCTAACAATGAAGGGATAAATGAAGTGTGCACAGCTAATAATTAGGGTCAATATGGGGAAAACTAGGAACAATAAAAGCATACTAGTATAGGATATTCGAAATAATATCAGATAAATTCTGGAAAAAAGAAATAACTTGCAGGCATAAGAGAACTTTGAAAAGAATGAGTTCTAGCTCACTGGTTTTATAGTCTAGGCTTACCCAAGAGACTGGATAGATAGGACATCAGTCAGATCAATAATCTCCAGTTTTCAACTCACGGTATGAATAACAATGTTCCATCGCGGTAAAATACATATAATAAACGAGTTGAGGTTTGCATATAAGAAATACGGCTGCGTATTCCATCGCCAAAAACCATCTGTATTTTGTATGTCATAATAAACCTGATAAAGGTCAAGAGGACTTCAATTGCTGTTGCAGTTGCCCTGATGATTCTTTTTTGTGTGAGGGTAAATGTATAAGTCAGCAAAGTGAAATATGTTATAACACATACTCAAAGGCACTGCCAACATGGTTGTATATATTATCAAGATGATCTGGATTCGCCCGGCAACCATGGAGAGGGAGTAGCACTCCAGAAACCGATTCGAGATATACGTCAACTATCAACACAGATATCGAACTCTGGAAATTGCAATCAGTTGGTGGATTCAGTATCGCACTGTCCTCAAAGCCTACCAGAACCTCAGCTAATTTTGACCATCAGTCATCCTTATCAATCAGAAATCAAATTTTACACAACAAACCTGCCGTCATGCAATATACAATTAGTGTGACTGGTATTCAAAAAATCAATATGAGTCAGAGTCCATTAGAACATGTTTCTAACTCTCTCACCAATCAAGTCCTTGTTCCAAATTGCTCGTAGGCGCAGGACCAACAGAATCTTGACTACCAATGAATTCAGCGTTGCAAAAAAGCTATCTATATCAGCTCCTCTAGTCCTTAAAAGTTATGATGGAACTCACTCGGTAGCTAGTGAATCCCCAAATGTACACCTAGCAAAGGGGTAGGTCAGAGCAAGCAGCAAACACATTGGAGTTATACCACTAAAATGCCCTAGTCAATGAAAAATTTAAAAATAAATTAAGAGTGACATCTTACTTGTTTCGATGCCCAGGCTTTATTGTCAGCTGGCGAAGTTGGTATAAATATACATTTGATTTATGTCAGAAAGTTTCCTCGTACTATATGAACTCAATCTGAAAATTTAAATCAGTCGTCCTCTTCAATAAAGTAAGGGAGTCACACTTACATCATGCCTGCCCAATTACTTATCAGGACAGAAAAATAGATGACATGCCGTTTTGACCACTTCCTCCTGAGTTTTCATATATCAGTAACAATAGTCAGGCATTGAATAGGAAACATACCTGTGGAGGTACTGAATCTGGGGCAGAAGAGATATGTGGAATCATTGTTTACAAATAGAAAGACTCACCTGTTGAGGAATGTAATAGATAAAATCATATACCATCAGCGTAGCAATAATGACTTGAAAAAGCTTCAGCTGTTGCTTTGAAAACAATGGAATAAAGAACAGCATACCTTGGCAGAAACGTATATTTGATATGTACCTCAGGTCATCAACGTAATCATGTGGTGTTTCCCCGTACTGATCAGCCATTTCAGTGGGATATGTAGGAGGGAGGTGTTTGTTTACAGAACTAGATCCAAATGGTTCGATTATATATCAACCGGTGTTATTAGACAAACATTCTATTCGGTCGTGCACAGACCAAAAATCTGATCAAGGTCATGTGATATCCACAGTCATGGATCAATACATTGGAGCTATGATGAAACTTGACCTCAGTTGAAACTGGTGAGCCGTTCTAGTCTCCCAACTTTGACGATGGGTGGTGGAAAACTTTGATAACGGAAGGAACTTTGCCATGGCTTGCATTATTCTCCAGGCTTTGCCACGCTCAATTGATAGCTGGTAGCAGACAGGTTTCGCAAAGTCTCAAGCTATTATTCAAAATATCTGTTCTATGTCAATCAGTGGATACTTGGCCGTGTAATGCTCATGACTATTGTCTTCGAGAAGCGGGATGACTGATGAATCACTGCTTTTCTCACATCCCAATAACACATTTTGAGGTTTCTCCTCTCACCCCCTTGAAGCATCTGCCAATGCTCCTACCTTCGATTCGGACCATAACACAGCCACTACGATATGAGCCGCTTTTTTTCCCACCATTTCTCTGGGTCTCAGATCTCAGCTATTTTTATTAAGTAGCCAGACCGTTCCAAGATTCGACGAGGGGCTGTCCCATTTCTCTCTTGATAGGGCAGTGACGGCTTTTTAGCTGTGCTTCCTGAAAGGGAAACAAAGCCAGTGTCTGGGCAGCATCGTCTGCCTCTCTCCCTATATTACATCTTTTTTTTTTAGCTCCCCACTGGCAGAGAGCTCTTTGACCGCATCCTCGCAAAGGGCAAGTTTACCAAGCATGACGCCGTCACCGTCACCCACTCCACTCTTGATGCCATCAACTGCCTCCACCACCGCGGCATCGTCTAGAGATCTCAAGTATGCTTGCTTTCCTCTCTCAGCCCCTCTTTCACCTACTTAATAGACCCAAGAACAACCTCTGCCGCTCCAATGATTCTGAAAGTGACATTGTCATTGTCAACTTTGGCATGAAAATCCTCATCCATTTCCCACCCTCAACCCATCCTTTGCTCCTCTTTTTACAGAGAAAGACTCCCCCATTCGCCGAACAAGAAGATCCGTTCCCTTGCTAATTTTGAGTCAGCCACATAGGCCACAGAAAACCTGTTGATATCTGGTCCATGGGTATGATCGCGTCCACGGGTATGATCGCTTCCACGCGCATACACAAACAAAACACAAGCTCGTTGTTCTCTCTCTGTAGTCATCATCAACTATGTTCTCCTCTGCGGCTACCCCCTTTTCCTGCCGACAACACCATCGCCCTCGCCCGGCAAAACGCTGACTCAGAAATTGAATTCCAGGGTCCACGCACCTGGTCTCTGATCAAGCCAAATCCTTCATTTAAGGTCTCGTCGCCCTCGATCCACTCCATCGTCCCACCGCCCACGACGCTTTACGCGACTCTTGGCTTACGCCCACCACCACCAACACTCCATACCACATCGACCTCTCCCCCACCCTCAGACAAAAGTGGAGTCGTAGAGCAATGTGGTACAGTTCCTTGACTAGTATCAGGGCTACCAATAGGTTTATTTACTTTGCTGCCACTGCGGCGCAGAGGAGTGACAGAAGGATTGTTCTGGATCCAGATCCACACGTCATCACTCGAGCACTGTCGAAGGAGAAAGAGAAGGATGATAACCTTGGTCAAGGTGGCATCGTGCCTTATTCTTTGAAACCTGCTCATCAAGAACCATCACTTCCTGGGACAGAGGTAGTCGGAAAATATGTGAATGATTTTCTGAGGCTTCTTCATGTAAAGTAGAAAAATTGCAATTTTTCTCCCATCATATTTGCACTTTTGAAAAATTCAATTCGAAAAATGAGCAGCTGCTGGAGGGTGAGTGGGATCTAAAAAAAAATAGGGTTGGAATTATGAATTTTCACATATCTGCAGTATTGGGCTTTTTTATTTCATAGACATTCCTGTACTTTGTTGGCACCTTTTGTCATGACACAACCAAAACAGCCAAGTCATTATTTATATTTCTTTTCTTTTCTTTTTCATTTAATTAAATAATTGGTGGATGCACAAGAGGGAGTGACTCAAAAGAGATGTGTAGGACTTTATAAATAGACACGAATACAGAATGTGTTTAAGTAGTATACAGCAATCAAATGAGAACTCTATTGAGTTCTCCTTGTCAACTCAGACTAGGAGTAATTCTAAGGCATCACAGTCTAAGTTCTTATACCTTTGTTGGTTTGGACCTTATCATAACTCGGCCAAACAGGTAAGTCATTATTTCTTTTCTTTTTCTTTTTCTTTTCATTTAATTAGGAAATCAATGGATGCACAAGAGAGAATGACTCAAAGGAGATGCACGGGACTTTATAGATAGAAGTAAATACAGAATGTGTATAAGTAGTATACAGCAATTGAATAAGGACTCTATCAAGTTCTCCTTGTCAACTCAGACTAGGAGTGGATCTAAGTAATTACAGTCTAAGGTCTTACAGACCTTGTGTCCCTGCATTGCTTCTCTGAGATTCAACCTAGTTTTTTTTCCTCTTTTGGTCCTGTAACAGGCACAACTTATCAGAAATCAATCCCTGTAGTACCTCATCTGAACTACAAGGATAACCTTGATGTAAAGACAATCATGGGAGCTGTGGTCTGTCTGCTGCTATTATTGATCACACATGAATCTTGTCACAAGCATGTGCCTGGAATCTGACCAAATGATCAAAACAACAATGCTGAGAATGTATGAGAAATGACTCAGATGGACGCCCCTTGACAGATAGGGTTCTGTTAATTATCTACTGAAGGATGGAGAAGATGGGTGTTTGGTGTTTTTCTATCCAGAGTTCTCCAGTCGTTCAACAGCATTGCAACGCGAGGCATGAGGACACCTTCTCAGCAACTTATAGTTGGACGAGTCTGAAGTTGTGAAGGCACATACATAGTTGAGCACTTTCAATTGTCATTAGACGAGGAATCGAGCATGCTATATGCTGCTGTTGGTCGTCCAATCGATCCTTTGAGAAAAGTTTCTGAGAGTGTGAAAGTATCGGGAAAGAACATCTTGCGATTCTATTTCTTTTGTAAGTTATCTTTGTCGGCCTTAGGACGGTATTGGCTCAGGGAGGGGCAGTCGATATTGCTAGACCAGTCTTCAATTTTGGCGGGATGTTGCATGCGGTGTTCGTAGGTGTCTCTCAAGATTTCCACGAAAAGAACCATTGGAACATGACTGCCATGACGAAAAGAGTGGCAATAACACCGAAAATGAAGATGGGAGAGATGGAGAACAACTTCAAGAGCAACGCAGCCAATCGTGTTCGCATCGATAAAACCGATCTTCCAAGCAATGACCGACATCGGCTCACCCAAGCACATGAATAACATCACAAGGTCCTTGGTATCGTAGGTCCCAGTTGTATGAGCCATTTTCTTGACCAGAGACGGATAGTTGACCTTAACAGGGCTTATCATCCATTGTAGCAGGTCGAGATCGAGAACAGAACTAGCAAGAAAGCGTTGGTTGGAGCAATATAAAATACATACGACTTGAAGTTTCGACTAGTATCCTGGACATCATCCCAGGTATAGTAAACCTGGCCAGATGGTCTCATCATCAGACTAAATAGTGATTGAGCCTTTGCTGAGATGAGTCAATTGTCCCTGGACTCATAGCAGGTCGAGGTGGCGGCACTCCCTTCTACATGGCTATGGATGTTGCAGGGCACATACCAATCAGGAAAACTGCTTGGGCCGGTAATAGTTGAACCAGAGGCTCTGATGACAGCGCCAAGGTGATGCTGGTTGACGTTTTGGAAGAGGAATGGGGCACTATTTCCAGCGAGATTCCAGCCATAATGAGATTAGTATTGCCATCAAATCCCGCTGCGGCAGGGGGCTTAAAGTTGGTTAAGTGATAACTATAGCCGTGAGTGGCAACGGGCAGTCGAAACACTGTTCCATGAGTCATGGACATCATGAAACCTTGTTGCGAGCGTCCCACGCACAACCTCAGTGAAATCGACGTTTGCCATCAGGGCGAGGATAGAACTGAGAAGGCCCATCTTCTCTCGCCATGCA
>Ga0153951_1000403_pt1 | contig 16313 bp, 11 predicted proteins | sample TSNJ035MetaG_FD_102278 | JGI IMG/M metagenome (GOLD analysis project Ga0153951, IMG submission 102278) | Attine ant fungus gardens microbial communities from New Jersey, USA - TSNJ035 MetaG | ecosystem: Host-associated > Fungi > Mycelium > Unclassified | place: USA: New Jersey, Wharton State...
TCAGCTATGATCAAGGAAGATCTATTTATAGAATGACAGACAAGAGAATTGAACTGGTAGCTTCTTGGCTGATTGTAGAATATCATTAATATAAATGAGAACAAATAGCATACTTGTATAAGTAGATAGCATAATTGATCAAGAACCCTATCAAGTTCTCTTTGTAACCCTCAAAGACTTAGCTGCTGAGTCAACTTGACTTGAGTTGCACAATAGTTGGAAGTATTGGAGAATAGAATAGAGAGGTCAAGAAAGTTGGAACTGAGAAGATTGACAAAGACACTGACCTCAAGAGTAGATTGTTTGTACTGGTACTCCTTGAGCTACACTCAAAGATCAGATTTAACAGATAGATATAAGAGAAGACTGGATAAGAGGATTAGGAGAAGCAGAAAATATTGGCTGTGTAATCAAAAGAAGATCCTGCTTTATCATTCCACTCCCTACCATAATGGATTATTGGAATGTTTCTTTTGTTTTCTTATTTGTTGATTCTATGATTTGTAATCCTAATATATACTCTAGGGGTGTAGAGGGGCCTAACAACAAGTTACCCCTATTATCTCTCTCTTTCTGTCGCTCTAGAGCTTTACTGCTATTTTTGAGTGACTGAGTTTTTCTGTTTGTTTTCTTTATAAAAAGTTTGTGCAAAATATCCCTCAAGGGGATATCTCACTTTGAGAAAGACTTGGGCATTTGCTCAACTAGGAGTTTAACCACTCACTATGCATTTTTGGAGTAAGTTTTCAACTGTACAGTCAGTTGAAGTAAAGCCTACATAAGAGCATGTGTAAGAACTTAGACTATGATATCTTAGAACTACTTTTAGTCCAAGTTGACAAGGAGAACTCAATAGAGTTTCCATTCAATTGCTATATACTACTTATATACATTCTGTATTTACTTCTATTTATAAAGTCCTATGTATCTCTTTTGAGTTATTCTCTCTCATATGTCCACTGATTATTCAATTAAATGATGTCACAGTTGCACTATGGACCAGTAGTCATATACTGTATAGTTTACCACTATACCAAAAGAGTGACATTAACAAGACTACTTGCTAATAAGGGTCTAGCTATTTATGTAGTTCTTTGAACAGGTATTTTATTATACCTCTATGTTACTATTTAGTAGTCATTTTTTTGTAACAAATGAAAAAGAAAAGAAAAAAATATAAATAATGACTTAGCTGTTTTGGCCATGTCATAACAGTATGGGAGTTCTAGGCAGTACTACTATATTGACAGCAAGCCAGGCTACTAGACTAGTTTAAGAAGGGTAATATCATAGCACAAGACAAATATGTACCTTTAAGATCCACAATCAATTGGGATCTGTTCGAGAGGATACTAAATATTTCTTTAGTTTCTACTATGCCCTTGACTATTTATTATTGTTTGTGAGCTTTCTCTTTTCTGATTTACCTCCCCTGTGCCTACTTGTTTGTACACAACTATAAAACAGCTTGGAGATTTCATTTCTTTGATCTATTACCTCACTCTTGTATTTACTTTTATTTCCATCATTAGGGTAAGCTAGACCCTACTCACTTATACTAATACAGACTAAGCCTTCCTAGAGTGCCTCTCTATTAGTCCTTTTACACCCTAGTCATAGAACATCTCAGCAGTCAGGGATAGGAATACAGGAGGGGGCAACCAATTAAATATGAGGTAATTACAATTTAATCAGTTGCAGGGTCACTCCAGTATACTACCACTAGTGTATTAGGGGTGGACTTTGGTATAGTCCCCTTACATTCACCTCCTCTCTTAGATTGCTATGTTTCAAAGCAATGGATCTGGGATAGAAAATTTCATTAAACTCAGTCCTACTGTTAAATTGAGCTCTGGGATATTAGATGGGTATGACTCCAACTTCTTGTTGTATCTCCCTCTGTGCTAACTCACTTGGAATCAGGATGTGTTGATGATATTTCAGAGAGAGGAAATAGGACAGTTCTAAGGCAAAGGGAGTAGACTTAGTTGATAATAAAGCTAAGGAGAAGTTTGCTAGAATAACTACTTATATATAGAGAACTAGTCATGAAAAATAAGTTATACTGACTAATACTCAGCTATAATACATAGCTAAGACTAAGTCCAAGGAAGAGAGTTGCTGAGGTAAGCATTTGGCAGAGTATATGATATTACAGAAAGTTACCAGAGTATAACAGTATTCCTCTTCTAAAAAAAAGAGAAGATCATACCCTTGTGACCCCATAGACCTGTAAGTACATTGATTATGCTAGTTGGTCATCATCTGGTAGGGTGAGGAGTATTAACAAGATAGGTCAAGTTAGGTCTGGCTTTTCCAGGTAACAGTCATAGAAATTGATTACTAACTCAGTGGCATTCTCAAGATCAGATACAGAAAGCCAAGAGTACTCTTCCATAGTACTCTTATAGCCTGCCTAGTATACATAGTAACATAAGGGATCTCTTCTCTGTTTGTCCAGTTTAGAATCAAGTACCTATATAACCTTGAATTCCAGGTTTTTGTCTATCTCAATAGAGGATGGAGGTGGATTGTATTACAAATTAGTAAGTAGCCATTTGTGATAAAAGTAAAGTAAAATTGTTTGAAAAGAGTATAAGTTTGATCTAGATCCATTTTGTATAATGCCCCTAAGGTACCAACCTTTATATACCATAACAAGCTCACTATCAAAGTAGTTAGTAAACCACTTTTGGGCCTTACCATATTCAACCAAGCTCTTATTCACATCCCCAATATCAAACCTTACAGATGTGATATGGTCTAAGTAAATAGCTAGCTAGGCTTTTCAAGCTTGCTATCTTGTAGAAGGTTGTCTAAGTTATCACTATATTTTGTCTCCAAGAAGAGTAGAGGTATTGTAAGGGTGACAACAGACTCAAGGCCAGAGGTCATACCAGAAAGCTAGTAAGAGTCCTAAAAGCTAGAATGATATTTGAGTAAAAGTAAATCTACCAATACAAGCTTCTATATATACTACTGGAGGTAGTTTGTGTGCAATCACATAAGCACTAATACAACAATACCAAACATTCCTAATATAGTTATAGGCTATTGACCAAGTGTAAGGGCAATAACTAGCAATTGGCCAAAAGTCACACCAGAGAGCTAAGTAAGAGTCCCAGAAGCTGGAGTGATATTTAAGTAAGGGTAAATCTACTAATACAAGCTCTTATATATACTACAAAGGATGGTCTGTGCACAGTCATATGAGCTACAGTCCAATAATAGCACTTTCTAATTTAAATAAATGGAATAATCAAGTCAATATATAGACCAAGAGACAAGAATAGATAGATGGGTATTATAAGATAAGATAAGCTAGATAAGTGCAAACCTGGTACTTAGCTAAGCCCTGTCCTAGGGTGATGGCTGTTCTCTTACACCAAGTATAAACCAGACCAAAGAGAGATAGGAGAGAGTGGACATATACTAAGAGATCTAGACCCTAGATAAGAATAGATCCATTAACACTTACTAAGCACAATCCTAGGGTGTCCCCTTACAGGTATAGAGAGAAGTCACCTTAACTACCCAACCATTTTACTTAGAACTTATACAAGTGTCAAAAGACAACTCTAGAGCTCTTGAGATGGCAGCAGGTGTTATGATTGTATGCTCTCTCTCACCACCTCTCTGAGTATTATATTAAAATTACAAATTGATGAGACTCAATAAAAAATGAATAAAAAAGAAAAGTCTTTTCTTTTCTAGTCTCCTTCACTTCTTTTCTCTACAACTACACCATATGGATATATCCAATATTGTCTTCCATCCTACCATACCAGTCTATTACTACTATATGCTCCTGCTCCACCTCTATACTACCACTTCCTATTAACATCTTCTATCCTCCCAACTGGCTACTTCTTATCCAGCTCATGATGTTGTTATATATCATGTTTATTTCTTGGTTGAGTCTAGCAGTAATTAAATCACAAGTCATTGGTAGACTTTTGATCTGTTGCTTTGATATCATATTCATCTAAGTCTATTCTAGATTGAAAGTCTATAGTATTCCAAAGATGTTCCAGAGTTTCTGAGTTTTAGAGTATCAATATTGATAGTATATCTCTAAGAAACCTGATGCTAGTTCATTAGTCTTGTCTTCCAAGGTATGTGCTATTTGTAAGGGCAACCAGAGTAAAGTAGGCTCTGGAAGAATCCTGTTAGTACAAGGTCATAAAGACTTAGGCTCAACCAAGGTAGTTATTTAAAAAAAAACTTAATAGAGTTCCTTATTGAATTCTACTAGATGCTTATATAAATATTAGATGGTCTATGTGCCTATTTCCCACAATCACATGACCCTTACTAATAACTATACATATCTTACATAATCTTTCCCATACTATTTATATCTTTTCCACATTGTATTCTTGGATATTTCCCATTAAGTTGATGAATGCACAAGAAATAGTTTTCTTCTTGGGAGTCATCTCATAACAAATCCTTAGTTATATCATAGCTCCTAAGTATGTTACAACTTACCTCCAAGAGAATCTTTAGAGTTTAGAATAAGGCTCCTGGAGGTATATTCTACAATATATATACTACTACAGTTGTGTATCCTTGATCCTATAGTCCTATCTGGCAGGGTCAGAAGTCACCAAGTTGAGCTAAGGCAATTAAATATTATATAGTAATATTTAATTAGGTGCAGGGTCACTCTGGGAGGTTGGTCTAGTGTTTCAGGGGTAGTGTTGGTAAGGTTCCCTTATACTATTAAGCAAGTGATAGCTTGGTGACTGTCTGGTAAAGGAGCCTATTCTTGGATCTAGATTATATCTAGGACTTGTAGAAGGATTCTAGAGTAGACCTAGCTAGTGAATCCAGGGGTATAAATTGTATTCTATATTACAAATTTGCAGAAAATTTGCTGGTAGTATAATAGTGCAAGAGTGAATTTTTTTTCAAATCAACAATTTATTATATGGGGCTTGTAGACAGACTGAGTGTGAGAGTAAATCACTTAAAAGAGATGTGCAGGACTTTATAAATAGAAGTAAATACAGAATATGTATAAGTAGTATACAACAATCAAATAGAAACTGTTATAAGCTGTTTTGGCCATAATAACTTTTATTTCTTTAATCCATTATCTTTTACTTTTCTTTTCTTTTAATTAGATAATAGAGGACTCACATGATCAGGAGTCACATGACCTGTTATATTTATCACAATTGGTCACAAATTGGTCACATCACACAGGTCACATGTCAAGGAACATTCTAGTAGATTCTATTAGATTATTAGTAGGTTAGGGTTAGTAGCATAGACCATGTGTAAAAGGTATAAGTAATAGCCTAAATCTAAGGGGAACTCTGTTGAGTTCTCTTTGTTCACCCCAAATAAAAGACAGCTCAGTCCTAGGGTTAGCTCAACCCAATGGTCACACTACAGAAACTCTATCAAGTTTTCCTTGTCAACTTGGACTAGGAGTGGGTTTTAAAGTCATCACAGCTAGAACCTTACAACACTACAAGACTGTGGAGAATGTGACTTTATGACTTTAATCTATGAACTAGAGAATTATGATGTACAACTAGAGTACTTATACAAATCCCAGAATAGGGGTTGTGGTACAAGTGTTTAGTCTACATCATAATCCTATTGGAGTAGACAATTTTCAGGAGTGGAAATTATGAATAAAATGAAAAGAAAATGAATACAAATAATAAATAATACCAAATTTTCAGTATATGTCATGGTGGGTTGTCCTCAGCTCTAGATACTAGGCAGACTCTTTTGGCTTTTGGGGTAGTGGGGTCTTCAGTGGTTTCAGGTGTTGTGTGGGGGTTGCTCTCTTGTTGGGGTGTTTTTATGGTGGATGTGGTATGCATCCTTTTCATCCTTGATCCAGGTCTCCTGGGGCCTGGGATGTGGGATGTATGTGGGTGACGAGCATCTCCAGCGCTCGTTGCATTCATATTTTGTTTTATTGAATGTATAGGAGTTTTTAAATGTGGTGGGAAGTGACGTGATGTGACTCGTGTCAAGAGTTTCTAAAAGTCCGAAGAACGAGCATATGAAGTGCTGTCGTTCGTGACATCACCACAAGGACGACCCCTAGATAGTTGCACCATTGACGACTTGAGATGGGCGCAATTAAGGGATTGGGGAGCCCAAGTAAGCTATCGGACCTTTTGAAGTTGGGACGGTGTCAATGCGGGCAGCGGACTTAAGGGACACTTCTAAGGAGAACACTTGATGCCGTATTAGGAATAATTATATGGTCGTCATAGTACAAGACCGAATACTTCTTTCGTCCCGTAACTCAAGGAAGTGCTGTAATGAGTGGTCAGCTGTCATCGCTCTACGTTCAGCGCTCAAAAATTCCGAGATGAGACATGTTTTCATCTCTTCCGGTTGATACACCAGCAGGTGGTTCGAGACTGATTTAAAAACGCAAGAAACTGCAAGTACAGGGAATTAAGCCTATATTCCCGCAAATTGTAATGACTGAAATGAAAATGCCTCTATAAAATGTTGACAAAGTAGAATTACATATCCTGGTATCTCTATATTCCCACTCATCTAACAAAACTCGACTAAACGCGTTAATGCTTTCTCCTCGTCATTGTCATGGATGCACAAAGCTTGGCCGAGAACCTGAGATATTCTAAGTCAAAAAATCTTCTATCAGCGCCAGGTCCATACCTTATTAACTGCAAGGTATCTGTCAACGAAGCTACTGCCAAGAATATCTCGCAACGCCTCGCTCTGTGCGAGGTTCTGCCTACTCTCCTCCCAAGTCAAGGGCATCCTCTGGGTGACACCCATTGCTTGCCTTTCTTCCTCCGATAACTGCGCAGGTCCGTTACTTCCTGAGAAGTTTTGTTGACGCAATTGCCTCTTGGATTTGATGCCTGCATAGCCCAGACCAATGATACAAGCAAGCACGAGATACGGGTTTGCCGTTCCGTCAATGAACCTCATCTCAAAATTTCGGCTACGAGGCGAAGTCGCATTGCTCAGCCGAATCGGACATTCTCTGTTCTCTGTTCCCCAAGCGACATAAGTACCGCCGGACCAGACACCATCAGCGACTCGTTTATAGGATGCAGGAATAGGAAGACTGAAAGCAGGAAGAGCTGTCAACTCATCCATGACCCCAGCAAGGAAGGAAGATTCAATGTCGGAAAGGTCATCTCTAGGTTTTTCATGCCCGGCTTTATGTACGGAGATGTGCATATGTGCGGCGCTACCAGGGGCAGACATGCTAAGGCGCGGGGCGAAAGTAGCGTGGAGACCATGTTTAGCAGCAACGTTGACAATGGTTTGACGCGTGTGAATGAGGGCATCAGTAGCCTCGACAGGACCAAGAGGCCCTGTTGATATCTCGTACTATAGGGATAAGCAGTTCAGACTAGGGTGTTTCTCTCGAGATGAAGTTGAACTAGCCTGTCCGGGTCCTGCTTCACAATGCCATGTTTCGACATCTATGCCAGATTCAATGAGAGAATTGACAATGTCTTCGAGGCACTGTGCCTCGCGTAAGCTAGGAATAAGACCTCGAGCATCTGTGTACTGGTGGATATTGCCGGGCTTAACGGGATCAGCTGAAAGGAGGAAAGTAAATTCGTTCTCGTAACCAACGATAAATTCGATGCCATCCTGTTTTGCAATCCTGGTTGAATAGGTAAACTGTGACAAACCAACCATAATCGTCGAGTCACTCACTCGACGACATCTCTCAGTGTTGATCTTGGGCACATTGGAACTTTGACAGAAAGCTGGCCATCAGGACCAACAAAGGGGTCCTTTTCCTCGAACCAACCCATCACGCTGGCATGACCAGGGGCATAAGGGGCTATCTTCAGGGATGACAGATCGGGGACAAGGAGATATTCGCCCACAGAACCGAAGCCTTCTGCAGCAAAGAGGTAAACAAATCCTCCAGTGACCTTTGGGACTCCGATTCCAGGACGTGAAGATTTCAAGAGTTTCTCAAAGTACGAGATGGGAAGAACACGAAGTCTGACAATATTAGTGGGCTCCACCCAATAAAAGCGGATGTGCTCTGGATACCACACATCAGCAATGGCCGGTGGATGGAAGTAAAGAGATGTTTACTGATTCCAGCATTTTTGAGGTCTTGGATTGTTGGAGCAGCTGAGGCAGCCGACACTGATGAAGGGGTGTGCACGAGACCGTGGCCGGTGTTGAGCTGAACAGACATTGTGGGCTTTTGGGATGGGATTGATTGACTTCGAATTGGCTCACTCTTTTATATCTTACTGCTGTTCTCAAATTGGCATGATCCAATTTTGGGTCGAACAGACTTTGAAGAAATCTAGATTGAACCCTTAGTAACGTGGCTCAATCCACATCTTGATAGGTCGAAACGTAGTTTGACCAGGAGTCCTTCCACCATGTCCTCGGGAGGCCCTTCTCTCTTTAAAATTAGGTCGGATATCCTGTCCACCGTCAAATTCGGAGCTCACGCATTGAAGCTGGGTAAGTTGATGCGGCCTTTCAGTTCCATTGCACTGATGATCCGACTTCGGTCAGGTCCCTTCGAACCAAGCGTCAATGTCAGTTCCACAGAGGATGTGCCAATAGGATGTAGCATTCAATCTTCGATAGTGACGTCAAGTTTCCACGCAGCTGCTGACAAGAACAAGCTACTGCAGCTAGGGAGTGTCCAGGACGTGGTAATCACACGTGTTGAGCGCCTTTACGGTGACGGCCGACACGGGTCATCGATCCACAGCTTTTCATCATCATTACCAATACATTTACATTTTTGGTGCTTTCGTTTTCAGCAAGCAAACATGATCCAGCCACTGGTTCTAGCAGCGCACGATGATTCAACGGTGATTTTTCCATGGTATAATCAAGTTATGTGGTTAGGTATCTTTCAATATGAAGCTACGTCGTTTGCAGGGTCTCCCGTGATTCGGACGTACATGTCGGTGCCAATGATGGGATAATCAATGGACAGTTTTGGCAGTGTTGCAACTGGCGATAGGTGATCATCAGGGGCGAACCTGCGTTCGTTGACATATTCTCCATCACTCCGTACTCAACGTCGCCCTGGGCTCAGTTGTAACCTTTGGATTTTTGTCCTAAAAACTAAAATAGTCTGGCATGGAGCAGGGTATCATGGACCGAGATCACCAGTCAAACTGCTGTCACACAACTGTTAAAACCCTGCATCACAGAGTCCGCTATGCACATGAGGCACAGGGGATCCACTAGGACCACGGATCCGTATCGACAAGAGATAGTATAAGTCATTTAATTTACTTATATAGACCCAGAAAAAATGCAGTACCTTGACCTATTTCTTGGCCTGTTTCTTGGGCGTCGAAACTTAAGTCGCACGAGAGGGTGGGTAGAAATTAGTAAGCATTGATCTCGGAAGTTGTAAGTAAGGAAGAAACACGACTGATTGCCCTTCTAACTGTATCCGAGACTCGACGTCGTTTGTTATGCTCCAATTTAGAAGCCACTCGAATGTCCTCGAGGAACTGGAGACGTCCACTGTTAAGGCTGGTGAATACTGCAGAATCCGAAAATGCTCTCCACACCATGACGAATTTAATTGCACGACGACGAACGATGTGCCATGGGTATGGCATGGCAGGAGGCGAAGGAGATTTGAAGCCTTCGATAGCGGGGTTCGTTTGCAGAGTGTCTGACTGGGAGTTAGCATCGTCAATGACACTCTCCTGCAGGAGGCGGAGATGCATCTCCTGCAACTGGAAGTAACCGATCAAGGGCGAATAGGATTCCTTCAACTCCTCTGAACGTGTAAAAACATCGCTTAACAAGTCTAAGCTCAAGGATTTGTTACAGGTCTCTGTCTCCCCGTACAAAACTTCGTCTGTCCACTCTGCACTGTATTTCAACGACACTAGAAGGTCCTTTAGCTTTCTCTGTGCATTTTCTAAATTATCGGTAATCTCCTGACTCAGTCTCCACGGGCCGGTGATGGCTGTATTTAGGCCTTCCAGCTCGTTTTTAACACGATGGTCATTGGGAGGTAGATGATTGGTTAGTAGAGGATCTACCAACTGGGCGTAGAAGTACATATGAGCTGAGGCTTCGGCGTATTGCCTTCCATACTCGGCAATGAGGGAGATAGGGATGGGGAACTCTGTCGAGAGGAACATGGCAAGTGCATCATGGTGGTTTGTAAGGGTATGAAGAAGGGTAGAAATGCGAGCTCTTGCAAGCGGTTTAGAAAAACAGTTTCCTCGAACAGTCGAAGGTAAGTCGTTGAGCTGGCTTGCAGTTGTTCGCAGGGTTTCTAGAGCCGTGGAGTGACGCTGGACAAGTTCGGTGGGTGGACTCTGGAGAGTGTCAGTGGATGGAGAAGGATGAAGCTGCCGAATCGGGCTGGGTTTGAAGACTCGCCAGGAACATTTTATTCGACTTGGCATCAAAGCTCTTAGAGGCGGAAGGGAGGATATGCGACATGACTGTAGGCGGCCTGACGAACTTGACGACTCAAATTGTGTTTAAATACTATCTGAACGAGATAGGAGATTGTTGTATGACGTCAAAAATAATTGTCAAGTGTTAAGATGCCATTCCAAAAAACTCCAGAGTCATACTCCTATGCCATAGGAGACTGATATTTGCTCTTGTTTCCTTCAGCAAAATGAAACATGTTGTGGTTAATGTTTGGGTTGACCAAACGAGTTAGCACTGATGAATTAGTCTATGTTGTTTGATACCACAGGTCCCGTTGCTAGACTCAAAACATAGGCCTAGGACGGCCGCTCTTATTTGGGACCGAGGCAATGCCATAAGCTCCCACAGTCCCGATCTGAATCTCGGTCAAGGACGCGTGAATTAAATACAGACGCCCCGCTTCAAGTCTCGCTGTCACCCAAATCAAGCCTCAGAGTTCGAAATGTATGTTCCCTGTCCTTTGCTGCCCATTCTTGCAATCCAACGCACCTGCCATTTCGTTTATTTCAGAGTCATCGACCCCTCGTGCGACAGAAATCAGACCTGATTGCATTCACAGCATTCGAGATTTGACCTCTCGCCTACCTCCGCCGACAGCCCGAGTGAGGCATTCCTTCACTCGTATAAATGATGCTCATTCAGATCCAGGTACAACTAATGTGTCGCAGAGAACTCTATCTCTTCAAATACATCTGCAAACACTCTCAGTTCGACCATGAGAAGAAAATTGACTGCGCGAAGGAAAACTGTTTTCTAAGTGCTTCTCACTCCAAGGAGTGTGGCAATCTTTGTACTTGCCAGCGATACCAGAATCAGCCCATTAGGATTTATTGTGATGTATGTCAATTATTTCATGACAGCGGCTATGGCCATTCACATACCTTGTAGCTGCCTATCCAATGCCGAAAATGTTCCTTCAATACTGCTACTAAGAAGAGTACTGAGGAATAACATAGTACCGTAGTTACGTGTCTACATGTGTAGATTAATAAGAGTTTGGTCTTCTATCCCCCCATTATCATACCTATCTTCATCGTCTTCCTCTGTCTGCTCTTCTTGCGTGATGGCTCTTTGTTTATTCTGTGCCTTTTCTATGTCATCCAGGGTCCATAATGATACCCCTGTCTGATTCTCGTTGGGATTCTGTGATATGGTACGCATGAACAACTTGGCTAATGTTATTGCCATGTCTGTGGAGAGATTCGATGCAGTTTCAGTGATATATTGGTTAATCCAGCGGGGAAGCTTGGCTCGTTTGTCAGCCCGGGCAAATCGCTAAGAGAAAATGGTGAGAAGATGGTCAGCAAAATGGGATAGGAAATGGCATAAAGCTTCAAACTTTGTCGGCGAACACCATGAGCCCCCAGTCCGTCTTCCCTCGTAAAACACGACCCACGCACTGGGCGGCATTTCGCATGGCATCAAACCCCAGAAATTCAGACTCCCGTATTCGGTATGCGTCACGAAGGTACTCCAAACGTGCTTTCAATATTCGAGATTCTGTGTATTGATAGGGGATGCTACAAAAGGATTAGGCGATAATATAGACGAATAATAGAGGCTATACCCAAACATAATGACTGCTCGCCCATAGTTGTGGTCAAAATCAATCCCTTCAGAAACCTTACCCCGAGCTACAGAAAAGAGAACCGCTCCGCGACCGTTGTTACAGGCCTATGATAGGAAGTCTCAAAAGTAGATCTTTGAGCCAAACAAGACTCGGCCTACTCGTCGATAATTTTCTAGCGCAATGCTTGTCTCATTGGCATCGGGAGTTTCGACAAAAATGAGCTTGTTCTTCCATACTTCGTTCAGAATCCCCTGAAAGTATCACTTAATTATGGCTCTCCGTTCGTCATAGGTGGTTACCATATCATTCCATGCCGCGACGATGGATTCCATATACAGGTAGCTCGGGAAAAAAGCGACTATGCCATCAGGGACGATTTTACAGTATTCAACCAAGATGCTTCCGAAATTACGGACCACGGCGGGATCATTCCTAACCTCAAATCGGGAACTAATGGCCACTTGATCGCTTCCCCGCGTGATGACCTGCATCAGTCTTGAGCAAGCAAATTACCGATAGGAGAGCTACGAACCAACGGCAGGAAGGCATTCCTTGTCAGTGTCATTGGATAAGTCTCCTGAACAACGGGTGTGAACTGGAGCATTTTTGGGTACATGTCCAGTGGTGAGATGGTCCCAGAAGTGATGACAACACTACTGAAGCGTTCGAAAACTGGTTTAATCGCAATTGAGGGATCAAGACATCTGATTTTTTTGCTCGATGTCAATTAGTCCACGGTGATCATGAAAAAACGCACGTAAAGTGGAAGATTGGGTTCGGGACTGTGGCGGTATCGGTTTCGAAGGGCTCCAGAATAAGCAAGAATCCTTTCTACAGATTAGCGTAGCACTGGAAACGAAAACCTGAAGATACCTTTCTCATAAGTGCTAACCAAGGTTGCGAAACTCGCAACTTTCTGCAAACTTGAATGTTCGTCCAGTCTACTAAGCTCTAGTGTCCGGATCAAAGATTGCAGCCGCTCGGCACAGAACCTGCGAGTTATCTCAATAGATGGGAAAAAGTACGAGAAGATATTACAAGCGTACCGCAGTGGCCGCCGTTCAATGTATGTGATGTCCTTCAGATGCTGCAAAAAGGAAAGCGGGGTCTCAGCGATCACATGTAAGACTCTCATGCGTGTCTGATGAAGATGGAAAAGTCAGATTCGTATGGACGCTTCAGAAAATAAGACACCTTCAAGTATTCAACGAATCGTTTGAGAAAAGCGATAAAATGCTCTGCTTTTCGAATGTTTCCAGGTATTGCTTCTCTTAGTATATCTTCAGGAAGGGCTTGTTTGAGCGTTGTAAGCCTATTTGAACTGAGCCATACTTTACAATTAACGTTACCAGGGTTAGCCATGATACCATCAGTGTCTGCATCGTACGCTTCTTGCAGCCCTTCCACTAGTTTGGCATATTCGTCTTGTAGCTTGGACGCATCTATACTTTTGATTCTGAAAAGTAAAGATTAGCAAGGAAATCCAGAAAAAGTCGCCTGAACTGAGATACCAACTCTTCAATCTTTTCTCCCAGCTTCGTTATGCTTCTCGCCGCTGAGTCAAGCATAGGACGAGTTAGATCGATGCTCAGCGACTCAATGCAGACATTATCTGGTTGAGGCATGTCAGGCTACATGAAAATAACAGGAATAAGATAGCTAAAGAACCAATGTTATGAGCTTCATCAAAGACGACGATAGAGTCCTTTGACATTTCTTTTGATACCTGCTCGGCGACCTTGGGGTCAAGCAGATAATGGAAAGAATAGATGATCACATCCACAAACGGCATCTTGAGTAAACCAACATGAACTAGGTCTGAAGAGTCTAACTGCAACAACACTCACCATACGTCGTACTGCAAAATACGGACATATGCCTTTGTCCTTGCTGTACTCTAAGACATCAGCAAGCGTCCAGATACCAGATGGTAAAAGATTTCCTGGTTCAAGCTTCCCCAGATTCTGAAAAAGATCCCCTGCCTCAGAATTCGTTCAATGATTCTAACGAAATGCATACTTCATGCCAATCACACAGCTCAACAGAATCCGGGTCCGCTCTCCCCTTCTCGCACACGGCAGTGTTGGTCAAGTCCCGACATCGGGCATCGACAACCTTCCCCTTTTTTTCTTTGGCAACCTAATATCACTACAAAGTCAGCGGAGGCCGACTCAAATAGAGGCCATGTACATACTTCTGGGTTTACGCAGAGATTTTTTCGGCTCGTTAATCCAAGTCCCATGTACTGACGTTCCTTTGCCTTCTCTCCGACATCTACGCAGGATTCTCGGTAACTCATCAGCCGCTTCAATTCAGTTAATGCCTTTTCAATTTCTGGTACCGTTCGAGAACAATAGATCAGTTTACGTTTAGTGGGATGAAACTGGGCGTCGGTTATACCACAAGAGCGCATCCATGACTTAGCAAGCTCACCTGCTGATAGGACACGATGAGAGAGAGTAGTGATACAGTCTTTCCAGTACCCGAGGGCATTTCCAGCACACAGTGTCCCTGTAGCGGTGGTTGTGTTCAGCAGTTCTGGTCCGTCTGGATCTAGGGATCCGTACGGTGGCATCAAGGGTTCGTTTCAGGTCACACATATAGGCATATTGCTCTATTATGATCAGGAGCCAACTATTGCAGGGCACGAGCGAAAGCTACCTGGATAGATGCGGTCATACGGAAAAATGATCTAGGAACAATGTAAGGAGCTCGACCCACGATGGGCAATGCATACGTACAGGAAGGTCGTCAATGAAAAATTTCATTACCGGGGCCAAGACTTCACACCAAAGTGACTATGTAACCGTCAAAGAAAGAGGACTCCAAAGCCACAGTAGGCAGAAGTCAGAACCAAGGTGATTTGATTCGTGCTACTAAGTCACACTTATGCTCGGTGTCACGTCATGTATAAATCAAAGTTCAAAAAAGTCCTAGCTTAGTCCTTCCAACATTCAAATACAACACTATGGCGATCGTCAGCAGTATCATCAATATTGTCATTGTCATCATCATCAGCAGCCACAGCAACACTTTAAGCAAATTCACCCAAAAAGCCATGCCTATCTTCGAGCGTTGTTGTCAGGTAAAAAGCCCTGCCCAATGGATTGAACAATTGATGCAAGAGGTCTAGCAAGTTGAGTTAGAACACGCAGCGAGGACCGAGGGACACTCGAACACTTGTCCAATAGCATTAGTTCCATAACCATCATTAGGTGAAGTGCCAGTTTGTGTTTGAACTGGCTCCGTAGGCGTCTGATCGGGCACCGGGGATGTGGGTGAATCAATGATGGTTCCAGGCGCGGTTGTGAGGTCGGGCTGGGACCACTATTTTGGGATGTTAGTGGATAGGAGAGAAGAGGGGAGTACGTCCAGAAATGAAGGACTTTACCTGATAGTGGATTATGCCCTGGAGACCTTGGTCCACGGCGGCTGGAGAGAATATCCAGCATCAGTGTTTTTGATTTTGATATGGGCTTCAGCATACCTTGCATCCACTGAGATAGTGCGTCCGACGCTTGTGCGTCCGTAGCAAACGATTGTTGGGTTGCACTCGCTGTCGGACACTTGTTGAATGGAATCAAATTAGGACTGACAAAATCTTACTCGTATCATTGGCAAATGGCGCAACTGTCGTGTTGAAGGGCACAAAATCCGGTGCATTCTGCTGTGTAACAAGGCCTACGGCATTCATTGTTACTGGCTTCCCGAATCTGAGCAAATGCTGAGAATCATGAGAAGGAACAATCGATCCAGATACGTACACTTGACCAGCCATGGCATGTTGCTGTATCCAATCTAAACCTTGCTTCAGACTATTGTTGAATGGCGGCAGGTTAGGGTCATCTGGTGCATAGCTATTTTGATCAGGAAATAGCTGGAAGCTACTGAGACCAATCTCCGGAATGCCGAGAATATCGTTACTGTCGACACCAAAAGAACCATCCTGAGCGGTGCCCAGGCTTTGCTGTCGACGGGTAGCTGAGTGTGACGTCAGTGGCATCGTAGAGACATCAAGAGACCAACAGCTCACGAGTCGAAACCCAACGCCCGCGAATTCTTATACCACCCTGCGAAGTAGATCTCTTGGCTGCTGCTCGTGTCTTCTTGAAGGCTTCTTTGCGCTCTCGTAAGATTCGTTCTTTGGTAAAAAGTGCAGCGGTATTGCGACGAACTCCAGGGGCAGGAGAGGGTTGAGGAGGAGCTTGTGGAGGAGGAGCTTGTGGAGGAGGAGCTTGTGGAGGAGGAGCTTGCTGAGGAGGAGCTTGCTGAGGGGAAGCAGGAAGAGGGAAAAGTTTCGGGCAATCCATGCACTGAA
>Ga0153951_1000410_pt1 | contig 16208 bp, 13 predicted proteins | sample TSNJ035MetaG_FD_102278 | JGI IMG/M metagenome (GOLD analysis project Ga0153951, IMG submission 102278) | Attine ant fungus gardens microbial communities from New Jersey, USA - TSNJ035 MetaG | ecosystem: Host-associated > Fungi > Mycelium > Unclassified | place: USA: New Jersey, Wharton State...
GGATCGGCATCTGGGATTGGGCATCCAACGATCACGGCGAGGAGCCCGATGTGGTGCTGGCCTGCGCGGGCGACATCGCGACGATGGAAGCACTCGCCGCCGTGCAGATTCTCAAGGAACGTTTCGCCGCACTGAAGATCCGCTTCGTCAACGTGGTCGACCTGTTCCGGCTGATGCCCGAGCATGCGCATCCACACGGGCTGTCCGACCGCGATTTCGATTCGCTGTTCACCACGGACAAGCCCGTGATCTTCAACTTCCATTCGTATGCGTCGCTCGTGCACAAGCTCACGTACAACCGCACGAATCACGCGAACCTGCACGTGCACGGCTATCGCGAGAAGGGCAACATCAACACGCCGCTCGAACTCGCGATCATCAACGGCGTGGACCGCTTTACGCTCGCGATCGACGCGATCGACCGCGTGCCGGCGCTGCGCGGCGTCGGCGATCATACGAAGGAGTGGCTGCGCGGGCAGATCATCGAGCATCTCGCATATGCGCACGCCGAGGGCATCGACAAGGAAGACATCCGCAACTGGACGTGGAAAGGCTGAGCGAGGACGCCATGCACACCGACGCTCAGGAGCAGACGATTCTGGTACTCAACAGCGGTTCGTCGTCGCTGAAGTTCGGGCTGTTCGCTCGTGCTGCTCGTGGCACTCATGCCGCCGATACCGCTCATGCCGACGATGACGAAGCGCTGCTGCTCGAAGGCGCGGCCGAAGGCATCGGGCGCGGCGACGGCCGCCTGCGCATCAAGGCGTCCGATGGCCGCGTGCTATTGCAGCAGGAGCAACGACTCGAAACGCAAACCGACGCGCTGCAAAAGCTCTCGCAAGTGCTCGCGCAGCAGCATCATGCGCGGCCCGTGGCGGTCGGGCATCGCGTCGTGCATGGCGGTCCGCACCTGCGCACGCACCAGCGGCTTACCGGCGAGGTGCGGCGCCGGTTACGCGAAGCGCTGCACTTCGCGCCGCTGCATATACCGCCGGCGCTCGCGTTGATCGACGAGGCGACGAAAATCTTCGGCGACGCCACGCACTTCGCGTGCTTCGACACGGCGTTCCATGCGACGCTGCCGCCGCGCGCGGCGCAATTCGCGTTGCCGCGCCGTTATGCGGATGCCGGCGTGATCCGCTACGGTTTTCATGGGCTTTCGTACGAATCGCTCGTCGCGCAGTTGGGCGCGGCGTTGCCGCCGCGCGCGGTGTTCGCGCATCTCGGCAACGGGTCGAGCGTCTGCGCGCTGCTCGACGGCCAATCGGTCGATACGTCGATGGGCTTGACGCCGACCGGCGGCATCCCGATGGGCACGCGCTCGGGCGACCTCGATCCCGGCGTGCTGCTGTATCTGATGCGTGCCGAAAAGCTCGATGCCGATGCCCTGGAAACGCTGCTCAATCGCCACAGCGGCCTGGCCGGTTACGCCGATGGCGAGAGCGACATGCAGGCGCTCGAAAAACGCGCTGCCAGCGGCGACGCGCAAGCCGCGCTCGCCATCGATGCGTTCGCGAGCGCGGTGCGCAAGGCGATCGGCGGCTATGCGGCGCTGCTCGGCGGGATCGATCTGCTCGTGTTCACGGGCGGCATCGGCGAACACAGCGCGCAGGTGCGGCGGCGCGTGTGCGAGGGACTCGCGTTTCTCGGACTGGCCGAAAATGATCCGAGCGGTCCGAACGACCTGGCGGGAAAGGTGAGGGTGCTGCACACCGAAGAGGAAAAGCAGATCGCGCGGCATTGCCGGGCATTGCTGCGCGACGAAACGGCGCAATCGCCTGGTGCGGGCCCGCGCTAGCGCGTTGCGGCGACGGTGCGATCCGTCACGCCGGTGACGCCGAACAGGCGCGCGACGTCTTCGAGCATCGCGCGCCGCTGGCGCGCGTCCCGCAGTTCGCCGGAAAGCGTCACGTGGCCGCGCCGGACCTTCACGCGCACGGCGTGCGGCGGGACGGCCGCGTCCCATGCAAGACGGCGCGCGGCTTCGGCGGCAATCTGCGCATCGCTGAGGCGAGCGCTTCGGCGGGCGGCGGAGCGCATGGACGGCATGAGTTTTCCACGAAAGAAACGCTGATCCCGCAACACTAGCAGATGCGACGGTTCCTGCCGCGCGTCGCGGACAGGGCACAGACAGGGCACCAGGCGCACACGGTTCGTCGCAATCGTCGCAATCGCGGGCGGATCGCGGGTATGCTCACGTTTCGTTCCAGAACAGTTCAGGCTCCTCGCACCATGTCCGATCTTCCCATCGACAATCCCTTCCTCGAATCCCTCGGCGTGCGTCTCACGCAATGGCGCGACGGTTACGCGGAACTGCTCATGCCGATCGACGCGAGCAAGCTCAACCGCCAGGGCGTGCTGCAAGGCGGCGCGATCGCGACGCTGCTCGACGCGGCGGCCGGTTACGCGGGGCTCTACGCGCCGCCTGGGCAGCCCCCTCGGCATGGCTTCACGCTGTCGCTGACCACCAACTATCTCGACAAGGGACTCGGCGCGTCGGTCACCGCGAAGGGCTTTCTGGAACGCGCGGGCCGCTCGATCTTCTTTTCGCGCGGCGAGGCCTGGGTGGACGGCCGGCTGCTGATCGCGAGCGCGCAGGGCACGTTCAAGTATGCGAGACGCACCTGAGGACACGCACCTGGGGAAACGCAGCGGATGAATCGGAGCCGGCGGAATCGACCGAACCAGGCCGCGCCTCGCCGGGCATCCGGGCCTCACGATTGACGCCGCGCGCCGGTCCGGGCCGTTTATCATAGTGCCCACCCGACCGAACGCGCGGCTAGCCGCAGCAGGGCGCGCGCATCCACCACGAGACCCGGCATTCCCCCATGAACTCCATTCCCGACGCTTCTTCCCGTCCCTCGATCCGCGCGCTGACGACGCTCGAAGGGCGCGTGCTCGGCGTGCTCGTCGAAAAACAGCACACCGTGCCGGACAGTTATCCGCTTTCGCTGAACGCGCTGACGCTCGGCTGTAATCAGAAGACCGGCCGCGCGCCGGTCATGAACGCGACCGAGGCCGAGGTGATGACCGCCATCGACGGATTAAAGCGTCTGAGCCTCGTGATCGAAGGCAGCAGCAGCCGCGTGCCGCGCTTCGAGCACAACATGAATCGCGTCTACGGTCTGCCGGGGCAGTCGGTCGCACTGTTGACCACGCTGCTGCTGCGCGGTCCGCAAACGGCCGCCGAGCTGCGTCTCAATAGCGCGCGCCTGCATGGTTTCGCCGATATCTCCTCGGTCGAGGCGTTTCTCGACGAACTGGCCGCGAACGATCCGGCGCGCGTCGTCAGGCTGCCGCGTATGGCGGGCGAGCGCGAGCATCGCTGGACGCATCTGCTGTGCGGCGAGGTCAGCGTGAGCGAGGCCGCGCTGTCCGCAGCCGAGGACGACAGCGTGCCACTTTCCGCGTTCGAATCGCTGAAGGCCGAACAGAAGCGCCTTGCCGACGAGGTGAGTCGGCTGCAGGCCGTCGTGCGGCGCATGGCGGGCGAGTTGGGGATCAGCGCCGACGATCTGTGAGCGGCGGGTAAGGAGAACGGTAAAGGCAAGGGCATGCGTCACGCGGCGCCGGCTGCCGCGTTTTCATGCCTTGCCGTCAATTGCCGTGATGCATCGCCTTCAGGTGCCGCCCTCATGGGGCACCTTCATGAGCCACCCTCATGGGCCACATTCACGCATCGCGCCCGCGCGCCTTGTCCGCGAGCAGCGCGCGTTGCGTGCGATAGAAAACACGCGGCGGCACGTTCGGCGAATCCTCGGCGAGCCGGTCGAGTTCGATGCGGATCGAGGCCAGGTAGTGCGCGTCGCGCGCGTCGGCGTCGCCGGCAAACACCGCTTCGAGCCTGCGCCGCACAGCGCCATAGCGCGCACCGGCCGCGCGATGCTTTTCGGCGCGCCCGGCATAGCGCAGGAACGTCTGCAACGCCGCGGATACCGCGGCCGTCACACTGACGAGCCCGACAAAAATCCTCATCCCTATCGACAACGGCGGCGTACTCAGCGACGCGAACACGGCCGTGCCGACGAATGCGCTCAACACCGTCACGAGCCAGCCGATGCGGCGCTCGCGCGCCGACAGCCGGTCGGCCATGTCGTAATGGCTCATCTGTGATTCGCGCGCGCGGCGAATCCACTTCAGCAGCAGCGCGTTTTCGTCGGCGGGGGGCTCGTAGTCGGGCAGGGTCGTCATGTTGCCGGGGTGGATAGTCGTTGCGGCGGTCGCGGTAACGGTGCACGGCCACGCGCAAGGCGGCCCGCACCGCAACGCACGCATCAATCGTAGGAAAACGAACCGCCGAATTTCTCGATGCGCTCCAGCGCCATGCCCGAGCCGCGCACGACGCAGGTCAGCGGCGCCTCGGCGACGAACACCGGCAGGCCGGTCTCTTCGGCGAGCAGGCGGTCGAGGTCGCGCAGCAGCGCGCCGCCGCCCGCCAGCATGATGCCGCGCTCGGCGATGTCGGCACCGAGTTCCGGCGGCGTTTGCTCCAGCGCGATCTTCACGGCCGACACGATCTGGTTCAGCGGATCGGTCAGCGCCTCGAGAATCTCGTTGCTCGACACCGTGAAGCTGCGCGGAATGCCCTCGGACATATTGCGGCCTTTCACTTCCATCTCCATGACCTCGGAGCCCGGAAACGCGGAGCCGATTTCCTTCTTGATCGCCTCGGCGGTCTGCTCGCCGATCAGCATGCCGTAGTTGCGGCGGATGTAGTTGACGATCGCGTCGTCGAACTTGTCGCCGCCGACGCGCACCGAGCCTTTGTAGACGATGCCGCCGAGCGAGATCACACCGACCTCGGTCGTGCCGCCGCCGATGTCGACGACCATCGAGCCGGTCGCATCCGACACCGGCAGGCCTGAGCCGGTCGCGGCGGCCATCGGCTCCTCGATCAGATAGACCTGCGAGGCGCCCGCGCTGTGCGCGGCCTCCTTGATCGCGCGCCGCTCGACCTGGGTCGAGCCGCACGGCACACAGATGATGATGCGCGGCGACGGCGCGAAGAGTCGCGACTCGTGCGCCATCTGGATGAAGCGCTTGATCATCTGCTGGGTGATGTTGAAATCGGCGATCACGCCGTCTTTCATCGGGCGGATCGCCTCGATGTTGCCCGGCACCTTGCCGAGCATCTGCTTCGCCTCGCGGCCGACGGCGAGGATGATCTTCTTGCCGTTCGGGCCGCCTTCCTGGCGGATCGACACGACCGAGGGCTCGTCGAGCACGATGCCCTTGCCGCGCATGTAGATGAGCGTGTTCGACGTGCCGAGGTCGATCGCGAGGTCGTTGGAAAAATAGCCGCGCAGAAAACCGAACATGCGTATTCCTGTCTTTGCGAAGTCGGGCGCGTGAGCGCCGCCGGGAGGCTGTCGGGGTCTGCCGCTTGTGGGCGGCGGGCGGCCCGATCGGGGCGCGAGAGAGGAAGAATAGCAGTTTCGGCCGGCGCGGCGGCATCCTCGCGCCGGCGCGCGGCCGATCTGCGGTCCTTATACAACGGCGGTAACGATTACCGCAGGCAACCCTGGCCGCTACCGCCCGCTCGCCGGGCCGAGCCGCCGCGCGATAGCCTCGCATGCCGCGAGCAGCGGCTCGATATAGCTCGTGCGCGCGTCAGCGCGGCGGCGGAACGTCGGCATGCTGATGCTCACGCAGCCGGCCACGCGTCCGTCCGGACCGCGAATCGCCGCGCCGTAGCAGCAGATCGACACCTCGTTTTCCTCGCGGTCTTCCGCATAGCCGCGTTGCGCGGTGACGTCGAGTTCGCGGCGAACCGCGTCGAGATCGGTGAGCGTGTGTTCGGTAAAACGCACGAGCGGCGCGTCCTTCAGCAGCGCCTCGCGTTCGGCCGTGCCGAGCGTCGCCATGTAAGCCTTGCCGACCGAACTCGACGTCAGCGAGACGCGCGTGCCGATGCGCGACGCCATCCGCACCGCGTGCGGGCTTTCGAGTTTTTCGATGTAGACCATCTCGCCCTGGCTCGGCACCGCGAGGTGGATCGTCTCGGCCGTGACGTCGCGTAGTGCCATCAACGCGTCGACCGCGGCGAGCCGCAGGTCCGAGCGCTCCCAGCTATGGCTCGCGAGGTTGATCAGCCGCGGGCCGAGGCCGAACGTGCTACCGCTGCCCGTCGCGACGATCAGCCCCTCGGCCTGCAACGCGGCCACGATGCGATGCACGGTCGGACGCGGATAGCCGCTTGCCGCGCTCAGCTTCGCGACGTTGGGCGGCGTCTGCGCATCGGCGATCAGTTGCAACACCGCGATGAACTTCGAGAATGCGGCCGCGCCGGCCACGGCTTTGCTGTCGGCTTTGTCGTCAGCGCCGGCGCCGATTTTTCCGGCGACGGCGTCGGCCGCGGCGGCGCGCGTGGCGGGACGGGAGCCCGGCTTTGAGGCGGGATTTGAACCCGGCTTTGAACCCGGCTTCGAAGCGGTTTTTGCCACGGCCTTCGAGGCGGTTTTTGCAGCAGGTCTGGACACGTTTTTTGCAGCGGAAGTCGGCATCGGACAGGAGCAGGGCGCGGGGAGGCCATTATGCCTTCATTCGCGCGGCCGAACGATCGCGACGCCGCTTCACGCCGTCACGCGACGAGGTAGCCGCCGTCGACCGCGACGATCGCGCCCGTCATGAACGACGCCGCCGGCGTGCAGAGAAACACCGCAACCTGCGCGACCTCGTCGGGCGTACCCCAGCGGCGCAGCGGCGTGCGCTCGAGAATCGCCTGCGAGCGGCCGTCGTCGCTCTGCAGCGCCTCGGTGAGCGGCGTCGCGATCCAGCCCGGCGCGATCGCATTGACGCGGATGCCGTCGGCCGCGTAGGCGAGCGCGAGCGACTTGGTCAACTGCGCGACCGCGCCCTTGCTCGCGCTGTAGGCGGGCACGAGACCGCCGCCGAAAAAGCTCAGCATCGACGCGGTGTTTACGATGCAGCCGCCCGACGCCTTCAGCAAGGCGCGCGCGGCCGTGCAGACGCGCATCGTGCCATGCAGGTTGATGTCCATCACGCGCTCGAACACGTCGATCCGATGCTCGTCGCCACGGCTGATGACGCCCGCGCAATTGACCACGATGTCGAGACGTTCGAACGCGTGCAGCGCGGCGGCAATGTCGTCGTCCGAACGCACGTCGAGCGTGACGCGCCGGACCGCGCGGTTCAATGCGTCCGGCGCGCCTTCGGGCAACGGCACACCGGCTGCCACGACGTGTGCGCCGAGTTGCGCGAGCGCATTCGCGATTGCCGCGCCGATGCCGGAAAAACCGCCCGTCACGAATGCGGTCTTGCCTTCGAGTAGATCGTTCTGGAATGTCATGTGAGTCGCAGCTTCTGGAGGGTGGTCGGGCGAAGGTTCAGGTCGGTTGCGTCTCGATCGAACCGGACAGCGGCGCGGGCGCCACTTCCCTGACGACGAACAGGTAGACGAGCGCCGCGGCGAACGCGACGCCCGCGCTGATCAGCAGCGCATTGACGAACGAGTGCGTCTGATCGACGACGATGCCCGTGATGACCGGCGCGAACGAACCGCCCAGATAGCCGCCGAAGTTTTGCATGCTGCCGAGCGACGCCACCAGATGGCGCGGCGCCGCGACGCTAACGAGCGCCCACGCGCTGCCGCTCGACAGGTTGACGAACAGCATCGCGAGCGACACGTAGACGATGGCGAGCGTCGTGCTCGGCGTGTACGCGGCCGGCACCGTGAACGCCGCGGCGCCGACGAGGCCGATGCACAGCGGCCACTTGCGACTGCGGATCGGCGCCATGCCGCGCTTGAGCAGGGCGTCGGCGATATAGCCGCTGCTCGCCATGCCGATCGTACCGAAGATATACGGAATCGACACGAGCCAGCCGGTGTGCGCAATGCTCAGATGCCGCTCGTTCTCGAGATAGCCCGGCAGCCACGTCAGATACAGCCACACCATGTAGATCACGCCCATGAAGCCGAAAATCATGCCCCACGTGTTGCGCAGCTTGAAGAGCGCGCCCCATTCGGCCCAGCTCAGACCCTGCGGATTTTCCGCGACGTTGGCGCCTTCGTTGAGGTGCGCGGTTTCTTCTTCGGTCAGCGCGATTTCGCTGCGATTGCGATAGACCATGTACCACGCCACCGCGACGATAACGCCGAGCACACCCATGATGACGAACATCGTTCGCCATCCGAAAGAAAGCATCAGCACGGTGAGCAGCGGCGGCGCGATCATCGGCGCGACGGTCGACGAGGAAATGAACGTGCCGATCGGTGCGCCGCGTTCGCGCACCGCGAACCATTCGTTGACGACCTTCGCGCCGGCGGGAAAGAGCGGCGCCTCGGCCACGCCGAGCACGACGCGCGCGCTCAGGAAGTGATTGAGCGTCTGAATGAAGCCGCCCGCGACCTGCGCGACCGACCATACGAGCATGCCGAGCCCGAGCATCACGCGCGAGCCGAAACGATCGAGCAGTGCGCCGACCGGCAACTGCGCGAACGCGTACGAAAGAGAAAACGCGGACAGCAGCAAACCCATCTGCGAGGCCGACAGATGCAGTTCCTCGCTCACCAGATGATTCGCGATCGACAGCGTGCTGCGATCGAGATAGTTGACGATGCCCGCAACCGTCAGGAAGACGACCGCGACCACCTGGATCCGTTTCAGACGCTGTGACTTCTGAAGCATGTTTGTCTCCTGCGCAAGGTGTCCTGCCGATGTAGGAATGGTGCTGCCATGCCGCGGTTTTTCTACAAGATTTTTCTGCAAGCTCGCCGGTGGGCGTCAATAGGTCGAGCGCCCTCCCGACAGATCGAAGATCGCACCCGTGCTGAACGAGCAGGAATCCGAACAAAGCCACAGCACGAGTTGCGCGACTTCTTCGACGGTGCCGAGCCGCTTCATCGGGCTCTTGTCGATCATCGTTTGCACGTGTTGCGGCGACATCTGTTCGAGCAGGGTGGTTTGCACCGCGGCGGGCGCGATGCCGTTCACGAGAATGCCGGTCTGCGCGAGCTCCTTGCCGAGCGATTTGGTCATCGCAATCACGCCGGCTTTCGCCGCGCTATAGGCGGACGCATTCGGCGTGCCTTCCTTGCCCGCAAGCGATGCAACATTGACGATGCGCCCGGCGTTCGCGCGCCGCATCGCCGGCACGACGAAGCGGCTCACGTGATAGGTGCCGAGCAGGTTCACGTCGATCACGCGCTGCCATTCGAGCGGATCGTATTCGTCGAGCGGCAGCGTCGGCCCCGCGAAACCCGCGTTGTTGACGAGGTAATCGATGCGGCCGTAAGCGTCGAGCGTCGCGGCAAGCGCGGCCTCGATCGACGCGGGCTGCGTGATGTCGACCTCGAAGTGGCGAGGCACATCGGGCGTGTCCTCGGCGCCCGGCACGCGGTCCCAGTTGAGCGCTACCGCGCCATCGCGCGCGAAAGCCTCGCAGATCGCGCGGCCAATGCCGGTGGCCGCGCCGGTCACGACCGCGATGCGCCCGGAGAAATCGTATCGGGCGGCGCGGGTACGCATGGCGGGCGCGCTCATCGGATGAACTGGTCGACGTAGTCCTCGCCGAGACCGACCGCCGCGTAGTGCTTGCGGCACATGTCGATCTTCGTGAACACGTCCTCGTAGCCGGTGTAGTTGCCGTACGGGTCGCAATAGAACATCACGCCGTTGACCTGAAAATACGTGATCATTTCCTCGACGTCGTCGGGCACGTAGAGCGTATGCGTTTCGCCCGGCGGCTCGTATACGTAGCTGCCTTCGGTGGCGACCCAGTCGTGCTCCAGGTAACGCCAGCGGCCCTTGAGCACCATGCCGTGCACGCTCTGCGGATGACGATGACGGCTCAGCACGCCCGACTTGCGCACGCGCAGCAGATTCATCCAGTAACCCTGCGACGCATTCAGACACAGCGGCCGGAACGACACGTTTTCGGCTTGCGGCACCCACACGCGCTCATCGGTCGGAATGGCGAAGGGCACGACGATTTCCTGCTGCGCTTCCTTGGGGAACGGCAACTGGTACGGCGTCATCTCGGAGCGATTGGCCTCGGGCATGGGAGTTCCTTGTGAAATTACCGAATGTCCACAATGTGGATATAAAGTCCACGATATGGCTATTATCGAAACCCCTTCCGGTGAGGTCAATCCTGGGGAAATCACGGGGGCCGAGATGAAAAAGCGCGGAAAAAAGACCTGCGCAATCCTCGCCGCAAACGCGTGTGATGTACGGATAAGCCTGCAAAACAGGACTCGCGAGCGCCTTCTGCGGTGCTTTCAGATCGCTCACTATCTTTAAGACTGCTTTAAGTGGGGGCCACTACATTACGCATCCACCTCGTAACCCATCGCAACAATCTCCCACTATGACCACCAAGAAATATTGGCGCGGCAGCGCGGCAGTCTGCGTCGTACTCGCGATCGGCGGCGCCTATACGCTTAGCCATCGCAATGCCGATGCATCTGTCAGCGATGCGCAAGGCCCGGTGTCATCGCTGCGCGCGGCATCGGACATCATCGGGTCCCGTTCGTCCGCGCCGGACTTCTCCGGCATCGTGTCGCGCTATAGTCCGGCGGTCGTGCATATCGGCGTGAAAGAGGCCGCGTCCATCGATGAAAACGGCGAACGCAAAAGCGGTGGCGAAGCGCTCGGTTCGGGCTTCATCATCAGCCAGGACGGGTACATCCTGACCAACAACCATGTCGTCGACGGCGCGAGCAGCGTGAGCGTAAAACTCACGGACGGCCGCGAATTCCGCGCCCGTGTGATCGGCAAGGACAAGACCACCGACGTCGCCGTGGTGAAGATCGAAGCAACGAATCTGCCGACCGTGAAGATCGGCAATCCCGACAACAGCAAGGTCGGCGAATGGGTGGTGGCAATCGGCTCGCCGTACGGCTTCGACAGCACGGTGACCTCGGGCATCATCAGCGCGAAATCGCGCTCCTTCTCGGACGACAGTCCTATCCCCTTTATCCAGACCGACGTGCCGGTCAATCCCGGTAACTCGGGTGGTCCGCTGTTCAATCTGAACGGCGAAGTGATCGGCATCAACTCGATGATCTATTCTCGCACCGGCGGCTTCCAGGGCCTGTCGTTCGCGATTCCGATCGACGCGGCCATGCACGTGAAAGACCAGCTCGTGAGTACCGGTCACGTGACTCGCGGCCGTATCGGCGTGGGCGTGCAGCCGCTCAGCGCCGAGCAGGCGAAGAAGCTCGGCCTCGATTCGGCGGCCGGCGCGCTGGTCGGCTCGGTCGATCCGAGCGGCCCCGCACAGGCGGCCGGCTTGCGGCAGGGCGACGTGATCGTCGCCGTGAACGGCAAGCGGATCGGCAACACGACCGAACTGGTCGGGCAGGTCGCGCAACTGTCGCCCGGTACCGACGCGACGCTCAACGTATGGCGCAATGGCGGCGAGCGCAAGCTGTCGATCACGGTGGGCGCGCAGTCGTCCGACGTGGCGTCGGCCGAACCGCGCATGCAGCAGGAGCCTCGGCAGCAACAGGGCCGTCCGCGTCTCGGCGTGGCCGTGCGTCCGCTCAGCGAAGACGAGCAGCAGGAAGCGTCGTTGCCGGGTGGCGTGATCGTGCAACAGGCCACAGGCCCAGCCGCCGAGGCCGGCATCGAGGAGGGCGACATCATCGTTGCGGTCGACGGCAAAGTGATTCACGGCGTCGAGCAACTGAAGCGCATGATCGCCCAGGCCGACGACAGTGTGTCCCTCACCGTCGTGCGCAATGGCGAAGAAGCATCGGTCGACGTCACGCTCGGCTGACCGGTTTGACCCTCCGGCGCAATGCCGGCGGCGGGCACGACGCCCAGGAAGCGCGCGTGCCTCGATCAATTGGGCGGATGCGCTCCGTTCACCTGTGAGGTTCGCTGCGACGTGCCTTGCACCGTAGTGGGCGGCACGTCGCCTGACGCATCAGGCGTACGAGGCGCATCGGGGCCGCCACCCAGTGCAACATACAGCGATACGCCATTCTGCAAAGCGGTCGCGCGCGACTGGATCAGTTGCTGCTCGGCCGAGAACAGATTGCGGCGCGCGTCCACGACCTCGAGATAGATCGAGATCCCGTTCTCATAGCGCAATTCGGCTGTTTCGGCGAGTTGCCGCTGCGCCTCGACGGCCTGCTCCTGCGCCGCGATCTGTTCCTTGTAGCGCTGCCGTCCGATCAATGCATCGGATACCTCACGAAATGCGTTCTGCACGGTGCGCTGGTAATCGGCCACCAGTTCGTCGCGCCGTGCGCGCGCCTGCGCCAGTTGCGCCTGACGTTGACCCGCATCGAAAATCGGCATGCCGACGAGCGCACCGACCGACCACGCCTGCTTGCCGGGCACGAACAGGTCGCCGAGTTCCGGCGACACGTAGCCGAAGCTGCCCGTCAACGCGATACGCGGGAAGAAGTTCGCGCGCGCCGCGCCGATATCGGCATCCGCCGCGCGCAGTTGCTGCTCGGCCTGCTGGATGTCGGGACGATTGACGAGCAGCCCGGACGGCAACCCCGGGTCGAGGTCGCCGAACTGCCTCGCGTCGGCGATCGGCGTTGCGAGCGGCAGCGTATCGCCAAGCGGTCCGCCAACCAGCACTTCAAGCAGATTGCGCTGCTGCGCGGTGGTCCGCTGCAACTCCGCGAGCTGCGTCTGCGCTTGCGTGACGAGCACGGCGGCCTGTTCGTAATCGACCGTCGACGTAACGCCCGCATCGAGCCGCAGCTTCGCGACATCGAGCGCATAGCGGCGCGTTTCGAGCGTACGCTGCGCGAGTTCGACACCTTCTTCGCCCGAGCGGATCGCATAGTAGTTTGCCGCGACGTTGCCGATCAGCGACAGACGAAACGCGCGTTGCGCCTCGACGCTCGCGAGATATCGGCGGCGGGCCGCCTCGCTCATGTTGCGCACGCGTCCCCAGAAGTCGAGTTCGAACGACGTCACCACGGCTTGCACGTTGTACTGATTGAATTTGACCGATACGTCGGTGTTGTCGAACTCGGGGTCGATCGAGCCGAGCGGAGCCTTGGTGCGCGTGGCGCTCGCGTTGGCATTGACGTGCGGCAAACGCGCGGCGTTCTGGATGCGATAAAACGCCTGCGCCTGCTCGATGCGCGCCATAGACGCCGCGAGATCGCGGTTGTGCTGCAACGCCGCCTCGATCAGTTGCTTCAGTTGCGGATCGGCGAAGAAGGTTTGCCAGTCGATCTCGCTGGCAAGATGCGCGGTGGCCGGATTGACCGTCTCCATCATGTCGAAGTGATCGGCAATCGGCAGATGGGGCTGCTGATACCTCGGCGCAAAATTGCAGGCGGCCAGCGAACAGCAGAAAAGCGGAAGCATCAGGCGCGTAAGCAAGTTCCTGTAGGGGCGCTTACGCATCGCGTGACCCTCCGCTTAATTCTCCAGCTCCCGGCACGGGTGCCGACGCGGGTGTCGGAGAATCGTCGTCGCCGAGATCGACAGGCCGTTTCTTGCGGCTCAGCCAGCGGCGCGTAGCCACATAGAACAGCGGCGTGAAGAAGATGCCGAACAGCGTCGCCGTCAACATGCTGCCCATCACGCCGGTGCCGACCGCGCGCCGGCTCGCCGCGCCCGCGCCGGTCGCGAGCACGAGCGGCAGCATGCCGAGCACGAACGTGACGCTCGTCATCAGGATTGGACGCAGGCGCTGTTGTGCGCCGTTTTTCGCGGCCGTCATTGCATCCGTTCCTTCGGATTCCTCCTTGATGGCGAACTCCACGATCAGAATCGCGTTCTTCGCCGCGAGCCCGATGATCGTCACCAGCCCGATGTTGAAGTACACGTCCGCGGAAAGGCCGCGCAGCATCGTCAGCAGCACCGCGCCGATCACGCCGAACGGAATGATCAGCAGCACCGCCACCGGAATCGCCCAGCTCTCGTAGAGCGCCGCGAGCAGCAGGAACACGACCACGAGCGAGAGCCCGAGCAGCATGCCGATCTGGCCGGCCGCCTGTTTCTCCTCGAAGGCGGTGCCGGTCCATTCGTAGGTGAGATTGCCGGTCAGCACGTGCGAGGCGATACGCTCCATCTCGGCGATCGCCGCGCCGCTCGAACGGCCCGCAGCGGCCTGGCCCGACAGCGTCGCGGAGGGAAAGCCGTTATAGCGTTCGAGCTGCTGCGGCCCGGAAATCCAGCGCACGCGCGTGAACGCCGAGAACGGCACCATTTCGCCGCGGTTGTTGCGCAGGCGCAGCGAGGTCACGTCCTCGGCGCGCATGCGCTGCTCGGCATCCGCTTGCAGCAGCACGCGCAGTACATTGCCCTCGAATACGAAGTCGTTCACGTAGTTCGAACCGAACGTCAGCGCGAGCGCCTGATTGACCTGGCCGATCTGCAAACCGAGCGCGCGCGCCTTTACGCGATCGATATCGACGTAAAGCTGCGGCGCTTCGGGCATGCCCTCGGTACGCACGCCTGCGAGCAGGGGACTTTGCGATGCCTCGATCATCATGCGCCGCGCGGCCTGCTGCAGCGCTTCGCCGCCAACGCCGCTGCGGTCCTGGATCTTCATCGTGAAGCCGGTTGCATTGCCGAGCGATGGAATCGGCGGCGGATCGAGCGCGAAGATGACGGCCTCGGGAATCTGCCGGAACGCGGCATTTGCGCGGCGCACGAGCGCGCTGGCCGAATTCGCCTCGCCGGAGCGTTCGTTCCAGGGCTTCAGATCGACGAACGACATCGCCGCCGATTGCCCCTGGCCGAAGAAGCTGAAGCCGGTTACCGAAGCGACGTTGCGCACCTGCGGCTGTTGCCGCAAGAACGCCTCGACCTGATCGACCGCGCGTTGCGTGCGCTGCTCGGTGGAACCCGGCGCGCCGGTATACGTGACGAAGATATGCCCCTGATCCTCGGTCGGCAGAAAACCGGTCGGCAGGCGTACGAAGAAATACGCGGTGATTACGCAGGCCGCGACGAACACGAGCAGCCAGCGCAACGGCGAGCGCAGCATCGAATCGACGCCGCCGATATAGCGGCCGGTGCCCGCGTCGAGACCGCGATTGAAGCCGTCGAATACCCGCTGCAGTAGACGCGAGGCCGCGTTTTTCGGCGGCCCGCTGGCCTCTTCGCTGCGCAGCAGTGCCGCGCACAAGGCCGCGCCGAGCGTGAGCGCCAGCAGCGTCGAGAGCGTGATCGACACGGCCAGCGTGACCGAGAACTGCCGGTAGATGCCGCCCGTCGAGCCGGGGAAAAACGCCATCGGAATGAACACGGCGACGAGCACGAGCGTACTCGCGATCGCCGCGCCCGAAATCTGGCCGATCGCCTTGACGGTCGCGCGCGGCGCGCTGAGTTTTTCCTCGCGCATGATGCGCGCAACGTTTTCGACGACGACGATCGCATCGTCGTTGAGGATACCGATCGCGACGACCATGCCGAACAGCGACAGGATGTTGATCGACAGCCCGAACAGATAGAGCCCCGCGCAGGTGCCGATCAGTGTGATCGGCACGACGATCGTGGGAATCACGGTCGCGCGCCAGTCCTGCAGGAACAGGAACACGACGACGGTCACGAGCAGCAGCGCCTCGACCATCGTCTGCATGACGCCGTGCACGGAAGTCGTGATGAACGGCGTGGTGTCGAACGGCACGGTCCACGTCATGCCGCGCGGGAAGGTCGGCTCCAGCTCGGTCATGCGCTGGCGCACCGCCCTGGCAACCGCAAGCGCATTGGCACCGCTCGCAAGCTGGATCGCGATGCCGGCCGACGCCTTGCCGTTCACGGTCAGCCGGTTGCCGTAGCTGTCGTTGCCGAGTTCGACGCGAGCGACGTCGCCGAGGCGCACGGTCGAACCGTCCGGATTGGCGCGCACGATGACCTCGCGGAACTGCTCGGGCGTCGAGAAGCGGCTTTGCGTGACGATCTGTGCAGTGAATTCGGAGCCCGGCGCAATCGGCTGGTCGCCGAGGCCACCGCCCGCGGTCTGACTGTTCTGTTCCTGGACCGCCTGCAACACCTCGCTCGCGGAGAGACCGAAGCCCGCGAGCTTGCGCGGATCGAGCCAGATTCGCATCGCGTACGACGAGCCGAAAAGCTGCACGTCGCCGACGCCGTCGATGCGGCGCAACTCGTTGACGATATTGTTCGACGCAAAGTTGCCCATCGCGACCGCGTTGGTGGCGCCGTCGGTCGCCTGCAGCGCGAGCAGCATCAGGAAGCCGGATGAAGCCTTGGTCACGCTCACGCCGATCTGCCGGACTTCGAGCGGCAGACGCGGCTCGA
>Ga0153951_1000413_pt1 | contig 16143 bp, 15 predicted proteins | sample TSNJ035MetaG_FD_102278 | JGI IMG/M metagenome (GOLD analysis project Ga0153951, IMG submission 102278) | Attine ant fungus gardens microbial communities from New Jersey, USA - TSNJ035 MetaG | ecosystem: Host-associated > Fungi > Mycelium > Unclassified | place: USA: New Jersey, Wharton State...
CCGTCGAAGCGCCCGGCTTGCGCTCGCGCCAGCGGATTCAGGAGCGCGCCTGCCGCGAGTGCGCCCACTCCCTGCAATACGCGACGGCGACGAATCGACGCTACTGCGTCTTTCGCACAGGCCCGAACCGGCGCTACGTTATCCATTTCATTCTTCACAAAAACCTCCTGGCATGGCTTGCAACGCGTAAGTTCTCGAATTATCTGGCCTCGTTGAAATGCGGAAGCACGTCCTTGCAGAACAACTCGATAGATCGCTTGACACGATCGTATGGCATGCCGAAAAAGGCGCCGTACATGAAGTAGTCGATCCCGAGTGCCTCATACGCCTTGAGTTTTTTGACGACTTCGTCCGGCGTGCCGAACATCATGTTTTCGCGCAAGGACTCAGGGGCATAGTCGGAACGATTCGACACGGTTTCATAACCGACCGGTTCGCAAAATCCATTTTTTACCTTACCGAGATTCTTCAAAAGATTCTCGAAATAGCGGCCGTAGTTAGTCAGCGATTCAACCGGCACCTGCCAGTCCTTCGCGTCTTCGTAGACCGCGGTACGACGCAGCATCATGAGTTTCGGCCGCTTGATACCGGGATTGTTCTCAAGCGTATTTTCAAAACGGCTGACCAGATTCTCGACTTCCGAGAACGGTGCGTGCAACGGCGTCGCCATGATCGAAAGACCGTTTTTGACCGCCCAATCGAAAGAAGCCGGATCGCGTGCTGCACACCACATCGGCACCTCGCGCTGCAATGGCTTGGGCACCGAAGTGGCGGCGGGAAACTGAAAGTACTTGCCGTCGTGCGCGTAGTCGCCCTTCCATAGCTCCCGCACCACCGGGATGATCTCTTTCATATAGGCGACACCCTCCTGCTGCGGCATGCCGTCTTTCATGCGGTCGAATTCGTATTGATACGAACCGCGGCCAATGCCAATTTCGAGTCTGCCGTCGGTGATGATGTCGCAAAGGGCCGCTTCCCCAGCAAGCCGGATCGGGTGCCAGTATGAAGCCGACAGTACCCCCGTACCGAGACGCGCCCGCTTGACGGTGCGCGACCATGCAGCCAGTACCTGGAATGGGTTCGGTGCAATGGTCGCTTCGATCGTATGGTGTTCGGCCGTGAAGATCATGTCGAATCCCCCTTCGTCGGCCAGCCCCGCCATTTCGTCGACGCGACGCCAAACCTCTCGCATCGACAGGTCTTCGGAAAAGCGATCCATGTTCAGTACAATTGAAAATTTCACTTTCGCGCCTTTTTTGACGTATCAATCCGATTGCCGCTCAGCCGCTTACGCGCATGACGAATGGATTCGGCGTATTGCCGGAATAGTCGACGACTACGCTTTTCGCACGCGAGTACTCGCGCATCGACTCGAGGCCGTAGTGCTTACCGTAGCCGCTCTCCTTGAAACCGCCCATCGGCGTGGTAAATGACGCCGCGCGATAGGTATTGACCCAGATCGTGCCCGCTTCGACATCGCGCGCAAATCGCATCGCCCTGTCTATGTCGCGAGTCCATACTCCCGCTGTCAGCCCGTAGCGCGTCGCGTTAGCCAGTCTCGCAAGGTCGCGCTCGTCTTCGAACGGCTGTATCACGCCCACTGGGCCAAATACTTCTTCCTGAACGATTTCCATCGACGGCGCGACCTGATCGAGCAGTGTGGGTTCGTAAAACCAGCCCTGATCGAGCGGCGCGGCGGCACGCTTACCCCCCGCGAGCAGGCGCGCGCCCTGCTGCGTGGCATGCGACACCATCGATCCGATCTTTTCTAGCTGGGATTTGACTGCGACCGGCCCCATCTGCGTATCGTCCATGAGTGGATCGCCGAGTTTCACGGCACGGGCTCGTTCGATAAGCGCGTCGCGGAACGCATTGAAGATGGTCCGCTGTACGTAGATCCGCGACCCCGCCACGCATGTCTGCCCGCCCGCCGCGAAGATTCCCGCAACGACGCCATCGAGTGCCCGCTCGAAGGGCGCATCGTCGAACACACAATTGGGCGACTTGCCGCCGAGCTCCAGATTGCATTGCGCAAAGTGATCCGCAGCCGCATGTGCAACCTTGCGGCCGCTCGCGGTACTGCCGGTGAACGCGACCTTCGCCACGCGGGCATCACGCGTCAATGCTTCTCCCGCACTCGCGCCCAAACCCGTTACGACGTTAAAAACACCGTCGGGAATGCCCGCTTCCTTGATCAGCTCAGCCAGCGCCAAGGCAGAAGCCGACGTATGTTCGGACGGTTTGACGACTACGGTATTGCCGCAGGCCAGCGCGGGCGCGAGTGTCCAGCTCAGCTGATAGAGCGGCGAATTCCATGGCACGATCACACCGACGACGCCGATCGGCTCGCGCGACGTATAGGCAAGCACGTCACGCCGATTCACCGGAATGGTGGTTCCTTCGAGCTTGTCTGCCGCGCCCGCGAAATAGTGGAATTGATCCGGCAAGATACCGATTTGCGCGCGCATTTCCTTCAGCAGCTTGCCGTTGTCGTGCACTTCGAGCCGCGCAAGACGATCGACGTTGGCGCGGATCAACTCCGCGAGCTTGCGCAGCAGGTTCGCGCGATCGGTCTGCGTGATCCCCCGCCACGCGGGATCATGCAGCGCACGTTCGGCGGCCTGAACCGCTTGCCCGACATCGTCCGCATTCGAATCGGCGATCTGATACCAGGCCTCGCCGGTGAACGGATTGAAGCTGTCGAGATAGGTCCCGCTCGCGGGTTCGTGCCACGCGCCATCGATCCAGTTGCGAGTGCGCGTGCCAGTCAGACTTTCGACACTGATCGATACCATTCAAGATCCCATATCGAGTTGATTGAAAGGTTTGAGCGCACCGTCGAGCATCGCGACCTTGCCGCCGTCGGCGCTATCCATATAGATGCCGAAGCGCGCATCGGCGCGTTCGAGGAAGTAGCGGCGCAGCATATTGCGAGTCTGGGAAGAACCGATCTGATCCCACGGCATCGTTTCCTGCGTGAACAGAGCGGCACTTTTGGTCAATTGCGGCTCATCCGCGAGTGTGCCGCGATAGACGATAAAGCTCTCGCCGGCATTCTCGAACACCGAGTAGAGGAACGACAGTTCGACCGTTGCGCCAAGTTTCGCGACAAGATCCGGCAGACCGCCCGGTGCGTGCTGGTCCGTGCCGTGTCCTGCGGTCGGGATCGTCCAGCTTCCCTTGAGCGGATCACGGACCATCAGCACCGCGTCGCCGAGATTCGCAACACAGCCGTAGTTCAACGATTTGCCGGCACCGACCGCCTTCTGTTCGAGACCGAAATCAATGTAGCTGCCGCGGCAATAGGCGAGCGGAACGCCGCCCGTATGGCCGAAATCGAGCACACGGCCGATCAGCATCGTGTGATCGCCAGCGGTGACGAACTGTTCTTTCGCGCAATCGAACCATGCGATCGCGCCTTCGAGCAGCGGTGCGCCGGTTGTGGCAACGTGCGTCGGCACACCGTGAAACTTGTCCGGAGCGCGCGACGCGAACGTATTCGAAACGTCTCGCTGCCCTGCCGCGAGAACATTCACGGCGAAGCTCGATGCCTGCTCGAATACGGGGCAGGTCGTCGCCTTGTTGTCGATACACACCAGCACCAGAGGCGGATCGAGCGACACCGAGGTGAACGAGTTGGCGGTCAGACCTCGGTAGTGGCCCTGGTCGTCGATAGCCGAAACGACGGTCACGCCCGTCACGAAGCTGCCGAAAGCTTTCCGTAGCCCTTGTACATCCAACGGGCTTGCCTCTCTCTCTTGTGACGTATTCATCGAGAATGTCTCCTTCAGTGAAAACATTCTGGGTCGTCACTTTTCGATCTGCCATCTAGGGAAAATAGTATTTTCGAGTGGCGAATTCGAGCTTTCGACGAAACGCGGCAAAGAAATGAAAGCACCTGATCGTTAACACCAATGCACGGGCACTATGAAAAGTTGAAACTGAAAATTTGTCACAGTACGATCCGCTGCATGGACAACACTTTTCCAGCTTCAATCGCTGTCAAGTCATCCCAAGCTCATTTCTCACGCCTCGCCGACATCGCGAAACTGGTCAACGAGAGCAGCGATCTAGGCACGTTGCTTGATAGCATCACCAATGCCACCTGTCGTTACACGACATGGGACATGTGTTCGATCATGAGCGTCGACGAAAACGCGGGACTGTCGGTTCTGATGGCACGCTTCGACCCGTTCCTCGTCGATCCGTCAAGCGCCTCGACGCGCTGGGAACTGGCGACCAGTCCGGTCAGGAAGGTGCTCGACGAGCAGCGGCCGCTCATCATTCCGGATGCGCAGCGCTCCGATTATTTGCATTACCAGCAAGACGCGCTGGCCCGCCACTACCACACCGTAACGATCCTGCCGCTACCGGCAACCGATCAGTACGAGCGACGGATGATCCTTGCCGTGCAGTCGCGAGAGATCCTCAACGTAGACAATGACGAACTCGCCTTCCTCAAGGCGATTGCACAGCTCGCGGCGATCGCGGTCGGCAAGGCCCAGCGCCTGCGCGAGGAAACGGTACTGTCCACGCGCGTCAAACACACAATCGATTCGGTTAGCGAACTGATGCGCCGCGTTCTGTCCGACGAAGCGCCAACCGCGGTACTGTCCGCCGTCGAATCGCTGCTCGATTGTCCGATCGCGGTGGTCGACCGGCCCGCTCAGGCCTTGATGAAAGGACAACGCGCCGCTGATCCGCAATACGCTAACGCGCTCGCGGAGATGCTGCGAATCGAGTTGAACGACGAAGCGCAGTGGCAAGCAAAAACATCCGACGATTCGACAAGCCCCACATCCACGCCTGTGCATCGGCGCGAGGTGCTGCGCGTCGACGGCCAGCAGGCCGGCGCACTCTATCTGCTGACCGATGAAGAACGCTTCGATCCGGTGGATGAGCTGCTGATCCGGCAAGTCGCGTTTGCGCTGTCGGTCATGCTGATGCGTACCGTCATCCGCTTCAAGGAGCGCACGGAGTCCCAGTCGAAAATCCTCGACGACCTGCTCTCGGGGCGCGACCTCGACGACGACCTGCTGTCGCGGGCAGCGCATTGCGGCCTACCGCTCGGCACACCGAACCGGCTTGTGCTGATCGGCATCCGGGGAGACGCTGAAAGCGCGCGGCAAATACTGCGCGGCAATCATCGTGCGATCTCGTCCGCTCTCGCGAACGCCTGGTCCGCCAACATCACCGTTGTTCCCGCGGGAACGTTGCTGATGGCGCTCATCTCCGAAGCCGAGGGCATTCCGGAAGCGCGGCGCCGCGACCTGATGCGGCGCTCACTGGAACTCGCCGACCGGCTGACCGGCAGCGCTTGCGTCATCGCGCCGGGTCCCGTATGCCATGCTCCGCATGATTACGCGCCGGCATGGCAGGCGTGCCAGCGCGCGTTCCGGCTTTCCGATCGTTTCGCACGTAGCGGTGTCGTTCACGAAGAGGACTTCGGCCCTTATGGACTCGTGTTCTCCGCGTTGTCTTCCTCGCAGGTCGACGTTTTCGTCGCCAACACGCTCGGTGCGCTCGATCAGTATGACGCCCAGAATCGCGGCGATCTGCTGAAGACACTCGAAGCTTATCTGGACTCGGGTTGCAGGCTACAAAAATGCGCTGATGAACTGAAAGTACATGTGACGACGATTCGCTATCGGATGGAGCATATTCGTGAGGTGCTGGGCAAAGACGTCGACGACGCAGAGACTCGATTCAGCCTTGAACTCGCGTTCCGCCTGCGCCGCTTGCAACACATGTGAGTACCGGGCGTAGCCCCGCCAACGAAACCAGAACCGCGCCTACAACACGTCGTCGCGAATACACGCCTTGAAATGCAACGGCGCAATTTCGCGCAGCACCGGACGTTGTTGCGCGCATTCCGGTTTCGCGTAAATGCAGCGTGTGCGGAACACGCAGCCGCTTGGCGGCGACACCGGATCGGCCACGTCGCCTTGCAGCACGACACGCTTGCGTCTCATGTCGGGCCGGTCGTCAGGCACCGCGGAAATTAGCGCCTCGGTGTACGGATGCTTCGGCGTTTGCGTAATTGCTCTCGCCGGGCCGATCTCCATGATCTGCCCGAGGTAGACGACCGCAATACGATCCGACAGATATTCCATCACGGCAAGATCGTGCGAAATGAACAGCATCGCGAGGCCCAGCCGCTGCTTCAGCTCGTCGAGCAGGCTCACGATCTGCGCCTGGATCGACACGTCGAGCGCGGAGATCGGCTCGTCGGCCACGATGAACTTCGGATTGACCGCGAGCGCCCGCGCAATGACGACACGTTGCCGCTGACCGCCGGATAACGCGGTAGGACTCCGGTCCTTGTAGTCGTCGGACAGCGACACGAGATCCAGCAGTTCGCTGACGCGCCGATCGACGTCGCGTTCGGTCGCATGAATCTTTTGCACGCGCAACGGCTCGGCGATCACGTCACGAATCTTCATCCGTGGATTGATCGAGGCAAACGGGTCCTGAAAGATGATCTGCGCGCTCTTCCGGTAATCCCGCAGTCCGGCCGCGTTGAGCGCCATCACGTCCTTGCCGTCGAAGCGGATCGCACCGTCGGTCGGTTCGATCAGCCGTAACACCGAGCGGCCGATCGTCGTCTTGCCTGAACCCGATTCGCCGGCAAGGCCAAGCGTCTCGCCTGGCGCGATGTCGAACGACACGTCGTTGACCGCATGCACGTGACCGACCAGCTTCGAGAACAGGCCACGGCGAATGTCGTAGAGCTTGCGCAAATGACTGACGCTGATCAGCGGTTGCGTGGAAGTCGGCGTCATGATGGTTGTCCTTGCAATACGGGCGCGCATTGCGGTACTTGCCGCAATTCCCGCCAACGCAGGCAGCGCACCTGGCGAAGCCCGTCATCGGTCGTTTCGAGGGACGGCACCTGCGTATCGCAGCGCCCCGCGACGGCATGCTCGCAACGCTTGTGAAACGTGCAGCCGGCCGGCAGCGCGGCCGGATTGGGCGCGCCGCCCGGAATCGGCTTGATGCGATGACGCACGTCGCCAAGACGTGGACGGGAACGCATCAACGCCTGCGTGTAAGGCATCAGCGGCTGGTTGAACAGATCGCTAACAGGACCCGCCTCGACGATTTGCCCCGCGTACATCACCAGCGCGCGGTTGGCGATTTCCGCGACCAGCGAGAGGTCATGCGTGACGAACAGGATCGCCATCTGCGTTTCCTGCTGCAACTGCTTCATCCGCTCGACGATCTGCGCCTGCACGGTGACGTCGAGCGCGGTGGTCGGCTCGTCGGCGATCAGCAGCCCCGGGTGGCAGGACAGCGCAATCGCAATCATGACCCGCTGCCGCATGCCGCCCGACAGTTGATGCGGATAGCTATTCAGACATTTGGCGGGACTCGGAATGCCAAGCATCGAAACGAGCCGCAGCGCCTCGGCCGCGCGTTCCTTCGACGACATCCTGCGATGCACGCTGAGCGCTTCCTCGATCTGCGCGCCGATCGTGTACAACGGATTGAGCGACGACATCGGCTCCTGGAAGATCATGGCCACGTCGTTGCCACGCACGCGCCGCAATTCGCGCTCGCGCAACCCGACGATATCGACGGTCTGCCCGCCCTTCTTCGCCAGATTGATCGAGCCTTTCACCGACGCGTTGCTGCCCGGATTCAGGCCGAGCAGCGCGAGGCCGGTCGTCGATTTACCGCAGCCGGATTCGCCGACGATCGCCACGATCTCGCCCTTGCCGATCGAGAACGACACGTCGCGTACGACCGTGACCGGCGGTGTATTGCGTTTGCCCGTATCGAACGATACGGACAGATGCTCGACCGAGAGAACGCGTGAATCTTCGAACGTGGTCGTCATTTGATGCTGGTTCCGATCAGGTAGAAGCCGAACACGGTCGCCGCAACCGCCGCGCCGGGCGCGAGGCTCATACCGGGATTCATCGCGAGATAGTCGAAGCCGGAGCGCACCATGGCGCCCCAGTCGGGGGTCGGCGGCGGCATGCCAAGGCCGAGAAACGACAGGCTGGCCGAAGTGAAAATCGAATACGCGACGGTCAGCGCGAACTGCGCGGCAACGATGCGCATCGTGTTCGGCCACACATGCTTGAGCATGATCCAGTCGGCGCGCGCGCCGACTGCCTTCGACGCCTCGACGAACACCGACTCGCGCAGCGCGAGCGTCTGCCCGCGCACCAGCCGCGCGATCCGCGGCCAACTGACGAAGCCGAGCACCAGCACGAGATTGAATAACGTGGGGCCCACCATCGCGGTGATGATGAGCGCGAGGATCAGACCAGGCAGCGCGATGAAAATGTCGATGATCTGCGTCGCGAACAGGTCCACGCGCCCGCCGAGATAACCCGCTACGAGCCCGACCGGAATGCCGATGATGGCGGCCATCACCGCCGCGCCGATACCGACGATCAGCGAAGATTGTCCGCCGTAAATCAGCCGCGAAAGAATGTCGCGGCCGAGCTCGTCGGTGCCGAGCAGGTTGTCCGCGCCGGGAGGCGCGAGAAACATCACGCTGCTCGCGGTCGGATCATGCGGCGCGATAAGCGGCGCACATAGCGAAATCGCGATCATGACGAGCAGGATGAACGCGCCGATCTGCACCTTGGGACGCATCAGGATTTCGCGCATGAATAGCTCCTAGTTCAGCCGGATCTGAGGATTGATCAGCGTATACACGACGTCGGCGAGCAGATTCATCAGGATCACCGCGACGATGATGAACATGCCGATCGCGAGCATCACCGGATAATCGCGCGACAGGATCGACGTGACGAACAACTGGCCGATGCCGGGCATCGAAAAGAGCGTTTCGGTCACGACCGCTCCGCCCATCAGTTGTCCGAGACTGATGCCGATGTACGTAATCACCGGCAGGATCGAATTGGGCAGAATATGGCGGAATGACACGCGGTGTTCGGACAGCCCCTTCGCTCGCGCGACACGAACGAAGAGACGCTCTCGCACCGCCTGGTATTCGGCGCGATAGACGAGCGTGAACGCGCCGAAGTAGTACGCGGCAAGCGTGATGGTCGGCAGGATCAGATGCTGGAGGTGCGTGAGAAGACCGTGGTCCCAAGGCACCCAACCCACCGACGGCAGCCAGCCGAGCTTCACGGAGAAGATGAAGATCGCGACCATGCCGAGCATGAAGTTCGGCACCGTCATGCCGATGATCGACAGCACGGTGACGAACGTGCCGATCACACGCTGGCCGACGGTCAGGCTGCTCAGCCCCACCGAGACCACGGTTGCAAGCAGGATCGACAGCACGGCCAGCTCGACCGTGACCGGCAACGAACGCATCAGCATCTCGGCGACGGTCTGATGCGTCGTGTACGAGCGCCCCAGGTCGCCGGACAAGGCGTGGCCCATCCAGCTCAGATATTGCGTGACCACGGGCCGGTCGAAGCCCATCTGATGGCTCAGTTCGGCAACGGCCTGCGGGGTCGCATCCTGGCCGAGCATCAACGCGGCCGGGTTGCCGAAGAACACCGCGACGCTAAAGAACAGCAATACGGTCACGAAGATCAGATTGGGCGCGGCCCAGACGAGCCGCCTGCCTATGACTGTCAGCATAAGAGAATGTCCCTGTATGGCACCTACACGTACGCGAACGCCGCTGCGCGTATGGCTGCGCCTAGCGCATCACGAACGGATCGGCGAGCGCCTCGCCCCCGACTTCGATCATTACCGCCTTCGTTTCAGTGTAGTCCTTGAGCGCGTCGATACCGGCTTCGCGACCGTAGCCGCTCTGCTTGAATCCGCCGAACGGCACATTCACGCCGGTGACGCGATAGGTGTTGATCCACAGGCGGCCCGCCTGCACCGCACGCGCGGTACGCATCGCGCGTGGAAAGTCGCGGCTGAAGATGCCGCCGGCGAAGGCATAGTCGCTATCGTTAGCGATGCCGATCGCTTCGTCGTCGGTGCGGAACTTCAGCACCGACAGCACGGGACCGAACAATTCCTGGCGCACGACCGGATAATCGCCGCGATCGCATAGCGCGATCGTCGGCTGGAAGCACTGGTTATGCGGCAGCCCCGCAACACGCTTGCCGCCGGCGACGACCTGCGCGCCCTGCTCGACCGATTGCGCGAGCAGCGTCTCGATGCGGGCGACCTGCCGCTCCGTTGCAAGCGGCCCCATGTTGGTCGAGGCCTCCATCGGGTCGCCGATCGCGATCGTCTTCACCCGTTCGACCAGACGCTCGACGAGCGCGTCGTGAATCGATTCGTGCGCGATCAGTCGCGAGCCCGCCGCGCAACTCTGTCCGCTCGCGCCGAAAATACCGGCCACGATACCGTTGACGCAACTGTCGAGATCGGCGTCGTCGAACACGATTACGGGCGACTTGCCGCCCAGTTCGAGCGAGAGCTTCGCGATGTTATGCGCGGAGTTCGGAATCAGCTTGCGTGCGGTCTCGACACCACCGGTGAAGGCGATGCGGCGCACGAGCGGATGACTCGTCAGCGTGATCGCGCACGGATTCGCGCGGCCCGATACGAAGTTGATGACGCCCGGCGGGAAGCCCACTTCATGCGCGAGCCTCGCGAGCGTGAGCAGCGGTGTCGAGGCATCTTCGGAAGCCTTGACGACGATCGTGTTGCCGGTCGCAAGCGCCGGCGCGATCTTGTAGGCAGACAATTGCAGTTGCGAATTCCACGGAATGATCGCCGCGACAACACCAACCGGCTCGTGCAGCACGAGATTGAGCATGTTCGGCGCGGACGGCGGAATGTCGCCTTGCAGCTTGTCGGCGAGACCGGCGAAATACGTATACGCACGTGCCGTGTGCGCGGCCTGCCAGGTCGTTTCCTTCAGCAGCTTGCCCGTGTCCTGCGTCTCGACATAACCGAGCCGGTCCTTGTGTTCGACGAGCTTGTCGGCGAGCTTCTGCAGCAGCGCGGCGCGTTCGTTCGGCGTCATCTTCGGCCACGGGCCGCTCGTGAACGCGCGATGCGCGGCCCGCACGGCGCGATCGACATCGGCGGCGCTCGCGTCGGGAATCGTCGCCCATGCGCGGCCGGTCCACGGATTGACGCTTTCGAAGGTACGACCGTCCTCGGCCTGTACGAATTCGCCGTCGATATACATCGCGAAACTTTCGGTTTGCTGATTCATTGGCATGCCTTGAGAATGTGCAGCAAATGAGGGGAAACGCGCAGCGGCTGCCTCAGTGGCTTTTCGCGCCGAGCGGACGCGTTTCGTAGGTGCCGGCGAGCGCTCGCAGTTCCTCCTCGTCGAGCTTCAGATCGAGTGCGGCGACCGCGCTCGCGACGTGCTCAACCTGCGTCGCGCCGAAGATCGGCGAGATGATGCCAGGCTGCGCGAGCGCCCACGCCAGCGCGACCTGACTCGGTTCGACTCCGCGCTTCGCGGCGATCTTCGCGACGCATTCGAGTGCCGCGAAATCGCCCGGGCGGTGATAGTGCTTCAGTGTGTAGTCATCCGAATCATGTCGCGCGGTCGCGTTGCGCGCATCGCGCCGGTCCGCGCACAGGAAGCCGCGCGCGAGCGGACTGAATGGGACCAGCGCGATATCGTAGGCGCGGCAGAACGGTATCAGTTCGCGCTCGGCTTCGCGATGACAGACGTTGTACTCGCACTGCATCGACACAAACGGCGTACGTCCCATCTGTTTCGCGAGATTCACGCATTGCACGAAAGCCCAGGCGGGCATGGTCGTGGCGCCGACGTAGCGTACCTTGCCGCTCTTCACGAGATCGTCGAAGGCGACGACGAGTTCTTCGAGGTCCGTGTCCGGTTGCCAGATATGCGTTTGCAGCAGATCGACGTAATCGGTCTTCAGGCGCTTCAGCGACGCATCGACCGCGCTGAAGATGTGCTTGCGAGAGTAGCCGCGCGCATTCGGATGCGTGCCCATCGGATTACCGAGCTTGGTGGCCAGCACGATCTCGTCGCGGGATGCGTAATCCCATAGCACATTGCCGAGCACGGTCTCGCTGGCACCCGCCGAATAGAAATCGCAGGTATCGACGAAATTGATGCCCGCCTCGACCGCCGCGCGCAGGATCGGCCGTGCTGCGTCTTCTTCGAGCACCCACTTGCGCCACCCCGGGTTGCCGATACCCATCGCGCCGAAGCCAAGGCGGGAAATGCGCAGGCTCGAGCGGCCTAATCTTGCGTACTCCATGGATGGAGGTCTCCGTATTCGCCAGATGTTGAGGTCAGTCTAGTCGAAATATTTTTTGTCAGCTAGTATCTCGTATACCAACAGATTAACGGAGACGATGCAAGTGGAAAAATATGTTTCTGCCGACGGCCTGGAGCTTGCGTACAAGATTCAGGGGTCCGGACCATTTGTCACGCTGATACACGGCATCGGCGCGGATCACGCAAGCTGGGACGCGATCGCGAGCCAGCTCGAGGCGCACTTCACGGTGCTACGCGCGGACTTGCGCGGCCACGGCGCATCGAGCCTGATCACGCGCTGCTCGCTCGATGACTTCGTCTCCGATGTCGATGCGCTGCTCGATGCTGTCGGTGTGCAAAAAACGCATCTGGTGGGCTTTTCTCTCGGCGGCCTCATCGCGCAGAAATACGCGGTGGAAAACTCGGCGCGTCTGAACCGGCTGGCGCTCATCAGCTCGGTCGCGGAGCGCACCGACGAGGAACGCGCGCGCGTGCTGAAACGCGCCGACCAGATCGACCGCGAGGGCATCGCGGCGGTCGTCGCGGCGGCGGAAGATCGCTGGTTCACGCCGGCGTTCAAGGCGGCCAACCCGCAACGCGTCGCGTACCGTCTCGAACAACTGGTGAAGAACGATCATCGGTCGTACGCGGCCGCGTATCGCGTGTTTGCGGCAGCGGATCGCGGCATCGCATTCGACCGCATCAGCGTACCGACGCTCGTGATGACCGGCGAGAACGACCCCGGCTCGTCGCCACGGATGTCGCGCCTGTTACATGAGAAAATCGCCGGATCGCAGCTTCGCATCCTGCCGGAGCTGCGTCATAGCGTGCTGCTCGAAGCACCGGACCTGATTGCCGGCTTGCTGCTCGAGTTTCTGCAGCCGGAATAAAACCCAGCACGGGCCGCACATGACGGCCCGCATTCAAACATAGGGTGGAACGATGACAGAAGACGCAACGGTTGCCCAACAAGTAGGCTTGAGCGTCGCCAAAAACGAGACGATCCGCATGAAGACGCTAAACGTTCTGCGTGAAGCGATCATTGCGGGACGGCTCGCGCCGGGCCAGAAGCTGATCGAGCGCGATCTATGCGAACAGACCGGCGTCAGCCGCAGCAGTATCCGCGAGGCGTTGCGCAATCTCGAATCGGAGCGTCTGGTCGAGAGCCTCGATACCAAGGGCGTCGTGGTTGCAACTCTGACGCTCGAAATCGCCACGGAAATCTATGAAATACGGGCCGCGCTCGATTCCGAAGCGGCATTGCATTTTGCCCAGCGCGCGACCAGTGAGGACCTCGCCGAACTCGAAGACACCTTCAATGCGCTGAAGAATACGCCGGTCGAAAACGACGAGGCGTTCCTCGCCGCTTCGAATCGCTTTTACGCGATCCTCTATCAAGGCGCGCGCAACGAAACCGCCAAGCACGTCATGCAGCTTCTCGGCGCCCGCATCAGTTTGCTGCGCGCGACCACGACGCGGCGCTCGCCAGTGGAACGCCGTCACGGAACGGTCGAACTCATGGGCGAGATTTTCAAGGCGCTCAAGAAGCGCGACGGCAATGCCGCTGCCTTGACGATACGCGCGCTCATCGAGCGATCGGCGCAGTCGGCGACGGCCCTGCTCAAGGACGGGCAAGCGAATCGCTAGACACGCTCCACGCGCTGTGCCGCTGACAGCAGCACAGCGCCACCGGACCTACGCGGAGTGATGCGGCGGCGGCCCATGCCGCCTCATGCCGTGGCACTGCCGCCTTTCTCGCGCCTGCCGGTTTCAATGCGCCGCGTTCTCGCGCTCGATCTCCTGCATGTCCTGATGCCGGTCTCCGATACGCGCGTGCGGTCGTCCGGCTGTCGACGCGCCAAGCACGATCACGATCTCATCGGGATTCGGTGCGTCGGGAATGGCGAACTCCAGGGTGATGAAGTGCGAACGCGCGGCGCCGTCGTGAATGTGCTTGATCGGCACCTGCAGCGACGTGTTCAGCCCACCGCGCTTGTTGGTGAACGACAGAAAGCTCTCCGCTTCGACCGCATGGCGATAGTGATTGCCGAAACGCAGATTGTGAATCACGGCGGACGCATGTTCGATCTCTCCGCCCCCACCGACTACCGCACTCTTGCCGTAGGCTTCGATCGCCTGCTTGCCGCCGATCTCTTCGAGCATGCGTGCCACCATCACCTTGCCGAGTTCGCCGCAGCCATCGCGCTGCTCCGGCGAGAGATCCTCGACGAAGCCGCGCCCGAACCACGGATTGCGAATCACCGCCGCAACGCCAACAAGCGTAACGGGCGTAGCAAGCGCCTTGTCGCCTTCAATGAAGGTCGCTTCCTTGTAGACCACGATTTTGCGAATCGAAAACGGCATCGTTATTCCTTGGGATCAGCAGCAGGTTGAGAGGCGGCGGCGAGTTCGGCCAGCACCTTGCGCGCCACGCGAAAACAGTCGACACCGACGGGGATGCCGCAATACACCGCGATCTGGATCAGCGCCGCGCGCAGTTCCTCGTGGCTCAGGCCGTTCTTGAGCGCCCCGCGCACATGCAGTTCGAACTCGTGCATCTTGCCGAGCGCGGCGATCATGCCGAGATTGAGCAGACTGCGCTCACGCGGCACGAGCGTCGGGTCGCCCCAGCACGTGCCCCAGCAATACTCCGTGACGAGCTCCTGGAACGGCCGGTTGAAATCGTCAGCACTCTTGAGCGACTGATCGACATAGGCATCGCCCAGCACATCACGACGGCGGCGTTCGCCGGTATTGAATCGTTCGATATCCAATCCTGATCTCCTCAAAACGACTGTCTTACGATCACGGTGTCGGACTCGCAGCCTGGAAGCCCGCCTGGGCCCGCGAGCGCTCCGACGAGGGCGCCCAGGTACGTGTCTCGAGTTCGTACAGGAACCTGAGGTCGGCGGTAGCGACGTCGACTCCGTGCGCATAGGCCCGTCTCAACGCACCGCTCACATCCTTGCAAACCATGCCGGAACGACGCGCCGCCAGCTCGGCGAGATCGTCTCTCGCGACGAAAGGAAATGCGATGAGTTCGAGGGCCGAGGTTCCGGCACCGGTTGCATCGGCTGCCAGCAAGGCCGCGACGGATGGCACGTCGCCGACTTCGTGCAGCAGAACCATCAGGTCATGAATCGCGGCGCCGCCAGGATCGCTGGTCAGCGACGTTATCGCGCCGCCGCTCGTGGCAGTATAGAACCGCCATGCGCCATGCGGGTCGCCATTCGTCAATAGAAGCCCGATGCCCCGCTGCGCGGCGATCGTCGCCGTACCGGCCAGGCCGATCTCGTCCGCGAGGTGGTTCACGGTGATACGCACGGCGCCGCGCCTGCGCCTGGCAAGCCCGGTAATCAGATCGACCGCCCGGGGTCCGATATCGAGCATCGAACGGCCCGCTGCGTCGATAACGCCGCTCGTTTCGCTCGTGCGATCGAAGCACGGTTCATCGCCCGAGAATGCTTCGAGCAACGCGGCTTCATTGCGACGCAGCGCGGCAAGCGTGTCACCGTCGAGCACTTCGGAACAGGTCAGCACGCGCGCCATGGCTTCGACCGCGCCGAGCGGGCAACCGAACGCACGCAGACTCCACCAGGCGACGCGCGTGATTTCCGATACCGCGGCTGAGGTGTAGGTCGGCTCGGTCATGACAGCATCTCCGTCTGGGTGGCGGGCTCGGCCGGGTAGCGCCAGTCGCGCGTCGTGCCCTCGGCGATTTCGGCCGGCAGCGGAACCCCCTGGAAGAAGACGCCTCGCACATAGCGAATCGACAGCGGCGTCGAGCATTCGATGCCGAGCGACGCGAGGAAAAAGCGGATCAGTTGCGCCGGGACAAAATCCTTGTGGATCAGGTTGTCGCGGATCTCCGCATAGGGAAGGCCATCGAGATACTGCACGCGCGACACGGCCATCTCCAGATCCGGATGCGCGAACATCAGCTCGCCGACCAGTTCATCGTCCGCGTAGCTCGCAACGACGCAGGCGAGGCG
>Ga0153951_1000415_pt1 | contig 16116 bp, 12 predicted proteins | sample TSNJ035MetaG_FD_102278 | JGI IMG/M metagenome (GOLD analysis project Ga0153951, IMG submission 102278) | Attine ant fungus gardens microbial communities from New Jersey, USA - TSNJ035 MetaG | ecosystem: Host-associated > Fungi > Mycelium > Unclassified | place: USA: New Jersey, Wharton State...
AGGTTGAGCAACTCATTCGTGGGGGCGTCAGTGCTCTCTATGGGCTTGTGGAGCTGGCCGAGGACTACGACAGCAGTGAGGGTATTCTGCGTCCGCAAAAGGAACTGCGCAACGCGGGCACGCATCGATTCGTGGTACTGCACGACTTCGGAGACCCGGCACACAGCAGACAGGCACCCGAAATTGAACGTCATCGACGGGAGCAATTTACCCAGGAAGCACTGCGCGCACTACGTGTCGCCAGGTCGGCCATTCAAATGCTCGCACTCTCGATTTCGCAGCACGAACAAGGTTTGGAACAGCGGGCATCCGGAGTTGTTGGATCGCTGATCGTTCCTGACCACGATCGGATACGCGGACGCGATAACGAGAGTTGAAAACGCAACATTTACTTATTTCGTTTTGCGAGAATTTGACGGCGACATCTCACTTTCTATCAATTTATGGATACGCGATTCTTCTATCATAGCTTTCCTCGGCGTGGGAAAACCGACCCGACGGCGATCGAAAAAGGCTGCCAGCTCTTAACCTCGATACGTGATCTGGGGCTTCTCATGGTCCCTGAGCAAATCGAGTGGAAGCAGCCCCATGCAGACGGTTCGCCATCTCGGGTTTTGCGCATCTTGCAGCGACGGGTCTGCTTCACCGAACTCGCTCCGCACGAATTGTCCGAACACGCCGAGAAGTTCGGCGCGTTTGCACTGGAGTTCGACATTGACGTCGTTCGTAGTTTGGGAGCGCTTCCTGTTTTCTACGTACCTGATCCAAGCGCACAGTCGGCGGATGGAAGCAGCATCGGAGCAGCGCTCATTGCAATGGCGCTGGACGCAAGATCCGTTATAGCCCGAATGGCAGGCTTGCAAGAAATTTTCGACGGCACAACTCCAGTAGCCGAGAAACTGCAATTCAACACTTCCTTCACCGCCAATCCGGATCTCAAGCAAAACGTCACACTCGACACGGCCGAGGCGAAAAATTTGATCACCGCGCTCGGTCATGGATTGACACCACTAGGTGCACTGAACAGCGGATTAGGTGCGCTACTAAATTTTTTCTATCCAGCGGACAACCGGAAAGGAGGTGGACTCCTTGACTACTATCGCCAGCGAGAGTGGCGCATTGCGTGCGAATTCAGCAGTCTCGGGCAGCAGGTGATCCGCGAGGTTGCACCCTCCGAACGAGAAAAGATCCTCCAAATCGATTCGGAATTCTTCACCCGAACAATCGACAGTGATTTTGGCCCTGTAGAAAGACTTAGCAAATCACTGATCTTACCCGGCCTCAACGGCAAGCGCGTGATCGAGATGGTTAGACGCGTCATCGTTCCGACAGGCGCGCTTGAGCAAGCCAGATCCATCTTGTCGAAAATCGACAATGCACCGCCCGTCGTTGACCTCAATAGCCTGCCAAAATCGATCACGAATACTGATGTTGACGCCTGCCATTCCCGCGTGGTGAGCGGCAATCAATTTGGATGACCGAGCATGGGACATTTGCGCCAGTCCGCTTCGGAGGAGACAAATGACTAAAGCTGCCTTTGATCAGCAATTTGTTGGAGTTTTTTGCTGTGCGGTCAAATCGTCCCGGCTCTCGGCTGGATTGAATAGTAAAATTTGTAACCCATGATTGAGCGGACGAGCGACGTCTTCATCATTCCCGCGAACTGTTCGGTCAGCTCGAGGCGAAGACGGCATCGATCGGCATGCGCCTCGTCGGTTACCTCTCACCAACTTCACCAACGCGCCGTTGGACTCGGTCTGGCCGGACGTAGGGCTCGTTTTGAAGGACGGACTTTCTGACAAGGATAAAAAGCGAAGGCTAGCCGACCGTGCTACGGACGACACGATGACACTCCAGGATATATTGGCGCGGATCGCCGCAGTCGCGGGCCAGCCTCCCTATGCCAGCGATGGCCGCAGCTTGCTCCATGCCTACACCGCCTGCCTGACTTTCGACGATATCTGCGCCGCCATCCCTCTATCTCTGGACGCGCCAGCGGATGTTCGTCTTGCGCTACGCGGCCGTCTGATGCGCTTGTTGGGCGATGATCCCACGGCCGGGCAACGAGAGAAACTGGCGACGCTCTTTGAAGAGACATGCGTGCTGTCGGATGGCGACAAGAGCCTGCGGCAGACGGTCGATGCGCTGCACGGCTCCTTGCTCCGTCATCTGCCAATGCCCACGCAGCATCATTTACTCGAGCGTTGGGTCGATCGCGGTACGCGTCGAGCCATGGCTCGGTGGCTAAAGGCAACGCGTGAAACGCCCGCGCTGTTCGATCCGTCGGTGGCACTGTCCTATTGGCGCGCCACGCGGGACTATCGGGCTGCAAAAAGCCTCGCCTATCAGGCGTCTCCGGAGGCACTGGGTCTGATCGTGGGCGAATTGATTTCCTACTGCGAGGAAGGTTGGATCATCTCCAAGGCGATCATCCGCAGCGGCTGCTACGACGATGCGGCGTGGGATCTCGTTCGGTCCAATCACCCTGCCACCTATCTCTATCTCTGCGCGCAGTTGCAACGCGAGATCTCGGATGACGAAGCGTTCGAGCTGGTCTGGGCCTGCCCGGACATCGCCATGCATGGCGGCCGCGGGCTGGCGATCTGGTCGATCGGGCAAATGGGCAAAGTGGCGGTACTCGATCGCATCCGCGATTCCGCCAATGCTCTGTTCGAAAAAGGACGCCGCTGAGACGCGCGTGCTATCCGGGGATGTCAATAGCCGACTTTTGGTATCGCTGACGGCGGCTGACTACACACGATTTCAAGCACAACCGGAAGGAGGGGGGCTCGCTGTGCGACGCTTGGGCGCCCTGGCCCGCAGGACATGCGCAATCGTTGCGAGGAACGCGGCAAGCGATCCCATCTCGGCTTTGACCTCATAGAGTGGACACCTGGCTTTGCCTATGAGGTCGAACCCCACGCGGCATGGTTCGGTCGTTCGTTCAAGCCGGTAATAGGCGCCCTTGTCGGTTTTCGGAGGGATGCCGCGTGTTCCGAACCGCGACCAGTAGCTGCCGAGCGGGTCACGGCTCTCCCAATGTTTGAGACTGTCGTTCCGGGAGAATCGGCCGCAGTCGCTTGTGCAGACAAGCTGTAAATCGGTTTGCAGGCTGTCTAGGATCGGCATGATGAAAAATGCGACGGCCTCTTGTGGCATCGGCTGGTCGCTTTCCGTCCTTAGCGTGATCGCGAATGTTTCGAGAATCCGATCCGGGTGATGGTCGCGCACCGTTGAGAGCAGAAGATAGGCCAGCGCCTTAACGATCGGCCCCTCATTGACTCCGGTCTTCATGATCCGGGCATAGAGGTAGACGAGATTAAACATGCCGTACTGGAAGGTCTTCAGCACCTCTTCGGATGGAACTGCGCCTGCCCAAGGCCGTTCGTCGATGCTCCCATGTGCAAATTCATTGGCGACCAGTGCAAAGAGCTCCATCACCCCGAGCTCAAGCGTGTCCCGCTCAGTCCAAATGCGCTTGACGCGTTCGATCGAGCTATATTCGAGCAGGTTCCAGAAGCGATCACGGATCGCGTGGAGATAGCCCGCCGAGCTGAGGCCGCCTTCGAACAGGCGCAGAACGGTGGCCGGTTGCTGCGCGAGCATCCTTTCCAGCGAAGCCCGGTCCCACAATAGGATCTGCGGCCTAGGGAATCGCGCTTGCCATTTCTCCACCCAGTCCCGCGTTGGGTTAGTGAAGGTCGTGTTCGTCGCAATCACGAGGCAATCGATGCCCTGATCGGCGAGCACATTGTTGCACGCGATTTTGACCGCGTCGGTTTCGAGCGTACCTGCTCGTCCCTTGCACTCCACCCACCATTGGCGTCCGACGATCTCGCCATCGTGATCCGGGACATAAAAGCGGGCCTCGAGGTCGCGGCCGCCGTCGGCAGTGCCGACGCCGGTGCCACCCACGCGCCACGCAATATCTCGCGCACCCATACCGTCGAGCAGCCAGAACAGGCATTCCTCGAGCGCATGCCCCTTCAGTTCGTCGAACGGTATCTCGCTTGCCAGAAGCCAGCTCTTCTCATCCTCTTCGTCTGCCATGCCCGCCTCCGACCTAGGCGACCGCCGAGACAAGCCCGGCGTCGCCGCGCGGCATCAGTTCGTGAACCTCGAATGGAATGCCTGCGCTGCGGCATTTCCGCGCGAGGAATTCCGCTTCCGAGCTGTCATGCGTCGACAGGATGACCTGATAGCCCAGCTCGCGAACCATTTGCCTGAGCAGGTCCATGAAGGCGCTCGCGTGGATGATGTCATTGTGCTGCAACGGATCGTCAAGCAGTAGACCGCGCCAGCGCGACCAAGAGAAGGTTGTGCTTGCCGCCAGCAGCGCGCTGACGCTGAGCGCGGAAAGCTGGCCCTCGGAGAAGAAATAGTTCGGATTGATCTCGAGCTGGCTGGTGATGCCGTCCGTGCCGGTGTGAATGATCGCCGGGCGCAATTCCGAGCGCGTTGCATAATGCTCCGCGCGGTAGGTGATCGATGCGTCCGACCAAGTCATGAGTGTGCGTGAGAAGCGCTGTATCGTGTCGTTGAGCGGCTTCAGCACGTCATCGGCAAATTCCTCGGCGCGGGTCTGCATTTTGGCGCCGACCTCTTCCATCCGGTCGCGTGCGCGCTGGGCAATCTCGAGCTGCGCTCCGGCCGCCGCCACGTCGGCCTGCAGCTTTTCCGTCGCCTCGGCTTCGGTTGCGACTCCCTTTTCGCGGATTGTCGCCGCGATCGCGCCCTCGCGCACCTGCAACTGCTGGTCGTTTTGCCAGATGCGAAGCCCATTGATCAGATCGGTCTGGGTGGAGGCTATCGGTTCGGCGCGTGCCGTCCGCTCGGCCACCTGCGACCGCAACTGCGCGACGCGGGCAGGGTCCGGGTCACCGGTCTGGTCAAGCTCGGTCCACCGACGGACAAGATCCCTGCGTGTCTCGGCCAGCTTGTCCAGGTCAGCATTGATTGTCGCAAGACTTGCATCCTCGCGATTGATCGCCGCCGCGAGGCTATCGCGCGCGACGCGGGCCGCGTCGAGCGCCTCCTGGCCGGTCTGAAGTTGTTCCCCGATCGCACGCGCCTCGGTCTGCGCGGCGGCTTCCTCCTGTGCGAGTGGCACGAGCAAACCCTCGCTCAGCGTCCAGAGTTCGGGATGCTGGGTCAACAACGAACGCGCTGCCTCCATATCCGACGAAGCATTCGCCAGCACCCGTTCGAGACTGACCCGCTTGACCCGTTCGGCCTCGATCGCTGCCTGAGCATCCGCCAGGTTCGCATCGAGAACATCCTGCGACGGCCCATCTGATATCTGGCGATCGACGGCATCGAGGTCGGCGCGAAGCGCGATCAGGGCGCTGTCGTCATAATGCTCGTCGGGGGCGCCACCGGCCTCGACAAGTTTTTGTACGAGATTTGTCTCACGCGCTTGCTCGGTCGTCAGGGCCGTCGCGAGCTGGGCATGCTCCGCGAGGCCGCGATCGACTTCTGCGAGCTGGCGGCTGAGGTCCACCCGGCGCACCTTTGCCGCTGCAAGCGCGTTGCCGAGTTCGGCAGCTGGCGCCGTATCGGCGGACGCATTGGCCAGCGCGAGCGCTTTCAGTTGACCGATCTCGAACGGCGTGGCGCAGACTGGACAATTGGTGTCGTCGTGCGACAACTGATGCGCGATCCGCGATACGGCCTCCGCCAGCGTCTGGGCGCGCTCATCATGGCTTTGCAATTGCTGCGTCAGGCGTGAGATCTCATCCGCGATCGCCGTGACGTCCCCGATCAGTGCCGCGCGCCTGCCGCGAAGCGAGGGTTCGTCGAGCGCGTCGGCGAGCGGCTTCAGACGCTGGATCTCGGTGCGCACAGTTTGCAACGAAGCGGAGACTTGTACTCGCAGTCTCGCGGCATCGATCCAGCTAGAGATTTTGTTTCGCTCAACGCGAAGCGCTGTCGCGGCCTTGATAGCCGTTCGGCTTGTCGTCAGGCGCGCCTCTGCTCGCTCGGCATCGGTCCTCGACGTGTCGAGCTGGCGCTCGGCATCAGCCATCTGCGCAGTGCTCCGGTCCAACTGCTCCATCGCGCGTGACACACGGGCGAGTGACGCTGCCCGCGCCTGGTTTTGCGCCGCTCGCTGTTCGGTGCGTGAACGAGCCGTCGTGGCCACCGCGAGACTGACCTCGGCCCGCGTCAGTTCCGCGACAAGCTCGGTGCGCCGGTTACTGATCTCCTGCGCCATCTTCGACTTCTGGACGCTCTGGTCACCGGCGCCGGCATAGTCGACGCACAGGCGATCGAGTTCGGCGGCGCGGCTCGTGGCCGCCTCATTCGCCGTTCTGCCGTCGGCTAGCAGCGCTGCAAGCTCGTTCAAGGCGCTTTCGGCTTCGGTGCCTGCGGTGACCGGCGTCCAGCGACCTGTTGGTACAAGCGGCAGGAATTGCTGCGCGAGGCGCTCAACAGCTTCCAGGACCTGTTTGGGTGAGAAGGACCGTTCGGAACTCGAAAGACGCGCAAGGCGATTACGATCGTCGATCAGCATCCGCCACGTGTCGAGCAGTGCCGAAGCGGTTTCGAGGCGCTGGCCGCGATCACGAATGGCACGAGTGAACGCCTGGCGCGCGCCTTGGCCGCTGACGCGCTCGCGGAGCAGGTTGATGCGGTCGACTCCCGCAGGACCCTTCAACGCCTCCCATTGGCTTCTGGGTTCGCGCAGAGAGAACCGGCGGGTCGACGCCTGTCCGAGAAAATGCGTGATTGACAGATAGCCGTGCAGATTGCCTATGTCGGGCCAGTCGGGCCGTTTGAGTAGCCGCTCGATCGAGCCGTGGGGCGGAAGAAAACCCGCACCCCGGTCGATGGGCGCCCCTTCCGAAAAGGCGAGGCTGACGCGGTGACTGTTCTCGGCCGCGCCGACACGGGTCAGGGGATTGCGTCCCTTGCGCCGGGCGTCATTGGGAATGTCGGCGAAGCGCCCAACCTGGCTGGTCAGCGCCCATTCCACCGCATCGAAGAAGGTCGTCTTGCCCAGGCCATTGGCGCCGGTGATCAGGGTGACCCCGGGCCCTTCGTGAAATTCGAATGCGTAGCTTTCGCCGTAGATGCGAAAGTTCGAAAGCTCGACGCTGCGCAGGAAGATGTCGCTCATATCTTCGCTTCCAGTTCGATCAATGCCTCGACAAGCCCATCGAAATCGAGGTCCTTGTCGTCGACGGCCTCTTCCCACCCGTTGGGCAGGGCATAGCTCGCAACTGTATCGAGCAGCACCTGCTGCTGCTGCGTCGGCCAGGGACGCGCGACGAAGGTCCGGGTCAGAAACGCCTCGGCGTCGTGCACCGTTGGTACCTGATCAAACAGCCAGACCAATTTTCGGCACGTCCGGTCATCAGCCTCGATCTCCGAAGCCAGCTGACGCCAGTCCGAGCGGCTGAAGGCTCCCTGCGGTCCGATCAGAAACAGCTGAAGATTGGGCGCTTCGGCCGCCAGCCAAGAGCGGGCGATGACGGCCTGATTGCGATACCGCCGCAGTTGCGGTTCGATGCTCGCCCGCAGCGCCGTTCCTGACAATTCACCGATCAGTATGGGAATATCATCGATTCGTGCCGCGCGAACCGCCTTGGGAAGGTCATTGTCGTACCGCTTGATAGACGAGACGGCTTCGCTTAGGACTTCGGAATTGAAGCGGCGGCCAACCAGCTCGACCGAGCCATCCGTGACGCGCGCTCCGATGCGTTCGGCCGCCTGCAGCAGCAAATCCGCGAATGCGGGTGCTTCAGCCATGTGCTTCCTCCTCAAGGCCGGCCTGGGCCGCTTCCGATCGCCATCTGAAAATCGATTGAAAATAATCCTGAACGCTGTGTTCCCCGGCCTCGAGAGCAGTTACGAACACATCGTCGGCCCCAATCACCAGCGGCCCCTCGCCCAGCGAGGTCATCCCCACCCTTGGCGGGTCGCCCGCAGCACGGTCGAAGCGCAGTTCGCCCTCGATTAGCCGGAAGGCATCCTTGAGCTGGGCAAGGAGGACGATGCCCGTCGACCAGCTCTGACGCATCACACAGGATGCACCGAGCTCCCTCCCTCCGATCCACCCAACGCCGCACGCGTGACCCGTGATGCCATGGGTCGCGACATTGCCCGGCGGCCCGTCGGTCGGGGACAAAGCATGCCCCGAACAGACGGCGAATGTGAGGCCGAACAACGCGGGCTTGGTCAGGAACGGTTTGAGGATCTTCGGGCCGACCCGCACGAGCATCCCGTCGCGTAGATCCGCATGATCCTGTTCGGTCGCCAGCAGAAGCAGGAAGCGCTGCCGCGTCACCGAGTTGGCAAGCAGCGCTCCATGCCAGATCTCCCATTGCGCCCAGAGCCGCGCCTTCAATGCCGGCTCAATCGGCCAGCCCATCTCGACCGCTGCGGGTCCGAGAATCTCATGGAGGGCGCCGCGCAACTGCCGCAGCATTTCGTTGTCGAGTGCAGCATGAACCGTTTCGGCCAGCAGTGCAGGTTCGACCGAGGCCCGTATGTCGAGTGGGGGCGGGGCGACCCAGTCATGTACGACGTACGGTGCTGCAAGACCCGGCCCGGGCAATTCGCGCGCCGCGCACAGCTTGTTCATTGCCGCCCGCCAGCCATTGACGTCACGGGTACGAATGACGAAGCCCGGAACATGAGCGCCAATCCGCGCGATCGCCGCAACCAGCGAACCGGCGTCGGCCGCCGATATATCCGCATGGACCGTAAATGCTCGGCCGCTGACCCAATAACGTTCCGCTTCGCCGGGCGTAACCGGGCTGAGCCATTCGATGTCAGCGCCATTTGCGCGAAGGAGGAGATGGTCGCTTTCCCCTGCAACCGCGGGGGCACTAACAAGCGGAGGCGGTGCGGCGCCCGGCGCGGCGGCTGCGGCGGCGGCTTCGAACCGGGCGCGCGCCGTCGCTGTCAGTTGCGGTGATTCCGGCCGCGTCGCTGACGCCCGGACGCGGCTGGGAAAGGTCGAGAGCGTCGCCTCGAACGGCTTGAGGTTCGGACGCGAATCCGGGCCAAGCCGTAGGAACCTGCGATAGGGCGTGAACGGCGCGCCCCCCTGAAGCGTGATGGCGCCGGTGACGGGCACCGCGCCGTGAAAGGCGACATCCGTGGTGATTTGAACGCGATTGTTCCCGCTTATCCGGTCGGCCTCGATCACGAGGAAGGCAGCGAGCCGGTTATGGAGCGCCGTCGTACGGCGAAGCAGTTGCGGCTCGTTGGTGTGAAAATGAATACGCGCCTGTGGACGCAGCCGCGGGATGATCGATTGCCAGACGGGCTGCGGCACGAGATCAAGGACCCGATCGCGATATAGTGCGAGCAGATCGAGACCGGCACCGTCCGCTGCCCAGGCTTCCTGTTCGATAAGCTCCAGCGCAACGATGGCCGGGCCGAGATCGAGCCCAAGGATGAATTCGCAAATAGCGCGATGCTCCATCGCGTTGAAGGCGGACATCAGGAAATCAACCAGTCCACCATCTCCATTGCCCGAGATGAAGATAAGCGGCTCCGCCTGGTGGGTCAGCAGCGCGGCCGACATTTGTGAGGGTAGCCAATATGACGGCGTCTCGCCATCGAGGAACGCCTCGAGCCCGAACCCGATTGCCAAGATGACGACGTCATAGATCTTGCCCAGCGGGGACGCGCCGGGGACAAGGACGCGTACAGTACTGAGCGTGCTGGGATTGAGACCGGTGACACCTAGATCCGGCTGGAACGACAGAATCGACGACCGACGAGCATCGTCAAACTGCGCTCGCAAGGTTGCGGCAACCTCGCCCGCGGGGCCGGCAGTCCAGTTCATCAAGGGCAGGCCAGCATTGGGATTGTCCGAACCGGCATTGGGCCAGTCGTAGAAATGGGGGTGGAGGTAGCGGCTGCTATTGTGCTGCAGCTCCAGCACGTTCGATCGGCTTTCGAAAAGATCGAGGGCCCTGAGGTTGGGCGCGGCGCGGGCGAGCGCAACGGCGGCGGTAATGCCCGCAGCGCCCCCGCCCACGATGGCGGCGCTGCCCGTGTCCTGTAGCAAGCCGCGCGATAGGATCGCATCGACAAGGTTCAGCGCACGGACCTGCTGGGCGAAAACGGTTACGCGCTGCTCGAAGCTGCCCAAGACGAATACACTGTGCGTCTCCGGAATGAGCGCTTCCGCGATGATCTCGTCTGCGGTCATGAACGCCTGCGTTCAGTTGAGGGCGAAAGACATGGACAGTTTGTTTTGGCCGCAACGGCGCTCGAATCTTCTCTCATACCTTACCGCGTCCCCGCCATGACGATCTCGGAAAGATTGGCAATCGCGATCTCAATTTGATCGCAAGTTTCCACGATGCTGTTGACCCGTTGCGATGAAAGCACAGCAACGACCATGGGAGGCGCGGGGCGATGACGCCAGCTTGCAAAGCGCGGTTCTGGGCACCCCGTAACGCCGCGCTACGTTTGACACCAGAATATCTGGGTCTCGCTGGAGCGCTTTGATTGCGCGCACCTGCATTTCCCCTAGCTTGGGCTTGCGGCCTGCTGCGCGGCCTGTGGCACGCGCAGCTACGAGCCGGCACGGATGCGCTCACGGATCAGGCTACGTTCGAACTCCACAAGGGCTGCGAAAACGTGGAATACCAGCTTGCCCGCTGCGCTATTTGTTTCGATCTTCTCGGTCAAACTTTCGAAACCGCCCCCCGAGCGTTCTACATGTCCAGTGCTGATCCTCTATGGAGACCAGCGCGTAGGAGATTCACTGGCACAACAGCATGTTAAAAACTTGACAGGAATATTAACCCGACAAATGAAGTTCGGCTAGTCCGAGATAGGTATTTTTGACCTGTCTAGAAAGCCGCCGTTTGATGGTCACATTCCGAGCTACCGCCAACTTGTGGCTTAATGGTAAAAAATTAACCACGAGTGAAAAGTAAGCCGACCACGCGGTGGCAGAGAGCGCGCCCGCCGCGCGTCAGCTCCGATACCTGCCCTTGCAGTATCGGATTAATCGACCGGCGGCTTTGGGGCCGTTTGCTACCGCCCAAGTAACTACAAAAAAAGAGGGGACCCGAACCGCTTGCACTTGCAGTTCGCTAGGACAGATTATGTTTCCCCGGAGATGCCGCTCAACGATCCTCTTGCCAACCGTTGTCTGTCTTCGTCATCGCGACTTTGCCAGTGAAGCTTTCTTCTATTTCATCCGCGTATTGTTCAACAGGTTCATTACCGTTAAAAAATCTGTCGAGCAATGACGGATTGACGTTGGGACAGGTTTGCCGCATGGCGCGTTCCATTGCCGCCTTGGCGGTTCGCGGGGCATTGTTCAAAAGTTGATCTCCGCCGAGAAGCAGCGGCATGACCTTCTGATAGTCGGCCCAGCCTTCCTGATGGGCTACCTCATAGGCGCTCGAGTCCGAGCCCGGATTTGCTCGTATCCAAGTTTGTTCGTCGGCCTTCCACGCGTTTTCGACGTCATGTGCATGAGCGAGTTGCTGCTTCAGATTGTCTACCTCCTTCGCGTATTTTTCGCTGGCATATGCCTTGATGTCGGGCGTCGGCTTCATCGAGACGGTGTACTTCACGTCGACGAGATAGTGGTCGTCACCCTGTGGCGTGCCGTTGACCTTTTCGAAGTGATCGATGGAAAGGTATTCACAGCCGCCAAGGGATGTCTGGAGAGCAGCCTTCGCATCGCTCTCGGATGGACCGTTCGAGCAGGCGGAAAGTGCCACAGCAGTGGCGAGCATGAGAGATTTAACGGGAAGGCGGAAGAGCTGTTTCATGACGGTCAAGTATGCAAAATGGATAGCTCCCGGAAGTCTTCGGGGAGTGAGGGAGAGACATTCACGCTCAAGAGTTCTGCTGTATGCCCAGATTCGACGCTGCGGTCTGCATCGACGTCCAACGGTGTCGGTGATGACAGCAAGGAGCCGGACAACCATTTTTGTCCTCATCAGGACAAGAGAAGAAAACGCAGGAAAGGAGAGGCCGAAGCCTCTTCTTTCCTAAGCGTGACTTACTGTGGTGCGGTTGCTGCCTGCACGCCTTCAAGCAGTTGTGCGTTGAGCGCGCCCGTGAACTGATAGGTTCGTTGCGCGTAGGTCGACGGGTAGAGCCAACCCATGCGTAGATGGCCATTGCGCAGCGCGACCACGAGCTTCGCGCCATCGTTCAGCGGCGAGAGCAGCGGGTCCGTACCGATAGTCGACAGGGCAGTGCTCGAGAGATCGAGCACGATGACGTTGCTGTTGCGGCTGTAGACCGACCACGTACCGCCCTGGTTTGCGGTGGCGGTGCCGCTTTGGTCATACGTGGTGTAAGTGATCTTGCCATCGGCCGTGATGGTCATGCCAAAGCCACCGGCGCGACCTTCCAGCGAAAGACCGACTGCCTGCTGCACCGAGGTGTAGGTCGTCGCTGCATCACCCGTAATGAGGGAGATGACGCCGTCTTCAATCACTGCCGGCTGCGAACCGTCGCAGACCAGACCATTGACGATCTTGGGGTTGTCGCAGGCAGGCGCCCACACCGGCAGGATGACCTGATCGGTGCTGTAGGACAGCAAACCCAGATACGCTTTCGTACCGCTTGCAAAGGTGGTCGTGGTGAGCGGCGGCAGTTGCCACAGGTTGTTGATCGCGTAGTTCGTCGGCACAGCCGTTGCCAACGTCTGGCCTGAGAGGTCGGCCTGACGGAACTCATCCGTGTAGGTGATACCAGTCGTTGCGTCCGTGCCCGAGAGCACGGTGCCATTAACCGTCACCGGCAACGGAGCGCGATATGTCGACACTGGAACAAAGTTCGACCAGGAAGCGTCGCTCTTCATCTCGTACGCACCGTACATCGTTTCGTACTTGCCGTTCGTAACCGGCTGCCATGTGCCCGAGGAAAGCTCCTGCTGCTGGGTCACGACGGTGCCGTTGCTGATTGAGCGCACGTCCTGCACGATCGAACTCACCGGCGTGCTGTTGTAGTTCGCGAAGTACGGCAGGTAGCCGTCGAGCGCGTAGGTCATTTGCGAAAGCACCTGCGAGGCGTCAACGCCGGCGTAGACCGGCTTCGACGCTTGCGCTGCGATCTGGTCAGCCGTGACGTCCGTGGTGTTGTTCGCGACCATGGCGTTCGCTGCATTGCGAACCGTTGCCGGATCGGTGACCCCATTCGTCGCAAGCGAGGTCAACTTGTTCACGATCGCCGTTGCTGTCGAGAGAGCTTGCGCATTACCCGATGCGATGTAATCGGCGTTAGGGTCGATGCCGCCAAGCATTGCGCTCACCGCCGCCGTCGCCTGTTGCTGTGAGAGGCCAGTTTGCATCTGGGCCGTGATCAGCGTCGAGAAGGGGCTGATGTTCTGCGAGCCCGTCGCCGTCACGATCTGGCTGAGCGTGACGGTAGCCGGGAAGACATAGTTCGGGCGTGAGAGGTCTTTGGTCTGCGGCGTGATGAGCACGAGCAGCGTCTTGCCGAGCAAGCCGCCGGTATCCCGCAGACTGTAATTGCCATTGGCATCGGTCGTTGCGGTGGGTAGCGACGCGTCACATGCGCCCTGCCCATTGTCAAAACACACTGAGGCCCCGGACAAGTAACCGTCAATCGCCTTGCCAGACAGTTGGGAAGTAGGCGTAGTGGTCGGCCCCGATGATGGCCCGGCGCCCGCACTGCTTCCACTGCCGCTGCTCCCGCCACATGCAGAAAGGAGGGCAAGCGAGCCGAAGGCGGCGTAGAGCGGGATTCGCATTCCCCGGATAGGACGTTTGTTCTTCATTGTTCCTGGTTCCTTTCAAGTCAAATTGTAGTGTTTACTCGACAGAGATAAGCATGAGCTGACGCGGGGCACATGCTCCCAAACCGCTATATCGGCTCGATTTGAAAAAACTGAAGAATAAACACTGCACTAATTGTCGTGTTTACAACGTCGAGAATCAATCGACAGACGGGCATTCTGCCCAACATGGCTACCCGTCGTTCTTCATCTTCCCCCAACACCCCTGCTCCGATTTCGGTTGCCCTCGGCAAACGCATCAAGCAATGCCGGCATGAGGTCGAAAAATCGCAGGAGACGCTCGCCTTCGAGGCGCATGTGGATCGGACGTATATCTCCGCGATCGAGCGGGGCATCGCCAATCCGTCCGTCGAAACGCTGGCCAATATCTGCCATGTGCTGGGCGTCACGCTCGCCGAACTGTTCGCGCCACTGGATGGGGTGTCGCTCGCGCCGACCGGCACGCGACGGGCCAATGCGGCGACACCGCCCGAGATCAGGCGCAGCCGGCTCCGGTAGCGCCGCCTTCCATCGGGCGGATCGACATTGCGCCGTCCACGTCAGCCCGCACGGTCGCTTCGGCCGTGATGTACGAGGCATGAGGCTTTCCGGATTCCAGCCGCGCATTGCACGCGGCCAGTATCGGCGCAGCGCCGGCCGGATCGAGCAGCAGGAGCGCCTTCGGGACGGTGTCCTGTTCCTCGATTCCGGTGACCAGTGCGGCATGCCGTTCATCGGTGCGGCGGTTGACGACCCAGACGATCACCGGCCATCCTGCGGAGAGTTCCTGGCCGCAGAAACTCAGGAGCTTGTCGGCGGAGTCTTCAATCTGAACCGGCAGCACGTCAGCATTGAGTTCCCAGACGAAGCTGGCCAGTTCCGAGGGTGTCAGGCCGTGCAGGTAATGCGGCCATGCCCGGTCCCAGAAGTGCGCAACGGGGCCACTCATATAGCCGCGCACATCGACGGGATCGGACAGTTTGCCGAGCATCGAGAGTGCCATTGCTGTGCAATGCAGGGCGCTACCACTGTCCCACACACCCTGCCGGCTGAAGAGCGATTGAAGGCTTCCGGCAAGCGCCAGTTGCCGCCCCGGATACAGCGCCGGGTGGAGCTTCTGGATCAGGGCGGACATCAATAGTCCTCCGGCAGCAGGATCGTGGTAACCGAGCGATCGGCCTCGGTGATGATCCAGACCTTGCCGCCTCCCGGTATCACATAGCTCGACAGCAGGCGTCTGTGGATCAGCAGGGCCAGCTCGTTGCAGGCGATGTCGACGATATCGAGCTCACCCCAGTCCCCGCAGAGATGTCGTTTCAGCAGCATGGTCGGCGAAATCCCGGCCTGTTCCAGCATGGACTGGGCGGCTGGCGTCATGACCGGCAGGCCTATCCGGAAGCGTGGGCGGTTGTTCATGCGCGCCTCCTGGCCGGGTAGTCAATCGTCGGCCATACCGGATAGCGGGCATGAACAGATGCGGGTGTTTGTGGCTTTGTCTCACCTGATTCCACCTGTCCGATCAGCTCAACGGTGGTTTTCGAGCGATCCCATTCGGTGACCGCGATGATGCGCGCTCCGTCCGGCAGCGGGTAGATCGACAGCAGGCGCAGGCCGGCCGCGATCGACAGATCGTTCTGCGCACGGTCGTCGTCGGACACGATGCCCCAGTCGCCGGCGATATGCCGCAGCATGACGCTGATAACGGGAATCTGGTTGGCTCGCAGTTTTTCCAGCGCTTCGGGCGTGACCAGCAGTCGACCCGGATGAAATAGTGGTTTGAGACGGGTGGTGTTGCTCATGGATTGCTCCAGAATCAGGACGAGCACGGGCCTCCGGAAGAACCGGATGCGTGAACTCAGAATGTGAAGGAAGGGAGACCGGGCGCAGGACGCGCCCGGTTTATGTCGCCGGGTCGATGACCAGCTTGCGCAGGGCCGCCGCCCTGGCCTGCGAGCAGCCGAGGTACTGGCGGATGCTCGCGACGGTCGGGCGTACGAGACCGGCCTCGATGTCGCGGCGCAGCTTCGTGACTTCGGTTTCGGGTTCGGTCACGGCAGGAACGCTAGCCACGATGGGCACGTCAGCCGTAGTCACGTCGGATACGTCGGTCGTGACTGCGGGTATGGGGTCGCGACGATCCGTGACGGGCGACGTGCCCTGCGGCAGCAGCGCGATCCACCACATCAGGCAGGCTGTGCTTTCGGTAACAGCCGCGAAAGCGAGACTCACGTACAGATCGAGTCTCGTATCCTTGACGCCCCGCAGCGCGGCCAGCCGTGCCGTGACCGGGTCGTGACGGGCGGCGTCACGATGCGACGCGTTACTGTCTTCGATGGCCTGATACCGCCGCACGTCGGCCGCTTCGGCGTCGAGTGCTTCGA
>Ga0153951_1000416_pt1 | contig 16056 bp, 14 predicted proteins | sample TSNJ035MetaG_FD_102278 | JGI IMG/M metagenome (GOLD analysis project Ga0153951, IMG submission 102278) | Attine ant fungus gardens microbial communities from New Jersey, USA - TSNJ035 MetaG | ecosystem: Host-associated > Fungi > Mycelium > Unclassified | place: USA: New Jersey, Wharton State...
CGATCTATTGTGCTGACTGTTGAGTCCCCACCCAAGCATCTGTGAGTCATTTGCACTTCTTTTGCTACATTTGTGGCCTACGTCCATTGTGTTGCGCTTGTGCAGTAGTCACAACCTTATTGAGTCAGTAACGACTTCATCATCATCTATGTCCAGCCCAGATGCGATGTTCACTCCCTCGTCGAGCTGTCATGCTACGACCGATCTAATTTTTCCAGAGGGTCTCAAAAGCGCTTTGCAATGGATTCCTCATTCTATGCCTATATCCTCGGCAATGGACTCTAATCCACCTATCCACAACGACTTAGTGCTGACATCATCCCCGCGTTCCAGAAATACAGGGCTACCACTCACGGTGTCCTCTTCTGCTGACCCTCTATATCTTCTTCCGAACGCCGCGATTCTATCTCAAACAAATCTTTGTTATCATCCATTCAGCGACAATGCAGGCTCACTTGTAAATTCGTCTTTGGTCCCGTCTACTCCGATTGCTCGCCCCGATGCGCAGTCATCTGTACCTTCGTCTCCCAATTATGACCTGAAAAATCTTCCGTCCACCCGTCCTCGGACGTCTACCCAATTTTTTGCATCCACATCGGATCTAGCAGCCCACTATGGCATTCCCACGACTCTTCCACCACTACCCATCATTCAATCAACCCGTTCAAATTCCGTGACGCAGCCTTTCTCTCATTCCGCAGCTGTTTCCGAATTCAACACTCTCAAGGCCAGCTATCTTCACATGCTTTCCCAAAAGACTGAGCCCATGTCTGCTCCATCATCTGACGGGATGTCGAACATAACCATGTCTCCTACAAATCTTTCACAGGCTCTGGCTGACGACTTCCCGGGCTTGCTCCGCACCATAGGTAATTTTCCATTGTATCTGCCTTCAAACGGATCTCACGGATCTCTATCAGCTCAAGGTGCCCCTGCGAGCTCTGATCTGTCACCGTTCGAGCTTGATGAATATCTGACTTCGCCGTGGACTCCGTCTTTGGACCAGTTCGGTGATTCACCTGGTGAGACACCTTGGAGCGATTTCCTTAGCACTCCCCTCATCTCTGATTTGGATGCTCTTACATCCAATGATATGTATCCCGAGTCACCACTATTCCCTTCGTTCGGTGATGGCTTTGAGTCATCAAAAGCTCAAGATTCATCGTTGGATACCTCAAACCTGATGACCTTTCCTGCCTCACCCGAAACACCCGCTCTTGATCCATCACGCCTCATCTCGCCTTCTTTACCGACAGACAAATTACTTCCGTCTGCCGGGAAATCTCTTGCCAACAAAAATACTTTGGAGCCCAATCTCTCTCGTTGCCGTTCATCAGCAACTGGTACGCGGAAAAATATCACTGCTGAATCTCTTGTTCCCCTCGAGGCGCCTACTCAACCAAGGAAATATGTTACACCCTCGGTAACGTCGAGGAAGGAGGTGCCTGCCGTGTTCGCCCGCAAGCGAGCTCGACAGCATTTGGCTGATGGCGAGGAGGATGAATTTAATGAACCGCTGAAGCCCAATGCCACTGAGACTGAGCAAATTGAGTGGAAACGTCGTCAGAACACTTTGGCAGCAAGGAAGAGTCGCAGACGCAAACTTGTGCATCAACGTGCGCTCGAGTTGCAAGTGAATGAACTCACCGAGGATCGAGAGAGGTGGCGACAACGAGTTCTAGCTCTCCAAGGCATTCTTCAGGCCAACGGTATCTCTTTTGCTGAGTTCCAGGATTGATACTTTTCCTTATAATATCTTTTCATCGATGTCGCATCAACGGTTTCTTTCGTATTCGCAATATAACCTTGGTTTCGGTTCATCTCCTATGGTGCTTTTGTATTAACATACTGATATATCATAGAATCGCTAGCACCTTGTCTATCTTTGATATTTTTTTGAAGTTATGCTTTTTCATATTTTCAATACTGTCTCCTCAGAATTCCTAGCTCGTTTATGGATTACTTGTTTGTAAATGAACCTGCATGGTTATAACATGAATAGCCAAACATGGAGTTCCATTTTGCTTACGGTGGAGCTATCACTGCATTAGTTTGTCTGGTTCATTCTTGGTGCATGGTTCAGACAGAGTAAAGCTAAAGTTACAGTAGGGTAACAGTAGGGTAACAAATCATGTATAGGGACAAATCACGCATCACATTGTACCTGCTGTACGATGATCATCAATATCATATCACTCTCAACTTACTTTGTATTGAACAGGACTGATCAATAGTGACGTAGTTTATCTCTCTCACTCTCTCTCTATCCGTTTGTATGACAAATATGAAACATACCCCTAGTATAGATCCCAGACTGTACAAAGGCTTACACTCAGTCGTCTACCACACCGGGTGATGTCTGAGGTGAGCTTTAGTCCTCTGTATTCATGATCGGCTCTCGCTACTGTATTATAGCTATTTATCATTATAGGTGAATACAACAGTCGTCTACCACATCGGGTGACGTCTGAGCTATTTATCATCATAGTTTATAAATCTTTGCTTGCTAACAGACATCTGTAAAGCATCTAGATCAAAGTACTGTTTTGCGAAACTGAGACAACTAAAACAAAAAATATCCAGACATGTCGTGAGTTTGCCTTTCCAACAGTTCAACCAGCTGACAGTTTTATGATTTCACCTCGACTGTCGGAAGCAGTGACAGACATACGTGGAAGCCACAATACATTTACGGTGATCATCACGACATGAGGGCTGATATCCATCTTCTGTCGGAGATTTTGAGCTGTCGAAAAGATATTTTCACACGACCAATTGACAGAGATCACGCATGAGTCCGTAGACTTCGTCTTTTATACTTTTGATCTTGTCCCTGAAAGAGACAATTTCACAATTGCAAGTATCAAGTTGATCAAGCCTCACTAATTCCCGCTCATTCTATTGATCTTTTTGATCTTTTTGACTTGTGATCAGTGCCTGTCGTGTGCATCGAAGCGACTCATGAAGACACACTTCGTCATGAGACCCATTGAATCGCACAGATGAGCCAGTCGGAGTCGAGGATCACATCTTCAAGTCGTTCCTATCACCAAATTCTTTCCATTCCTTGTCAAAGGCACAAACGCTTGTGATGGATTGTTCTTGAATGAGCCTTCCCCGAAACGTAAATGCTCATCTCGTAAAGATCCACACAGGATCCACTCTGTGGACTATAAAACACGGATACTCTTCGAGAAAATGTTTAATCAGGTCCCTGGTTCTCTGCGTTCTTCCTCTATTGCAATGCGCTTCACCGCTCTCTGTGCCATTGTCACTGCTGCAGTCACTTCCGTTGGAGGAGTGCCCACTGCCAGCACAGTTCGGTCGACGGACATCAGTTTGGACCTTGGTGGCCTATTCGGTGGTGCCGACCTCTCTAGTTCCAACCACTATGGTGCCCCAATTCCACCATGGGAACCCGGATGTCAGCCTGGGTGGTATTACGGCCCTAACCCTGCAGCCCATCCTGATCTGCCATGTCTGGGAGGCGTACGTATCATGGCTATGATTTTAGAATGCGCCTGACATTATGTCCAGCTCATCTGCGAGATTTTGGACCTGATTCCCTTCATTATTCACTGCCCCTCCAAATACCCTCCGGCTACGCCACCGTCCAAACCTCCTCCGTCAGATGGGTATACTCAGACTTTTTACAATATAACGGCGGCTGTTCAGGCAGACGACTATATGACTTTCGGTCTCGTCGATACAGTTCCCAACTGCAAGGCCATGTGTGACTCCGTGGATGGCTGCAAGTTCGTCAACAGTAAGTCTCCTGCATGCGTCATCAAATGATCTTGTCCCTAACATTTCGACAGCTTATCATGATGTGAATGGGAAGGTCTGTCATTTTGTGGTTCCTGTCCGTGATCCTTATTTGCTGATGCTCGTTCTTAAATAGGATGGCAGCCCTCTTCTCACCTGTGCCCTTTTCTCGAAATGCCACACAGCTGACGATGCCGATAATAGGGGTGGTCAGAGTCAACCTGATGGCAGCATTGACTTCATCACTAACAGTGATGGTTACTGCAAGAAGGATTAGTCCCTGGTCAGAGATGTTGATTTTGTAACTCAGTGATAAATTGTCCGTTAGCCACATTTTATTTTGACCAATCAGAGAACGTTCGCAAAGACAAATAAGAAGCACAGATGATCAACTTAAAGGGATGCTTTTCCGCGTGGCTCGAAGGGGAGAAATAAAGCAACGAACGCCGAAGCGATGAAAATGGCCCCTGAAATGAAGATGGGTACGGTGGTAGTCAATTTCGTGTGCAGTGCGATTATAGGAGCCTGAGGAGTTGTCAAATCTTCAATCTCAATTATAGAACAATCAGTTCAGTTCACCATGATGCCAAAGACACGGTTCGCAGTCGCAGTCATAGCATTTCCAGTTCCTCGATCTTTCGTTGGGAAAAGCTCCGGCGTTACCGCGTATAAGACGCCGTACATGATGTTGCTCGTGAAACTGTAGGCACAGTTCCAACCCAGCAGTGTATCAGATGTTCTTGCTGTACTTGATGCGAGAATAAAGACTCCTGTCAATGCTGTCACAAGATTTGAGTGATTTAGATGTAAAGGCTCATTGGTTGTGACGTACATGTAGAAATAGCTAAAGTCCCACGTCGACCGAGGACAGGAACTTCAACGAGGTACCCGGCGATAAGGGCCCCTGGGACGCCAATTACACTCAAAATAACTTGCTGAGAAAAGGCTTAGTTTGTTCGTGATAGATTGGATGAGAAACGAACGTTGCGGTAGGTGATATAGATAGAGCCGTCACCAAAATCGGCGCCTCGAGTTGCAAGACTATGATTAACTTGAGCTCTTCTTTGATCGCGAACTGAGGGGACTTTCATCTTTGCTCACTAATACGTGACGAAAGAATTGTATCTTGTCTCTATTTTCAGTGGGAAGACATAGCAAATGAGATCTTTCCTCACAGCGGGAAAGCAAGCCCGATCAATGCTCATTGAAGGAAAGCGTGAGGTCATGGTTTCAAGGTATATAGATACATGACACTTACCCCATAAAACAATGAGAAGTATCGTTGAAACTGCAAGCTTGCGTGTGGCAAACAATGGCTTAACATGATTTCCATCAAAAATAGACAGATGCCGTCTGAGAGTTCGGTTGGTTGAACCAAATTCTTTTCTCTTTCCATTGCTATCTGCCTCTCCATCACATTCTTTATCTACTGATTGAAGGTCTTTGAGTGACAGCGAGCTTGGTTTCCCATTGTATCGCGCTATCTTGTGGATGACCTTAACGGCATGTTCATCTTCCCCTTTACCCATAAGATATTTCGGACTTTCATACAGACGGAAAGCAAAAAACCGGACTGCCCAGAGAACAAGCATCAGCGCACCCATCGTGAAAAGAAAGTATCTCCATCCTCTGTTAGAAGCTCCGGCGCAGCTAGGTGTCGTTATATCGCAAGAGTATTTACCAATGAGAGGCCATGCAACCTGTGAAATAGCTGAGACTGAGGATTTCTCAACTTGAAGAGACTACGCACAAGGCTTCCCAGGAGTTGGCCAAAAGCCCACCAAATTGAGAGGACAGTAAGAAGATATTGATGTGATGCTGGAAGGAACTCTACACGAAAAATTTACCAAAGGGTTTGAGACTGTATTTGAGATGGCTCACCGAGAAATACTGCCGAGTCTACAGGAACATTTCCTCCTACGCCAATCGACCACACTGATGCCAAGAGAATCAGGGTCGTGGGCGAATCAGAGGCTCCGGCAACTGTGGAGAAGAGACCGATTATGAGAAAAGTTATGTTGAACGAAATTCTAATCGTGCAGTCAGACCCAGATTAAAAAAAGCAATGACGAATATACCTTCTCCCCCACAAGTCAGACCCTATACCCCAGAAAGCGGCTCCAATAAGAAGTCCAATATTCTGGCCGAGCTTCAGAAATGGAGCCTCGAAGTTATATTCCTGCAGTAAAGGAGGTAAAATTAGACCAGTGACAACCTAGAAAATATCAGTGTAGTGCCACAAGTTTGAAAAGTTAGAAACGAACTGGCCATAAATTGTCCCTAAGTAAAGAGTTAGTTACGCTTATTGGAATAACGGCCGACTTACGCAAGCCATCCAAAGCCTGCAACAACGAAAAGCCCCCTTGTTATACCTCAGATATGATCTAAGAGAGAGCGACCACTTGCATACCACTGATACCTGCCCATTCCGATTTCTTGAATTGCTTCATTCAGAATGGAAGCCTTGGCCTGGTAGGCAGGATCTAGTCCTTCGTAAACACCTTCCAATTTGAGAGAAATTTTCATTTGGTTTTCCAGAGATTCCCCTGAGAATTTCATTGTTATTATAGAGGCGATGGGGGGAAGAGATGCGAATTAGGATGATTGGACGAAAGAAGCAATAACAACGCTCCACAGACCCGGAGACTAGAACTCAGAAGTCCCATCAGACTGGACCAGCGTGAGCAATAGAAGACAAAGAAGTCTTCGAGGCTTGATTTGGTATGAACAATGCTGATTATCCGACGTGTGAACGCGAATGCCATGATGTATATCTCAGATTCTCAAAGGTCAATCATGACCGTTGACTGCACTGGTTCCATATAATTGTTTTGCCGCTCCTCTCAAGTCACATTTTGATTTCATCCACAGCCATCGACGGACAGTATTTCCCGGTTACATTCATGCTACTTGTGTTTGTGCCTAATTATTACTACCACCTCACTCCTATACTATAAAAGCTCTTGTGTTGTGTATTTGGCAATTATCCTACTTTTGTTTCGCCATGAAGTTCCTTGTACACATCTTTGCTTGTCTGACTGTTGCATACGCTCAGGGCATCGCCATCTATTCTCCGTCCACTGGGGACACACTATCTCCTGGTCAAGACACTGTGGTTCAAATTGCAACTCCTGTATGTATGCATACGAAGCTTGAGACTCAAATCAGCTCATAAGTGTGCTGCAGGATTTCCTATCATCTTCGCAAGAAGTTTCAGTTGCTATTGGCATTAATCCTTGTTCCCCAAGCTCTTGCCTGCCCCCAAGCGAGATACTGGGGCGTCCGCTCTACTCTGGCCCGTATCACCCCCGCTATGATTCTGATCAGCCGTTTTTGCAGCCATATCAGAACTTCTCGGTCACTATCCCTACTACTATACCCAAAGGGAGGGCAAACATTGGTGTCGCACACTTCACTCTTGTTGGGGTACGTCTTGTCCAGTTGTATATTAATATAGAGCTAACCCTATTCTGTGTATAAAGGCCGGTCTGGAGCCATGGCTGGAAACGAAGAATGTCTCCGTTGTTATCGTATAATTGAGATAATCCTCTAGTAGATATGACACTTATATGGACAAATCTGGACAATTGCATACTAGTTTGTATCCTATCTTTGACAATAGGTTGTTGGCAGTATAAAGACGTTGACTGTCATGTCGATTGATGGTGACATACGCCGGACGGATCACCATCCATAACTGTGAGTTTATGAAGCGGGTTGCGATCATCGGAGCATGCAGGCTGATGACTAACATGGGAAGAGGTGTGACAGTGGGTGACTTCTTGTAAGCAGATTTTCTCAGACTGCTCCATGCCGAGCATGAAAAAAAGCATGAATTTCAAATTTCAGGGTGTCCCAGACTAAATGTTGTGATCTGAGAAAAATGCCAGACCCTCACCTAGACTTCCCTAGAAGGTATCAGAGTGTCATACTATATGTAAATATCCCCTCCATTACAGATCAAGATATACTATATACAGATACTGTCTCCAACGATGTAGTTGGATTGAACATGCCAGTTTTTTTTTCTTATTTTTCCTCTATCAAAGGTTGCGAAGATTCTTTTCGAGGGAATAGGAGCCAAACACAGTGGGTCACTGAACTTACCTTTTAAAGTCTTCAAAAAAATATTCTACCAGAGCTGTTGCACAACATGCAAGCAGTGTTCCGTCTTCAGAATAATTGAACAGACATGATATTATTGTGTCGTATCGTGTGTAACACGTTGAATACAACGTGGTGTGACATCACACCTGGAATTCATTTTCTCAGATTGGACTTTCCAACGTGTACTACATCCTCGGAATTTCCCTTACGAGAAGTCACCCAGTCATATGAAACCCGGAACCAGGTGGTCCAAAACCCACCAGAGGTCGATTATTAATCTCCAAACGGTAGGAGACCCTCTAGCACCCAGAGAATCTCACATGAGACCCTGCTCCGTGCACAGCAGTTGATCAGCTGTTTGATGTTTTACAAATGCTTGAAGATTGCCAGATCTGAGACGATGGGGGATTGATATCAGGATGTCAACTATGACCTTGCAATAATCGAGGAATCAGCATCAGATTATCATAGGGTCTCCACCGGCGAAGGAACGATCAGGTTGAACCAGAAGATGACTGAATACTGGTATGATTACATTTCTTGAAACACACGTAGTCGATTATTCTTACTTCGTGACCAGGTATATAATCAGGCAGCTTTGAGGCACCGTCAAAAACCCTCAATCGGAACAGCCCGAGTATTCCATCAATTTAATCGATAGCTGAAAGTTTCCCAACGAGCATTTGCGGGAAGGTGAAGCATCACTAGCCATCCCTACAAAGAACGTCAGCTATTCATATCATAGAATTCAAGAGCTACTCACATTATACACAACACGCGATCTTTTGTCTTCAGATGCAGTACGAAGAAAATACAACCTCCACGCCACAATCAGGCCCACAGAAAGCAATACTCCAGAACACCAATTACCAATCCTCCAGATAATTGCGGTGTAGACAGACCAGAAAGTAATCATAATGCTGGTCAGTGCACGAGATATGACAGGAGCGATGATAGGTACCGTTTTCCTGTTTAGTGCGATGTCATCTTCTACGTCAGGAAAATCCTGAACGTGAATGGTTGACAAGATTATCAGGCTACTTTTCTCAAAGCCCGAGAGGCGATGGCATCTATATTATGAGAAGATCCCGCTAGGGATTTCAGTTGTGGTATGGTGATAGGGGAAAACAAGAAAACATACTCATTATCATCATTGCCCCTACTTCGAAACAAACGTAGGCAAAAAGGGTGCATATATTTTTTGCAGCCCAGTGTCCCGACAACTTGAAATCATCGTAAAGAATCGTAGTCATCGCCATGAATGTGCTATCCTAAACAGTTGGCAGCCCGAAAGTAGTTGAGAAACATAAGCATGGGATGATCAATGCCCAACGGAGAATCCGAGCATTTGCCTGTAATATGAGGCCCCCTGGGATAGGTCACCACGGTCGATTTTCACGATTCTCGGCAACAGAATTGCATTGATTGGAAACGTTGCAATGTAGGAGATGTACCCATATCCATAGAATGGCAATGAAACCATTTCTTAAGGATGAGATTGGAGCGACAACGGATGAAATTGCGGACTGGAAGGAGGGGCAGCAAGGTGGGAGAGATCGTTACAGAAATGATGCATACTACGGGAATAAGAATCGCTGCAAGATCAGCGTAGGTGAAGGAAACAAGAGTCCTTATAAGACAAGTAACTTTGGTGAAAGGAGAGACTGTCATGGACCTCTCTTGTTTCCGGCGATCGGGAAAGGGGGAGGGTCAACAAGCGGAGGAAAATCGGATAGCTACTTCAATCAATTTGGTAATAGATATTCTGAGGAACGAGGAATGCAGCTTCACATGACAAGGATTCGTGGTGGGGTTTTGTCAAAATTAGATATCCTGCCGGAAGGCTTATGTATTTATAGAATAGTGCAAGAACTCTGCCATGATTTTTGTGACGTCATGCCATATGATTTATGCCCTCACTCGGTAGACAGTATAAACTTAGGGTTCCTGTACTCTCAGGGTCTTCTGAAATGAATTTCAGTCCTGTCCTGTCAAGTGTTCTGTTCCCTAGAGTTTCTCTAACCCACTAGTCGCAAGTCTGTCGGAATATCGCTACACTAAATTAAGCCCTTTTTTCATATTTTGAAATTGGTAGCTACGTTACATGATGTCGAAAGATAAGTAGTGTAAATTGTTCGTACTCACCATCCATTCGTATCCTCTCCCGATAGTATTTCATCACACTCTTTCGCACCACAGCTGATTATGGCCTTGCAATTTTTCCATTCCAGATAGTCCTTCCTCAAATATTCTACACATGTAGTATTAGTACTCTGCCAGTAGAACTTTCTCACAGTGACTATGATCACCCTTTGCCTAAATGCTCTCCATTACCTTACACCTAGGATATTGGTTATGAAGTTTACCATCAGTGGTGACATGTAGCTTCTGATTGACAACATATTTTTTAACCTCCAGACATAGTCTTGAAGTGGATCTTCCCGGATTATCGTACAAGACATGCAAGCTTTCACACATTATTTAATTCATCATGTATTCTTACAACTCGATGGAAAAGCCTGACGTGCGAACAAGTTACCTCCCATTATCTAAGGAAGCCTGCAAAATCCATACACCGACACCGACGCTGCGACCCACGAAAACACTCCCTACATCACCCACAGTTTTCCTGATATCCTTCATTACCCCACCCTCAATCGCCTCCCAGCCCTCTTGCATCAGTTCATTTAACTCGGTATGATGACTTTCAACTGCTAAACGGCGAGAACGCCCTGTAACAACAACTCTGATTCCTGCGACAGAAGTCTCTTGCGCATGATGTCGCTGCAGCTTTCTACTATCTGATCTACGTTGAAGGGCATATGCTTCATTCAAGGCTGCGTGTAGTGGTTTAGCGGTAGCAATCTCCTTAAACGACATTTGAGGTACGTTTGGTGATAAGGCCACCTCGCCTGAGGTAGTTGACGGAGGGGTCGCATATCGAGTCCAAATGATGTCATCAGCGGTGGCAGACACAAGCTTAGTCTCTGTATCTGCTTGTGCATAGACGGTATCGGGGAATCCGGAAGCGCCCTAGCGTAGGAACGAAATGTCAGCTTCACCCAAATCAAACTACAATGATCTATAATGATACTAACAGGGGCATCAATCTGCTCATTCCCATTTTCTACTGCTCTCTCCTTCCCTCCGACTTCAGTACCAGGAGTAATACCACCTGCATCGATTGTACCACCAGCACCGGCACTTTTCTCAGTTTTCCTAAACCTGACAACTGTCGCATGAATATGCTCATTCTTCCGACATAACCCGACGACAAACTGCAGGGCGAATCGATCATCAGGTCCCCCAAAGAAGGGGAAAAATATATGAACCCTCCCATGTCCTCCACCGATCCTGTCGAGACCCATAGGCATTAATTCTGCAGTGGAGCAAGCACCAGTTCTTGAGCTGTCACTATCAACGTGAAGGGAAGGGATAATGTCGCTTTGATCAATATATAGTCCGACGTCGATGTCTGTTTTGGCAAATATGCTGCGAATATAATAAGAATGACCAACAGAAGCCCCAGAAATGAAGTTCCCCAATCCACCGCGTGAAACCTGTGTGGCGCTTTCACTTTTCGTCGCTGTCCCAAATAAAGCCTCGAAAGGATTGTAACTGGCATTCCCTCCTTTGATGGGAGTTTGCGGCACATCTACACCATTTATTATGAGCGTGTTGCCTGAGCTATGTATCACCCAAGGAATCATGATCATATCAGCACCGAACCCGTTCGCTTTGTCAAGTGTACAGCTAACCATCTCCTCCTCGGGTATGATTTCAAGTTCAGCGGAGATATTAATACCTTGTAAGAGCGCGAACATGCGGTATATAGATAGAACAGGGTCGGAACGAAGAAGGGTCGCTGTTTCATGATATTTCATCACTGCTGAAACACGATCGGAAAGTTTGATAAGACGCAGGGCATTGATCACAGGAGATACGACAGTCGAGGGAGAGATTACGGATGGAGCCAGAGAGGGCACAGGCGAATGTCGATCAGAAATCTCCTTCACTTGAACTCTAGATTTGTCGGATATAGATATTTTGTCAATTGAAGAGCCCTTCTTATTATCATGGAAATCCTGGTTCACACTGACATCCTCGAATCCATGAATTGATGGATTGAGAAGCTGTGCGATGGCCATTGCACCAGAAAGATGCTCGATCTTATCAAGAATGACAGTAAACCGAGTCTTCTCTCCTTCCACTTCATCCTCTGTGAGGCGACGATGTTTCCTTTCCTTCGTACTCTGAGCGTCAGCAGAACCAGTCACGTCGTCAGCCACGCTATGGAAGTTAGCTCCTGTCTTCGAAATGCGAATACGATACTTTGGTGGATACAATGTGGTGACAAGAGGGGTAGTCATGAATGTCAATACGAGCGCCTCTAACACAAACATCGAGAAGACGCGTTGATTCAGAATGCCGGCCGACAAGCCAACATTGAGGACAATCAGTTCTACAAGGCTGTGAAAATGTACATGCGTAAGGTGAAGGGCAACATCAGAAAGCATAAGGACGGACGAACCCTTTACAACTCATGAGGGACCCAATTGTAGCAGACTCTCGCCAGTTGAATCGGGCAAAATAATGAGCAGCAAGGGTACAGCCACCAAACTTTCCTGTGAATGCCAGAGACATGATAGCAATGGTAAATCCCCAGGTGACGCCTGACACAGAGTGAGTGCGAATTTGATCGAAATAAAACCTACTTACCATTGTTCAGGAGACCCAAGTTCGTAGACAACCCAGATAGAGTAAAGTACTAGAAATAAAAAAATATAAGCAGCTGCTGCATTAACACACAAGGGATATCTGGGAAGGGAAAGGATAAATTAGGAACATACCAAGGGTAAGAAAATAATAGCCACCATGTCTTCTAACTTTTCGGTAAGAGCAATCGTAAGTCCTCCTTCTCTAGGAACAATCAGTCCAGTGATGAACGCCCCTAACATACGGAAGCAGCCGTTAGAATCAAAGACAGCCTGCAAAACTGCATAACGACAAAAGATCGAACATACCAAAGATCGCATGGACACCAATAATGTCAGTAAAGAAAGCGGATCCAAACATGAGCATCATTGTTATCGTCATGAAAAACAGGGTTGGACCATTTTCGACTGGGATAAACAATTCAAAGGGAACGTTTGTACATCAGTGGCGCAGCAAAAAAAATCCGAGTAGTGTTGACAAGATATATATAGAGAGAAAACTCACTCGAGCCTGTTCGTTTCGCAAGCCACCTAAGAACATATTTTACAGGGAAGAGAAGAAAAATCGTCCATCCCACACACGTGAGAAGGACGTAAAGTGCCATGAGGCCAGAGCCTGCATTGACAAGTGCAATGCTGAGAGCCAAGAGTGTCCAACCAACTTTTTTTTATAGAAAGATCAGTGAGATCAATAGGGGCTACAAAAATCTCACCAATGTCATTTCCGACACCTGCAGAAAGTACTACAATTCCTACGGTCGTATCCAGCATCTTCAACTCAGTCAAGATCCTACAAAGGACAGGGAATGCCGTGATCGAATAAGCGACCCCAGTGAACAACATAAAATAGGTATACTGAACGCTGTCAGGTATGAAATGATGGTACAATGGTTTCGAAAGTGCCACTCCAAGTCCGAAAGGGAGCGCCATTCCAGCAAAGGCAATAGCGACAGAGAATTTGGCATTGCGTTTGATCAAACCCGAATCGATTTCGAGACCAACGAGGAAAAGGAAGAGACATAAGCCGACGTTTGCCGTTAGAGTTAAGAATGGCCGCGAGTCATCGGGAAAAATATGTTGAGTGAATCCGGGAATTCGACCTACACGGTTGCAAAAAAATTGGTTTCAGGGAAAACAGGGTTTGGAATGGCAGCGGTATTGGCAAATCAAGATACACACCAAATGCAGTGGGACCTGATCAATTTGTCAGTTCTTGAGTTCATATCACTCCGCCTCAAAAAGACATACCAAGAAGAATACCACCAAGTACCTCAGCAATAACTTTCGGTTGGTGGATTTTCCGCAGAACAAGCGAGAGCAAGCTGGCGGTAGCAACAATGATACCTTCAAGTCGCAAAGAAGACAATATTCAAAAAACCAAATCCTGCATCGTCCAAAATGAGACGCGAAGACTGACCGACTTGGATAATCCACAGCCGAAAGGGATCAGCTAAATTGACCACAGTAGGATCATTTCCACTCAGCAAGCCTCCCTACATATACCAATAAAAAAAAACGTCAGCACGAATCATCAACCATGTATAGCCAGGGGGGAGAAAAGCACTTGATCAGTAGCAGCTCTCGTAAAACCAATAATCGTCCTGGAAAACTCTGGCATGACGAAACCAAGTCGACCCTTGACTGCTTCAAGGTATCGGGAAGAAGAAATCGGAACACTCGGTCAATCACAACCGTGATCTAGGTGGGGTGGGGTGGTCATGCAAACGTCAATTAGATAGTGAAACAATTAAGGGTAGGACTTTTTTCCTTGATCAGAGTCTCGGTTGAGAACTCACGTGTATAGCACAAGCTCAAACGATGCTAAATATGGCGGTGACTGGCAAGCTTACGCTGAATAAACTCATTAATCAAGCTGAATGGATTATCCTCAGACTTCTGAACGCATCGACCGGCGGAACACAGTACAGGAAGAAAAAAAAATGGCGTTGCCGCGGCGCCATCAAAGACACTCGGGACTCCGAAGAACGTGCACTATGTACATTACAAGAAAGGCTGCATAATCCCACAGATCGGCAACGCAACATCGGTACTATTTGTGGACGATAGACACCGTTTTCAAGACCCCGGGAGGAGGGGGGGGGAACAGCACATCTTTTGTTCAATTAGCAGAAACTTGCTGTTGCGCAGGCGGCTGAGCAGATCGTGAAATAGCAGCACCAAGGGCTTGCGTGCGAATAGCGAGGCCACGCGTCTTTTCAATTACAGTCTGATAAACAGGTAATGCCGGTCTATTGATCTCGATGATGTTCTGTATTGTCACAGGAAAAAGAGTAATGAATCAAACGTGTAAGTAAAAAAGAGATAAAACGGCCCACCTTTTCGAGATCAATCTTCGCATCTGCACCCATCCGGGTTTCCCTGATAAGATTGACAATCCACTTTTCACCTTCTTCCTCTGAGAGGTTCAACCGTTGCGATAAATCCCTACAGGAAAGATTAAGTAAAATACAGATAGACGAGAGAGAGGTCAAAACTATCTCACCTGATATCGATTATATGATGAATCCTACAATACAACTCACAAATCATATACCTCGCATTATCCAAAAACTCTTCCCTAAAATCTCCCAAAAAAAAATCATTCTTCACAACCTCCTCCGCTCTCCTCAACTCACTCTGCGCAGCCTCAAAATCAAACTCCACATACAACTCCTTAAGAAAAGCAGTAATAGGGTCCTGATACTGATACTCCTCCATCTGAATAACCTTGACGACTTCCCTAATCGCATTCCGAACTCGGGTCGAAATCGGGTTGGAAGACGAAGACGAGGTAGACGACGTTTTTCGTGATAAAATAGCCGCGACGGTGAGGTATCGCAAAATCCAGGGACACGCCGTTTGAATGGTGTTCAGGTAGGTCGGTGAAAGGAACGTCTCGAGGAGGAGGATACGTCCCTGTTCATGATTAAAATAGATAAACAAAGACCAGTGAACGAGCCATGTCCGGGAGTGCAACAGCGCCAACGCAGGCTCGATTCTGTCATTCAACACGCCCGGCGCATTGGCATTAGCATTAGCATTAGCAGCAACGGCAAGACTCGAACTCGACGACTTGGCATCAATGAGATCCCGTACAGTATTCAGCTCCTCAAGCGCCGTATCCCATTTCCCCGTCAAAGTATCCGACGCAAGCTTTCCCCAATGGGCAGAGGTGGTAAGATCAGGATCGGTCGCAAGGATACAGAAATGATAGAGATAGTCCGCAGCATCGCTATAATTGCCAGACGAATACTGGAACTGGCCAAAATTGTACAACGCAGTGATTTGTTCTAGTGTGAGCTTGGGGGAAAAGAGATCAATGACAGCTCGATTCGTTTTAGAGTTGAACACACACTTGGTGATTATCCCTCAAATACTGTAAATTTTGATTTTTGTCCTGTCGCAAAGCCTGGGCAACCTCAGGCTTCTCTATCACATTCAAAACCGCCTGAGCATCCTGCTGCAATCG
>Ga0153951_1000420_pt1 | contig 15982 bp, 9 predicted proteins | sample TSNJ035MetaG_FD_102278 | JGI IMG/M metagenome (GOLD analysis project Ga0153951, IMG submission 102278) | Attine ant fungus gardens microbial communities from New Jersey, USA - TSNJ035 MetaG | ecosystem: Host-associated > Fungi > Mycelium > Unclassified | place: USA: New Jersey, Wharton State...
GCAGCATCACTCTCTACTCCGAACCCCGAATTACGTGACCACTCTTCGGGATGATCGGCCTTGACCAGGAGGTATAATCTTGTACACGAACGCTTTGTGGGGCTGCTGGGTTATTGTGTCAGTCTCTTTGAGGACAGTAGCTCAAAGAGGCGCCATCATGGAATCTATGTACCTGGAGTATTCACCTCGTTTAATTTAGCCAGGCTAACTTGCAGTGGATTAAATCCCTGAGCTTTTAGCTGAAACAGATTAAGAGTTGCTTAGCAAAGGGGCATGGCGATATCATGATCATGATCGAGACATTATTATCTCCGTGGTGCGCAATGCCTGTCGTGTGCTTCGAAATGGTGACTCCCAGCGCATCAGGAACCCGAGAGGACTTGTGACTATGGAAGTGAACGGATTTTTCCTAAAGTTTAGAGGGCACTCCCAGCGTACGTAGTATTATATTCCAAATCAATACTCCACAGGAATCCAGGTGTCAAATAAGTCGTACTCAATCGTTATGGCTTGCCTGATTGCCCGGTCCTTTTGTGGGACGATGATTAACAATTTATTTCCACCAGACCGTTGATTGATACCGACATGGCATTGCGAGTTTGTGTGGCGTTTGTAGCGCTTTTTTTCGTGGCATTCAAACCGTGGCAACTTTGTGATCCAGCCATCTGCTGATGTGTACCACTATTGTTCGCTAATAGCTGGACCTCTGTGGGCTGCCCGAGCATCGAAAGGAAACTTCAATTTAATTTGGCTATTCATTTAATATGGACACAAGCATGGATGATTAAAAAACTAACCTCGCTTCTCAGACAGCGCCTTATTATCTGCGGGAGCTTCTCCCTTTTTTATCTAGGACTGGGAAATTTTACTCTCTGATTCGCGAAGTTGCCGACAGAGTCGGCGTGTGTTATTAGTTTCATTACCAGTGACCTCCTTACTTTCTATGAGCTATTCAATCGGCGTGATATCTTTGTCACCGCGACTAACGCTACACAAGGCCTTGCAGATTACTTTGTGCTGGCGTTGATTTCTAATAACGAGAGTCATCCTCGAACAACAGATCTCTTCGAGGTGAATCGACAAATACTGTGTGTATATGTGTCAGAATGGCCTGTTTCTATTAGGAGCGATAGCCTGTTCAGAGGACTTTTCTTCTCAGTGGGCTCCGAAGATGAGCTGGGCCAATCCCGCCACATCACTTCTAATGATCAAATAAGAGGGCCTGAACGAGTCATGACAAAACACACCAACTTGCGGGGCTGCAGGAACAATATCCTCGATTGCAAAAAGAAAATTAATTTGAAACAAGATCTCCCTTCTGTTTTTATTTCCAACTCATCCTCAGTTTTCGCCTCGACTAGGGTTTTTTTCCCCAATGATATGAGAGAGGCTGGGACTCGAGTATTTTGTTTTGGTGATTCATATGGAGGGTTGTTCATCGAGGAGAAACGTCATCAATGACATACCACTGGAAGCATTCTCTGAAGAGAGACTCGAGGACGAGCACTCGATAATACCACCAAGCCCAAGACGACAAACTGATATTAATTATCCTGACTACTGCAATGACAACACCTTCGATCATATTACTACCCCACCTATCTACCATTAAACTCCGCACACACCATACTTCCCTGGCACTAGGCCCCCTGTAGACACACCCCAGTCAAAGGGCCATATTCCTGGCCCTTTGCGTCTTGGTACTAGCTTGCTTGTTGCGGAATAGAAATGCTGAATCCAAAAAAAAAGAGGAGAAACATGATCTGGCTTATGCCTCAGATTTCATCACTGCACTTGCAAAGTAAAAAAATGAATTTCATAATAATAAAAAGAAGGAACCTCATCTCTGGGTGGGGGTTTTCTCAAAAAGAGGGAGGGGGAAGGAGATTTTTATGGGCCGTCCATTGTGATCATAAACGTATTTGTTGAAACTCATAGTAGGAGCGAGCAATTGTTGTGGGCTCACCTAAGGAGCACTGGCATCTGATTTATTCATTCATCATAGAAAGAGCAACATAATAGCATATATTCATAAGTCATATAGATCACATAAGAGCATAAGAGAGAAAGCATCTAACATCTTACAACAAATTGCGACTAGCTCAATTAAAAACAACAACCAAAACAGAACCCAATACGAAACGCAGCTCTAAAGGAAAAAAAGGGAAAGCAAGTATACGAGACTGATCCGCCCCGACGCACTTCAAAAAGAAAAAAGAAAAAGAAGAAAAAAAAGAAGAATCGAGAGCATGGAAAGCACGAATCCCAAAACTCCAACAACACACCCCAACAAGAACAAGATGAAGAAAAAGCAAGAAAACAAGAAAACCAAGCCCCTCATACATCACTTTCTCCCTTTTCCTTTCTTCGCACGTCCCTTCCCTCCCGTCGTTGTCAATTTCGACGCACCCTCTTTCTCTTTCTCTTTCTCTGCTTTCGGAGGAGGAGGAGGATGGACGACGTTTGGTTTCTTGTCTTGTGACTGAGTTTCCCTCTGTTGCTGCTGCTCCTGGATCTGGCGTTGGTATTGGTGTTGGCGTTGAATTTGACTTTCTTCACGCTCGCGTTCTGCCTCTGCCTCTTTTTCTTTCAGTGCTTTCAGTGCTTGACCTCTGAGAGCCGACATGTCGGTCTCGGGATTTAATATCACGATTTTGTCGACAGAGGGTTTTTTGATGTTAGTCGTAGCACCGGCGCCACCGCCGCCACTACCAAAGAGATCCTTCAGCTTTTGTCGCGAATTCAAAATCCCCTGTTCTCTCTCCCAATCTTCCTCACTCTCCTCCCATCTTTTCTTCGTATCCGCGTGGGTCCAAAAACCAGGGTTCACACCCTCCTCCTCGTCCCCCTCCTCGTCCTCGTCCAGATTCTCATCTTCGAAGTCATCATCGAGCTCACCATCGCCACCGCGAGGACGACGACGAATCAAAGAACCACGAGTCGTTTTCTTTTTTGATTTTGGCTTTATAGCGCCCGTCGTCGAACCAGCACCAGTAGCATGAGCATGAACAGCAGCTCCGAACCGTTCTTCTCCTTGTCTCATTTCCAGAGCGGCCCTTTGCAAAATGGCAGGATCGATATCGAAATCGGGAATGTTGGCGTTTGCGTTGACGACGCGAGGAACCGTCGGATAGTGTTTCTCTACTAAAGAACGGTAGTCCTCCTCCTCCTCCCCCTCCTCCTCCTCGTTGTTGTTGTTGATGTTGATGACAGAGGGAACAAACGTGCCTGGCTTGCTCCCAAACTGGATAATATCATCCAACATCGAAGAAGGTTTAGTCGGCTTGGGCTCTAAAATAGCGCGTGAATCGTAGGCGAGCGAGTTGGATGAGCGGCTTAGAGAGTGTTGATGATGGTGATGGTGGTGATGGTGATGGTGATGAGGAGGAGATGGGTATTCGGATTCGTCTGGGATTTCTTCCATCGTCACTTGGTGTTTTCGGGAAGCGAAAGCGCTGGCGGAGGTTGATTTTGGGTGAGATGAAGAGACTGGTTTAGTTGCTGTTGTTGTTGGGGCGGCGGCGGTGGTGGTAGACGGAGTTGTAGTTGAAAAACCCCATGCACTCGTTGATGATGGAGGAGCCATGTGCTTCTTCTCTTTGGCTGAAGGCAGGGGGGCCATGGAGGATGCACCAAAACCGTACTTTGCAGCAGCAGCATGATCTCTTTGTGTATTCAGCGAGCCAGGAAAGTTCCATTCGTCCTCCTCTTCCTCTTCCTCCTCCTCTTCTTCTTCCACTTGTTCTTCTTCTGCGTTCCAAACTTGATGGTGAAGACCAGACGGCCTTTTCACACCACTCTGACCAAGACCACCGAGCGCGTTAGGGGTAGACAAACCACACGGTTTCGGCGTCGTGGAAATATCGTCCCACACTCCACCTGACACAACGTGATGATGATTCCGAGCTCTACCCGCGCCAAAGGTATGTGAATTTGATGACGGTGAGGAGGAGGGAGACGTTGTCATCGACGACAACGACAACGACGGCGATGAGGACGACTTGAGATGATTCTGGGATCCCCAGGCAGAAGTGAATTTCGTAGTACTAGCAACCGCTCTAGGGGTTGGTTGCGGTTCCGATCCATCCTCGTCCTCGTCTTCATCCTCTTTCGGTTCTATCAGAGACATGGACATTGGTTTCTTGTTGGCGGCCTGACGGGTTTTCTTTGGCGATGATGTGATGGGAGGTGAAGGAGATGTTGAGATTTGAACGGTGGTTTTCCTCGGTTGATGATGATGAGGTGCTGTTGTAGCTGCTGGGCTAGGATACGATCCGCTTCCGTTCATGGGGCCGAGAGCAGCACCGACGGCGCCTGCGACTGCGTTTCTACCTTTGGCCATCATGTTGCTGAGTAGGGAGGGCCCTCTCTTGGATGTGGCAATTTCTGGGGAAGATGGAACGAAGTCTACTGCTCCCTCTTCGGTGTTGGGATTCTGGAGTTGAACTTGAGAGTGGAGGTGATTCCGGTTGTTTGATGCGCTAACCGTCTTTTTTGTCGTCGTCGGTCCTCGGCCATGTGTCAGTGTTACTGCTGGAGATGAGGAGGAGGATGAAGAGGAGGATGAAGAGGAGGATGAAGAGGATGATTGTCGGTTGGGAGGTTTCTTTGTCCATGCACTCAGCTGAGGTGTGTTGGTGCTGGTCGTTGATTTTTTGTGTTGAAGAGGTACGGATCCAGATCCCCAACCACCAAAAAACTCATCGTCACCATCACCATCCCGATCGAATCCTTTCTGACCGTAAGCGCCTCCTTGGTCAAGCAAGATTCTCGCAAATTGATCTGTCATGACCTCGCTTTCTTGTGGCGAAGGCGGTTGAACCGGGGGTTTCCAGTATCCATTAGGATGGAAATTGTTCAAGGGGCCGCCGGAGGTGGAGGTGGTGGTGGTAGTAGTAGTAGTAGTAGAAGAAGAAGCGGGGCGCTGTTTGCTTTTGGCGCTGATGGTGTCGAATCGGGTGTGGTCTAGGATTGAGATAGAGTCTTTACGTTGACGAGGACCAGAGTACGTGTGCCCATCGTGTGCTGCTTGGTGAGAATCGGAGCTGATCAATTGCGTGATTCCAAGAGCAGCATCGAGGGACATATCAGGAGCATACTCGAGGACACTCTGCAGTTGATTGAAATCCATGATACCTGGATATGAACTCGAGAGTGGTGGCGTTGGAGGTTTGGTGGGAACAGGCACGACGGGGATCGTCGTCTGCGAAAACGACGAAACCTTCTTGTTCAAACCCGCTCCTTTCTTGATTTCAACAGTCATCCTATTTCGCTCGTCACGGACAAGCTTCCTGCGTTCTTCCTCCTTGTCAGTACGAAGTCGGAGCATGGTCTGTTCATGTTGGGTCATCAAGCGCGCGATGGCGATGCCTGATTTATCAGAGGGGGTGTTGCTGATGTTGTCGGCGAGTTGGATATCGAATTGGGCGGCTTGTTGGTGGAATTCGTAGATTTTTTGGATGCGAGTGTCTCTTTTGAATTTTTCGTAGGCTGCCATTTGATCGGCTCTGGATAGGGTGGCGAAAGTGGCGTCGGCCTCGTTGTCTGAGTCGCTTGTGGTGACCTGAGGGCCGGTGTAGGCGAGACGAAGTTTGGGTTTGGATTTCATAGTGGTGGCAGCAGCGGAGGCAGAGGAAGTTTGTATTTTGTCAGGGACGGAAGGAAAAATAGAATGTGGCGCAGAAATCTCGACTGGTGAGCTTGAGAGGGAGCTATTATTTGGTTTGAACTGGAGATGTCGTGAATATTTTTGTGAGCAACAAGAGAAAAGAACGTACAGTGGTGATGATTGAAAAGTCATCTCGTTCGTCGTCGGTGAATTTACTGGGATCGACGAAAGCATAGCTTGCAGACGAGGAAGAATTTTGTGAGCGTGAGGGAAGACAAGGGGCTGTGTACGAGTAGTAAGAGTTGGACGACTGACTGCTCATGCTCTGGGTGAGCGGTTGTGCAGCGACATCATGGATCTCGTCGTTGTCGTCGTTGTCGTTGTCGTCGTCGTCGTTGTCGTCCTCAATGTCATCAGGACCGAGCACCTGTCGTATTTGCGCCATTTCGCTTGGGGTGACGTCGCCCCAGTCTTCGTGCTGCAGGCCATTACTGTGGAGGATGCGCTGCCATTCTTCCCGCATCTCTAGAAAATGTTGTTTTTCATGTAATTTGACGAGATTTTCTCTCAGGAGGGTTCGTTCCCGCTGAGAACGGGTGGGCTGTAGTTGCCACTCCCTGGCCAGTTCTTGCAGAGCCATGGTGCGCCGGCTGATCATACCATTGTGAGCCTTGATAGCGTACAGACGGAACTCTGACCAGAGGCGTCGAGCACGCTGCCGTGGAGAGTCATGCAGGCTGGAGGTGGGGATTGGCATGGCTGTAGGACACGAGGCAATATATTTTACCACAAGAGGCAATTTGATATAATACACTAGATACTATGGCAAGTCGGGCCACCAGACGCTTGAAACGGTCTGGGGTGTTGGACGTCTGCGTTTGTGAGGATTGCCATCGTGGTTGCGTTTTGGGAGTGGTTTCTCCCATGTGCTTCTGTGCAGTCGGTAAATGTCCATGGTGGCTCGGGCATCAGCGACCTGAGTTATGGGTAAGAAAAATACAGCAGAGAAAGAGAGACAGACGCTGTCGTGTTCGCCGTCCTGGATGGTGATGCCGAGCTGGTCCTTGGCGAGGGTGCGGAGGGCGATGCGCCTGGACTTTGTGAGATTGAACTTGTGTGCGTAGTATTGGGTGTCGCGCAGCAATGAGCGGGGATGGGAGAGGAGGAGGACCTGGTGAACGGGTGAGTGCTGTGGCGCAACGAAGGGAATAAGAGGACCTTGAGATCGTTGTGGACGGCGTGCCCGACGAGTATGCGATCTTTTATGAGGTCTGCGACTTGTTTCTGGACGTCGTCAAAGGGCTTTGCTAGCCATGGTTGTCAGTGCGGTCCTCGTCGTAAGAGAGGGCTGTACCGTTGAGCATGTGTTCCTTTCGGATACCACTGTACTTTGTGCGGTAGTCGGTGACCCGCTCGCGCTGCTGGACATAGACGTCGAGGAGAACAGCACCGTGGTAGTTGACGAGGCTGACGCGGGCGACAGAGGACTCGGCGCCGTTGGGACCGACGCCGACCATCTCACAGTCGATGGCAAGACATCTTGCAGCCATTATGATAATTCAAATAATTCAAACCAAGGAGAGAGCACTTTACGATTTCCCACGGCATGCCACCCCAGGCTTTCTCCCTCGCCGCCGTCGAGCCCGACGATGACTGGAAGGCTCAGCTCAGGCGCAGAATCACCCACAACATCCAGCCAATGCTCCAGGATGCCAGAGACTCCCTCGCTGCCAACATCCAGCAGCACCCCGACGACGAACAGGCCCTCATCGGCCATTTCAACGCCCACACCGTCCCCAGCATCCACCGCATGGCAGACGACACCTTTCAGGCTGAACTCGTCCGTGAACGACACGAGCGTATGTGGGCTCTCCAGGTTGGCCAGGCTAAACCATCTCCACAGTATGTCAAGCAACAGGAGGAGGCCATGGCCAAACTCAAGAGCACCAGCACTGCTGCTGCTGCTGCCGCCATGTCTCCGACGACGAGTTCTACCATGACTATTCCAAGTTCTACTCCGAGTTCTACCATTACTATTCCAAGTTCTACTCCGAGTTCTACCATTACTATTCCAAGTTCTACTACAAGTTCTACTACAAGTTCTACCACTATTCCAAGTTCTACTTCAAGTTCTACTACTACTAGCACTCTCCGTCGTCCCCAGGCCTCCGAGTTTCTCAACTCGACCTATGTCATCCCAAAACTCCCCAAAGAGCTCGAAGCACGCCTCAAGTCTCGCGATCTCGACTCTCCTCTCCCTCGCAGCACGTCTGTCCGCATGAGCCCAAACACCAGTCCCACAAAATCCTCCACCCTCGATCGCTCCCGCACCACCTCTGACCGCCCCGTCGCCACCTCCCCCGCCAGCACAAAATCAGTCCACGAAATCTGGAAACCCCAAGTATCCCAAGACGAGGATCTTCCATCCCCCAGCAATGTCGGTCGGAAAAACAGCAATGCCAGCATGCGATCAACCACCTCCACCAGCAGCGCCTTGCGAACCCCAGAGACCATCCCAGAACGAGTCCATGATCCATCTAAAGCCAAAAGGTCTGCTTTTTCTGCCGCCTCTGCTGCTGCTGCTGCCGTTCGGCCTCCTTTGTCATCCTCTCCTGCTTCCCCCGCTATTCGACCCCCTTTGTCGTCCTCCCCTGCTGCCTCCTCAGCTGCCTATTTCAAAATGCCTCTTTTGGACGAAACAGCCTTCTACGGTACACCTCATGACCATGATGAACGATACCCTGCTCTTTCTCCGCGAAATCGCGATCTGGATCATGACGATCGAGCATCAGACCCCCTCGACTTTGTCACTGGACCCGATTACGACCCTCCGCCTCAGGCTCGACAGTACCAGAGTCTGTCACGATTGACCTCGGTTTCTCGCCTTCGGGATGATCACGGCGGTAAGTCTCTCTTGCACGAATCCAGCATTCCAATGTTGAATTTATACAAGCTTATCATCGCAACTACGTCTATACCCCTTCTTCCAGTCAGCCCGTCCCTGTCCCCGGCCGTTCACCCAACCCAGATACTCACGATCCCGGTGCTCCCAGTTCCAGTTGGCGAGACTGGTCGTCTAATTCACCAGCGTATCTCGATCGGGAAGATAGACCTACATATTCACTTCGAGCTCGGCCCTCTGATTCGTATATGAGTGGCTACATGATGGGTGCGCGGGACAGGGAACGAGATAGGTTTGGGGAGGAGTTTGTGGAGGAGTTTGATGATGGTCTGTACCAGAGTCACTCGTTTCTGAGAAGGCGTTCGGAGCTGAAACTTGAAGAGATCAGAAAGAGGGAGGAGGAGGAGGCTGAGGAGGCTGAGAGTTGGCGGCGGGAACTTGTAAAACGCCAAGGCGATGTTGAGAAGAAAGAGAGGGAAATGAAGGACAAGGAGGTCGAGTTCATCAAGCGGGAGGCTGATATCTCAAAGAGAGAGAACGAGATGCTAAAGAGAGAAAGTGAGATTGCGAAAAGAGACAGTGAAGTTGCTACGAGGGAGGTTCGAGCTCAGATCAGGGATACTGATATGGAGAAGAGAGAGGCAGATCTTTTGATGAGAGAACAAACATTGGAGAAGACGAGCACCGAGGTCGAACAGCAGAGGAGGGATGTGGCGGCTCAAATAGAGGATGCGGAGGCAAAAGAAGAAGAGCTGCGTGATCTTGAAGATCACCTTGTTCAGCGGGAACGAGACAGTGAGACTCGAGAGCACGACATCACTCTCCGAGAAACCAACATCCAGAACCGCGAGGCGTCCATCCAACACCGCGAGGCGTCCATCCAACACCGCGAGGCGTCCATTCAACACCGCGAAGACAGTATCCACCAACAGATCCTAGAAGTCGAGGCATTACAAGAAGACAACAACAGACTACAGCAAGAAGCCATGACAATGAAAGACCACATCGAAGCAAAAGAAGCCGAAGTCGCCAAACGCGAGGAAATCCTCAAAGAGCTCGAAGGCACCGCAAAAACCATCCAAGCCGACGTTCAAAAACGCGAAAAAAGCTTCGGAGAGAAAGAAGAAAAACTCAGCGAGCGGGACGAGGCGCTGAAAATCAAAGAAGAAGAGATGAGGAGGAAAGAAGAGGATTTGAAACGACGGACTACAGATCTAAAACGTAGAGATCTCGAATCAAAACATAGAGCCAAGGACGCGAGTGATAAGGAAACTTCATTGACCCTGCGAGAATCTGAACTCAAAAACAGGGAAGAAGAACTGAGCAGGAGAGAGAAAGAGGTGAGAGCTAAAGGAGACGAAATCACGCTCGCCAAAGAGGATTTCGACGAACAAGAACGAGAACTGTGGGATCAGATGGTCAAGCTCGAATTGAGAGAAAAGGAACTGCTGCAGTTAGGGAAAGTGTTGGATAGTCGCGATGAAGACGTGAGGAAGAGAGAGGTGGATCTGTTGAACAAGATGAATCTCAAGTTGGATGAGGATGGGATGGAGAAGGGTGATGAGAGGGAGAAGAGGGAGAAGAGGGAGAGAGAGTATAGAGAAGAGTGGGAGCGGAAACAAAAAGTACAGTGGGATCGAGAGAAAGAAAAATTCGAACGTGATTTAAAGGAGCAGTCAGTGAAACAGCAACAAGAGTGGGAAAAGACCGAAAAAGCGAATAGAGAACTTTGGGAAAAGAAAGAGCGGGAGCGGATTGAACATGAGGTACGGGAACGCGAGGAGAGGGAGAGGGTTCAAGAGAGGAACCGACGACAGCAGCAGCAGCAGCAGGAAGAGGCAAAGGCATGGGAGGATAAACAACGGAGAGAGAGGGAGATGCGCGAGAGAGAAGCGAGAGAAGCGAAAGAGAGAGAAGAAAAAGAGAGAGACAGGCTTAAAGAGTTCCAGGAACAACAAGCGCACTTGGCGAGTGAATTTCAGAAGAGAGAAGAACGGAAGCGGCAGAATAGCGCTACTGGTGATAGTCCTTGGCCGGGTGTGTCAGCTAGTCCTGGGCCTGGTACAAGTCGCGTTCCGCCGACGAGGGCGAACACGATTGTGGGTGATGGTTGGAGTGGTTCGGGTAGTTCGTCCGGTTGGAGTAGTGCTTCTGGGACATCATCCGCTTGGACGCCGGGACGGACGACTTCAGCAAGTGCTTCCGCATCTAGCAGCACTCCGAAACCGAAAGGACCACAACGACATCCTTCTATGAATACTGGTTCATATGCCTCATCACCAACAGCACCGGCACCGGCACCTCCACCTCCACCTCCTCTGACAGAGGCCGAGCGGCAGAGAAAGATGGAGGAGGAAAACCGAGAACGACAGGAAAGGTTCCGGTTAGAGCAAGAGCAGAGATCCAGAGAACAACAGGCCAAGATAGCGAGGAGTCATCTCTCCATGCACGACATGCTCCAGATCTACGCGTATCACGAAACGCAGTGGACGACCATTTCGCATCGCGAGTTGGACTTACGCTGGGACCGATTTCCATGGCCCATGTTTTCGATGCCGTGCAATCCTGAGGCGATCAACGGTGGTGCGATTTTTGCTTATTTGAGCGCTGAGTGTTATCCGGACAAGACGAGGTTGTATAAGGATAGGATAAGGGATCAGATGAAGAAGTGGCATCCGGATCGGTTTGAGACCAAGTTGTTGCCCAAGGTGGTGGAGGGGGAACGGGAGATGGTGAGATTGGGAGCTGGGGAGGTGGTGAGGTATCTTAATGATTTGATGGCGGTGCCGTGAAGCGAGGCTTGAAGAAGGTTTTTGTGGTTTTTTTTTCTTCTGTCTCTGTCTCTCTTTCTCTTTCTCTTCTGTATTCATGAGATGTCTTTTTTTGTGTGTGTGGAATTTGTATGTTATATACCCCCTCCTTCCCCCTCCTTCCTTTCTTACACTCCCAACCCCATAGTCATTCATTGTCATCATCATCGTCATCATCATCATTGTCATTGTCATTGTCATTGTCATTATCATTCGTTGTCATCATTATCATGTTGTACAATTATCACAGTGTATAAATGGATGTATGATTCTTTTCTCTTTTTCTGTGCTAGTGGGTAAACTCGTCGACATTAACGTTAGTGCGTGTGTGAAGCGCCTTATTTAGCCTTGTGATGTAGTTGATCCATATATGTGCCATGATAATGATGATTTGAATTTTAGGACATGGCGACTGTACCCTAACGACCAAAGTTTCTTTATGAACATCGGTGCAAAAGAGAACCCCTGCACATATACATATACGCATGTACATTGGTTCGAAGCCTGTTGATGGCCTACAACGTGATGTTTATTTTTGTGAAGCCAGGTATTTAACAAAAGAAGGAAGGACGGCGAAAACGCGCTATTGCAAATGCGCAAAGAGCCTCGTGTCTATCTATCTATCAGAAAGTGAAACGCCTGTTCTACATTGAACATCAAAATATGAAACGAAATTTTTTAGTGTAATGCTCGATGTTCCAATGTATTTAACGTCGCATGTCACCGTTCTTCACACAAATTTGAATGAATGACTATTGATCTGATGGGTTACAATCCTTCCCCACATCGAAATATCTAATGAAAATAAGTCCAAGCGGATGAAGACGAAGAAATTAGAGTTAACAGAGAGGGGGGATACGAATGACAAGGAGACATGAGAAAATCGATTGAAAAGTTTGAATGAGAGTGACATGGTCAAAGGTGTCGAAACAAACAGTTAATTATGAAAGGGAAAAAAGGCCCTCCGAGGCTCTTCCTCCGGGCAAAGCAAAAAAATTCAGTTCAATTGATACTGCGGAGTATGAAGCTCGACCAAGGGAGAAAAAGGAGAGGATAAGCATTTCAAAAAAAGGCTTTTGGAAGAGAGAGAAGTGAGGGAGAGAGGGAGACCTGCCTCGTGGCGATGTCTGAGGAGTCCTAGAGCAGGAAAGACGCTTAGCTAGTCAAATTTAGAAGAGAAGGGAAGTTACAGAGCAGCATATAACTGGTCAATCCAGGGTCAATCTGTGGCGCTCTTGGAGCTTCAAACGACTATTGTCTGGAGCATCCTTCAGCCAGGAATATTACTGGCATGACCCTGATACAGGCCATATTCCAACTCAATGGCCCAAGTATATTGTGACGATTGGAGTAATTTGTTAAGTTCGCTCGTTCGAAGCAACACTTTTCAGCCACGTTAAGAATGGAAAACTTGGCAAAATCCTGTGCATCCCACGCCATACCGAAGCAAAGGGTACCTCCATACGATACCCTTGCATATATCCCCTAGTAAATCCAGCTAAAGATGAGATCTTGAACTGGCAGATTCTGAATGTATCTGATCCGGCGCTTGATATGGTCCGGATATCATCGAGCTACCAAAGTAGACCAGCAAGCTTCTCGAATCAAGATTCTGGTTTGCGTCGGGAAAAAAATCCCAGGTCAATCAATCTGGACACTACCAAGTGAAGATATGGTCTTTGCTTATTCGAGTATCAGAGCTATCAAGCAAAGACTAAAACCTGATAAAAGGACGAATCAAGGGCTAGGGGCCAGACAGAAGTAATCGGTGATGAATGAGAATGTTATAGGTCTTGAGGCGTCTCAAATGGTTTGTTGTATATAACAATCGTGGACCATCCATGATTCCCATCATCAGTTCAGATGGAATGTGATTCCTCCGAGCCTCAAACACTGGAATCTGAATGCTGACTACCGAATTGTTCTTTGTAGGAGGCCACCTGATTTTGAGACTTGAAGCTTCGAGACCGAACAATACTAAAACAGGTGCCCACTATTGTGTGTCCTTGCTCGATCAGATACGTTTGCAATCAAACATTTGAAACCTTCGCGATTCTAGACCAATGGTTGGTATTTCTGTCCACGGCAGGATGAAGCCTATATCTGATCATCTCTGCATCGAAGCATATCATCTCTGCATCGAAGTCTGCATCGAAGCATATGACGTCACATTTGCAATCAATCATCACATTTTGAATGTCCGATCGTTTCGGCTTTAACTGTCGCTTCGGCCACTTTTGAAGAATTGGCCCCCGCTTATACAATGACTAGATGCCTTCCTTCAGTAACTTCTGGCGGTGCTACAATTTGTGCTTTATCAGCTCAATTGTTCAATTCGGCAGTGAGCTTACAAATGTCACATCTTGCGACACATCTTGCGTTCCATTCTTCGTTGAGGCAACGCATTGAGTCAAAATGTGCATTCCATCAGCCTCGAGGATTGTTTCAGGTCACACATGATTTAGACTATTACCATGACCTCGTGTAAGGACCCCAGAATGGGAATACCAGAGTTCTGGTGATTGTCAGACATTAGTCAGTATGAATAACTTCACGTTGGTGTATCTGTTTTCTGATACGCGGCCAAATTATTTGAAACGGTCTTAGGGGATGGTATCCATGTAGAGTTTTGGTCTATCGCTTGGCGCACGGGTGACTGGATGAATCACTTCGAGACCTGTAAGTGACCAATCTTGAGCATACCAATCAAAGTAGTACTTCATATGTGCGTGCTACATAATACTGGAGGTATAAATCTATTGCGATATTTACATCATTACTACTAAATACGATGATAATTCGATGATGATTCAAAATTATAGACATTAGAAACGCCTATTCGGTTTCATGCCTCCAACTTCATGCACGATAGGCGTTTGCTGAGAAATCACAAATTATTCCAAGAGAAATTAGTTTCTTGGGTTGCATTTTTTCATTGAAATCATTCCAGTCGAACGGCTTTGTGTGAGCATTACGTAGATCAAATTTCAACTTCGCGACTTGTAACCGAAGAAAATATTTCACCAGCACAGCCTCCAATGTAGCAGAAATTGTTAGCATCCAATCGTGCAGGTCCACCGGCCAGGGAAAGGGAACGACGAAGCTGAATGTAATGTGGATGACCTCAAGAAGCCCTTGAGAGGGAAGATTGAGAAGAACAGGCAAGAGCCATTTGCGAAGGGTGGAATCCATTGAATTCATGTCTCTTTCATTTGCTTTTGGGCTTGCTCCGAGCTCGAGGTAAAGACGCCTTAATGAGGTTAGGTATTGAAGACTGGATTGGGTAATTTGAGGGCCATTAAAATGATCTGAAGATCTGAAGTGTTAGCCATGTTCTGGGTGATGGTCAAAACGTTGTGAACATACTAGGTTGCAAGTCCGAAAACTGAAATTCCTCAAGGGTACCAATTAAACTGACAACCCTGAACAAAAAAGTTCCGAGAACTCTCATCACTTCTTCAGGTCTTGAGCCAGGGTCCCTCCAGCTGGTATGACATCGAAGACACTTGATAGATTGTAGACACTTTCGGGCATTTTCTGGCTGCCATTCAGCATATGTTCGGATTTCTTGCATATTCCGCGTTCCATGAACTGAAAAATCTTTGAGGAAACCACTCCCTCTCCCGCTGATATTGGTCACGTCCAAAAGCACCACTGATGTTGAGACGGTTTCCGCCGAGATAATTAGCTTCTTCCCGGTGAAGTACTTGAAAAGACAGAGAGGGAAGTTGCCCGATGCAAACAGTTGCAGTTCTGTCAAAGAAGGGAGGGAGAAGAGGCGTACAAACGCTCGAAGGCCTGCGTCTCCGAGCTGGAACCAATCAAGTGCTTTCCAACGGATCACGATCACTTCCAGAGCATGCAAACATGCGAGGAAGTCTATAAATTCGGAGCGAAGCTCGCCGGAGGCAGCTTCAGTGGAGATAGTAAGAGATCGGATATGAGAGGGGGGCTGGTCGTCTGGGAAGAACAAAGATCCTTCTACATCGTACGGATCGACGGTGTGTATTATTGCCGGTCTGAGCAGTTCAGCCATGATGATGATGATAAAAAATGGGGATCAGAATCAATGGTGTACCTCCCTCCTCACCCGGGAATTTGCCAGTTAAATACTCGCCCGAGTGACCCTTGGAGCGGTACTTTGTAGTTTCTAATATTGTGACCCTCGTAGCTTCTAGTCATGTTTTCCTTGATGCGGATGTGTCCCTAGAATATCGACCCCTTGAGACAAAAAAGTAGTGCATCAGAGATCAAGTTTGGAGTTCAAAATATCTCTTCATTCCTGTAAATTTTTGCAGAACTTTTTTTCCAGACCAAATTTTCAGACTGCGGCGGCTGATCCCGTGTCCACTTTATCTGTAGCTACTAGTATATACTGCCTTGACTCGGCCTTTTGACATTTCACAGTATAGACCATGGATCACCGGCATTCACAGCTCGCTGTGGCAAGGTCCAATCTTGTGAGGCCACGAGTCCTCAATGTGTTCATTATGCTTACCCAATGGTATAAATCACCCTTATTTCCATCATTCAGAATCATCCAGATGAAATCAGTTTGCAGAAAATCAAGTTCAAGCGTGGTAGTTCTTGTGTTCAAACCAAGCGACGCTGGACCGGTTCCTGGGAATTTATTGAATTTATCAGCCATCCTGGGAATGTGAC
>Ga0153951_1000421_pt1 | contig 15972 bp, 16 predicted proteins | sample TSNJ035MetaG_FD_102278 | JGI IMG/M metagenome (GOLD analysis project Ga0153951, IMG submission 102278) | Attine ant fungus gardens microbial communities from New Jersey, USA - TSNJ035 MetaG | ecosystem: Host-associated > Fungi > Mycelium > Unclassified | place: USA: New Jersey, Wharton State...
CGCATCACCATCACTTTATTTGTTCCAACTGTCATCGGGTGCAAGAACTTGAGATGTGCCCATTAGATTTCTTTGAGGAACAATTGCCCGGTGCGACCATTACTGGCCACCGCTTTGAACTGTACGGTCTCTGTGCAGAATGCACGGAAAAGTTAACGCAAAATCAATAATTGCCGCTAATGACAGCCGTGACTGATTCCAATCAGGATGAGTCCGGCTGTTTTTGCGTGGCTCAACACGACGCAGCCAGCATAACTGCGGTACAATATTCATAGTGTTTACGAAAGGAGAGCCAATATGGCTTATCGGACACCACCACTCCTGCCACCGGCAGCGATTGTGTCACTCATCATCTTTATCAGTGCCTATAACGTCATTAACACCTTAAATCCAGTGAACCAGCCGAAGTCCTCCCAGGATCAAAGCTCGCTGGTGTCATCCATCAATAAACAATCAAATAGTAAAAGTGAATCTCAACCAAGTAGCAGCTCAAGCGCGCCATCGAGCACCAGCACAACCTCCAGCTCGGCCCCAGCCGAGAGCACCAGCACGCAAGAAAACTCCAGTAGTCGGCAACCCGAAAGTAGCAGTAGTAGTAGCGCTGAGTCGAAATCGAGTAGCTCAGAACCACAGAGTAGTAGTTCAAGTAGTGAATCCAGTGCGGCGGATTCAAGTTCGGGGGAATAGCGTATGCTCAGTATTCTAGATATTTTGAACCGGCTACTTGGATACTTTAATATTCAAGATCGGCCCAAAGGCCAAGTGTTTACGGTGGTGGCATTCTTGGGTAATTTTTACCTACTTTATATTGCCATCCAAAATTTACGCTACCCAGATTTCCGCTGGCGTGGGGCAATGTTCCTCCTGGCTTTTCTGGTGTTGCTGTACTTTATTATTTTGAATTTTGTCTACTACTTCACCCACAAAACAGTGCCGTTTGATATTTCACCACGAATTGAAAAAGCGCTCGGTGGCAATCAGCAGCAGAAAAAAGCAGCCGAGCAGGCGATGGTGGCCCAGTCGCAAACGGCTAATAATGGGTTGTTTAGCGATGACCAAATTTTGCCGGCCAATGTGGCCATCTCAACGGACCAACAACACAATCTGGATCAGTTGATGGCCGACCTGGTGACTCAAGGTGCTGTCGCTTTGAACTACCAAGGCCTTGACGATCAAGCACTGACACATGTGGCTGAAACCACGCAACAACCTGTGCTGGCGATGGGCGCGCCGATTGCGGTCCCGTTTTTCACGCTCCAAAAAGATGCGGACCAATTCGTCATCTTGGGTGGGCTGAATGCGTTGAGCACCCAACCGATTGGCACGATCACAGCAGTCGGCCTCATGCCGGTGTCCCAGGCCACCAAAGATTATGACTTGGCACTCGCGCAAGTGCTCATCACAGGCGGCGAAGGTAAAAAGCTGGGCCGCAGCGGGCTGATGCCAACTAAACAGCCCTATACCATTAATGTGCAAGTGGCCTATCAGGACAAGCCGACATGATCGCTAAGTTGCATGGGGGTCCTCGCACCTGTAAAATTAATAATTAAGCGTACACAACCAAGGAGGGGATTACGGTGTCAATGATCGAATTTCATGACGTCGAGAAATATTACGGCAAGTTCCACGCGTTAAAGGATATTAATTTAACCATCGATCGCGGAGAAGTCGTGACCATAATCGGGCCTTCTGGGTCTGGTAAGAGTACCTTACTGCGGACGATTAACGGCCTAGAACGGATTAGTTCAGGTAAATTAATCGTGAATAATTTTGACCTTGCTGACAAGAAGACCAATATGAACCGGATCCGCAAAAATGTCGGCATGGTGTTCCAGCATTTTAATCTCTATGCGAATAAAGACGTCCTCGATAACATCACCATCGGTCCAGAACTCGTTTTAAAGCGGGACAAGGCCGAAGTGCAAAAAGAAGCGATGGATTTACTCGACATGGTCGGCTTGGCTGACAAGGCCCATAACTACCCAGCACAGCTGTCTGGGGGCCAAAAACAGCGGGTGGCGATTGCACGGAGTTTAGCGATGCAACCGCGGGCCATTTTGTTTGATGAACCAACCAGTGCGTTGGATCCTGAAATGATTGGTGATGTGTTGGACGTCATGCAACAAATCGCCAAGCAGGGCATGACCATGGTCGTGGTTACCCACGAAATGGGCTTTGCTAGTAAAGTGGGGAATCGGATTGTGTTCATGGCAGACGGCCAGATTCTTGAAGATGCCCATGATGTGAATGCCTTCTTCGACAACCCTCAAGAACCACGGGCGAAGGAATTCCTCAGCAAGATTATTAATCACTAAAGGAGGCACAGTGATGAAACGGCGATTACGGTTATTATTGCCGATATTGCTGCTGGGTCTAGCGGTGATATTGAGTAGCTGTGGGACAAACGTGGCCAAGCAAGATGCCCTCCAGAATGCCAAAGACACAAAGACCATCGTCTGGGGCGTGAAGGCTGATACCCGGCTGTTTGGGCTCATGGATATCAAAACAGGTAAGATTAAAGGGTTTGAGATTGATTTGGCCGACGCGTTGACCAAACAAATCCTGGGTAAAGATGCAACAGCCACCATGGTGCAAGTCACCAGTGATACCCGGGTGCCATTACTTAAGGCTGGGAACATTGACGCGGTCATTGCGACCATGACGATTACGCCCGACCGGAAAAAAGTGCTCGATTTTACCAATTCATATTTCAACGCGGGTCAATCAATCCTGGTCAAGAAGGGCAGCCCAATCAAATCAGTTAAAGATTTGAAAGCCGGTACTAAAGTGATCGGGGTCCAGGGCTCTAATTCCGTGGATAACATCAAAAAAGTCGCACCAGATGCGACTGTGCTGCAACTGTCTGACTACGCACAAGCCTTCACGGCCCTGAAATCAGGCCAAGGGGATGCGCTGACGACGGATAACGGGATCTTGTATGGGATGTCCCAACAAGACCCGAACTACGTCGTGGTGGGCGGCTCCTTCACCCAAGAGCCTTATGGGATTGCGGTGAACAAAGGCCAGACCAACTTTGTCAAAGCCTTAAACAAAGCCTTGGCCGAATTACGGGCCAATGGTGAGTACAAGAAGTTAGTCGACAAATGGTTTGGCGATATTCCTGGGTTTGATGCAAAGGAGGTCAGCTAATGTTTACCATTATTTCTGAACATTGGGGCGAACTGGTCTCTGGTTTAGGGTATACCCTGGGTTCCAGTGTCATTGCCCTTATTGGGAGTTTAGTCGTCGGGACAGTTTTTGCCCTGATGGAAATTTCAACTTATCGGTGGGTGCGCGGCATTGGCCGCACCTACGTTGAAATCATCCGGAACATTCCATTATTGGTGATTACCATGGGCTTCTATGTGATTGTGCCAACATTCTTCGTTAAAATCGACGGGTTTACGGCTGGGACGATTGGGTTAATGATTTATACCAGTGCCTTCATTGCTGAAACCATTCGGGCCGGGATTGAAGCTGTTTCAACTGGGCAAATGGAAGGTGCGCGGAGTGTCGGGCTAACATACGGTCAAGCGATGACCCACATCATTTTGCCGCAAGCGGTGAAGATGGTGATTCCACCATTAGGAAATCAATTCATCAACTTGGTGAAGAACTCATCCGTCTTAGCCTTTGTTGCCGGCTTCGATTTGATGTACCAAGGAAAAATTATCGCATCGACAACGTTTAACACGTTCGATACGTATTTGGCTGTTGGGGTGTTCTACTTGATCATCACCATGCCACTATCCTACTTGATGCGTTATCTTGAGAAAAAATGGGTAACCGCGTAGAAAGGAGTGAACCACGATGCAAGAATTCTTAAATGCCTATTCATGGGTCAACCTGCGCTTTTTGCTCGACGGGTTGTGGGTAACGATTGAAGTATCAGTCGTTTCGATCATTTTTAGTTTCATCATCGGGACACTCTTGGGCCTCGGCCGCTACGTTCAGGTGAAATATTTCTCAGCAATTGTTGGGTTCATTATTGATATCATTCGTAATTTACCATTGCTGCTGATTTTATTCTTTACTTATTTCTCATTGCCAAGTATCGGCATTCGCTTGTCTGTGGTGCCGGCTTCAATTGTCGCAATGACGATTTTTGAATCGGCGATGCTGGCCGAAATTGTCCGCAGTGGGATTAGCGCTGTGGCAGTCGGGCAAATGGAAGCGGCGCGCAGTAATGGCCTGACATATATGCAAGCCATGCGTTATATCGTGATGCCGCAAGCGTTTCGTAAAATGATTCCGCCGATTGTCAGTCAATTCATCTCACTGGTGAAGGATACGTCATTGGCGACGATCATCTTGCTGCCGGATTTGACGGAACATGCTCAGATTATTTACGGGCAAAACGTCAACTACGTGATTCCAATGTTTGTCGCGTTAGCTGCGATTTACTTTGTGGTCAATTTCGTCTTATCCCAAGCGTCACGCTGGCTGGAAAAACGGCTCAGTCGCTCCAAGATTAACTAATTGCAATTAAAAAAGCGGTACTGACAAAATTCTGTTTTGTCAGTACCGCTTTTTTGTTTTGTTTGTGCTTCGGCTTGGCAACCGGTGGAACGCTGTGGGCACAACTTTGAGCCCAAAACCGTGGTCTCAAAGCTTGGCCTTGGGCTAAGGCGTGCGCCTAAGCCCAATGTCACAGCTGACCGGCCCAAGCCTTCTCAGCACAGAGGTTTTTCATACGCTTTTGGGTTGGCTAAGGGTTGAACACTGTAGGCTTGGCAGCCCGATGCTGTGCTACCTAGTCTGTTAATCGTCCAAGAACGTCACGAATTGGCTGGCCCAGACGTGCTCATAGTGTTGAATTAATGTTGGTACGGGAATGAGCAGATTAGCGAGAGTTGAGCTGAGATTGTGTTGCATGACAACGGTGTAACCACGGTCGAAGGCGACTTTAGTGGTCGTATCCACACAAAATTCAGTTTGAGCGCCACAGATTTCAAGTGTGGTGATGCCGAGGTCATCCAGAAGCTGCTGAAGGTTGGTTTTGTAAAAGGAATCGGGATGCGTTTTGTCGACATAATAGTCAGTTGGCTGATGATCCAAGCCAGCCATCAGTTGCCAAGGTTCAGTCCCCTTTTCGAGGCCAGGTTCCTGATGTTGAATCAAGATAATGGGCTGATTGTGTTGGCGAGCAGCGGCAATCCGCTGATTGACCCGCGCCAGTAAGCCATCGGCATCCACCAGTGGCCCAATCCCATTTTGTAAATCGATGACGAGTAATGCTTGTTTCATTTGCTGCACCTCCGTTACGTCTATTGTAGCGCTTTTCGTAAACTCAAAAAAAGTGATGCCACCCTGCTGGGTCACATCACTTTTTGATTAGTCGTCAATGCGATACTTGGCGAGTTTGCCAGCTTGAATCTCGTTCACTGAAGCGACAATTTTCGTGCCGGCTTCGGTGTAGTCAGTGGATTCAACGGCCGTGTTTTCGTTAATGAAACTGACAATATTGCCATCAGAGAAAGGAATCAAGTAGGTGTTGGTCTGGTGGTTGGCAAAGATATTAGTCGTGATGAGGTCTGTCAGCGCTTGGAGCGACTTGGGATCGCGCGCGGAATAGACGATTTGATTGCCGTCGACTTCTGGATAGCTGACCCCATCATCCCGCAAATCAGCTTTGTTATAGGCTTCAATCATGGGAATATTTTCAATGCCAATTTCCTTGAGCACGCCTTCTGTGATGCGCATCATTTCTTGATAATTCGGGTCAGCGTAGTCAACAACCTGAATCAGCAGGTCGGCGTTCGCCGCTTCGGCCAAAGTGGCCTTAAAGGAATCAATCAAGTTATGGGGCAACTTGGAAACAAACCCGACCGTATCACTGAGTAAGAACTGGCGGTGATCGGGCAAGGTCAGGGCGCGAACGCTGGTGTCCAAGGTGGCAAAAAGCATGTCCTTTTCAAAGACTTGTTTGTCTTCTGGACGATCTGCGAACAGGTCTAATAAGCCATTCATCGTGGTTGACTTGCCGGCGTTGGTGTAACCCACAAGGGCAACAACCGGTAATTCATTGGATTGCCGCTTAGCCCGGCGGACTTCTTCACCGACATCGGCGTCTTTGAGGTCTTGGCGCAAGTGCGCAATCCGCTTGGTCAAAATCCGTCGGTCCAATTCCAGTTGGGTTTCACCAGCCCCACGGTTGGCTAAGCCGCCACCGCCACCTTGCTGATCCAGGCGATTGGCACTGGGATGCAGCCGAGGGAGGGCGTATTTAAGTTGGGCAATTTCGACTTGGGTTTTGGCCGCTTTGGAGCGGGCCCGGTTGCCGAAAATATCTAAAATGAGTTGGGTGCGGTCAACCACGTGCAGTCCTAATTGCTTTTCGAGGTTGCGCAATTGGGATGGCGTGAGTTCGTCGTTGACCAACACGGTGGTCGCCTCGAGCATGCGCGCCGTTTCGCCGACTTCTTCAACCTTACCCTTACCAAAATAAGTGGCGCCGGTGGGCCGATCCGCGTTTTGGCGGACTTCGCCGACGACGTCATAGTTATTGGCAGCGGCGAGTTCGCCGAGTTCGGTCATTGAGTAATCAAAGTCAGTTTGTTGATTTGAGATACCAGTAATAATCACTTTTTCGTTGTGTTCTTGCATAGATTGCCTCCTAATGCGACGGGCAGATTGAAGGCACAAAAACACCTCGACAAAAATGCCGAGGCGCGTTTGGTCAACTAGAATGTGTCGATCGCGATTTCAACGTGTCGGAATGCCGTCTTCTGCCCAGTAACGGGGAAATATTCAATTGGTTATCCATTGAACCAATGTGTCAACATGACGGCACCCTCCTTGGATTTGTTGCCTATAGTTTAACATGCAGACGACAAATCACCAAATGGTAGTCGTCGGCGTAATCACTTGGATGTGGTTCTTGATCACTTTGCCATTCAGCGGCAGGCTGACACTGGGGTCACCATCAATCCGACTGCGCAAATGTTTGCGGGTGGTAATCCGCAGCTCATCCGTCCGAAAATAAGTCATGCCGGGGAACTTCGCAAAATTGCCCGTGATGAAATAGGGCAGTACAAGGAACGTTTTCCGCCAGGTTAACTTCGGCGCGACAAAGACATGGAACATGCCGTCGTCGGGCGCAGCATCAGGATTGAAGTTGGTGAAGCCACCGACCGAATTGGTCATGGCAATCAACACAAATTGCGTGTCTTGATTCCAATGATGGTGGGGGCTTTCCAAGGTCAACTGCCAGTGCTGGTGGCGGCCTAAGACACGCAGCCCTTTAAACAGGAAGGCCAGGGGACCAAAGCGTTGTTTTTCGCGCTGGGTGACAGACAAGGCCGCGTTTGCGAGTACGCCGAGCGTCAGGGTGCTGACCATGTAAGTATTGTTAATTTGGCCGATATCGACAAATTGGGGAGTGCCGTCAAGAATGTTGTTAATGGCGCCGCGGTTAGTCAACGGAATGTGCAACGTCTTAGCGAGATTGTTCACCGTGCCTTTGGGCATAATTCCAAGCAATGGTGGCTGTTTGCGCGGACTCAGACCACTGATAACTTCACGCACGGTACCATCGCCGCCAATTGCGACGACCAAATCGGCCTCGACGTCTTTGGCTAAAGTTGTTGCACTGCCGGGCCCCGTCGTTGGCAGCAAGGTCACGTCATCGCCGCGGTCATTGAGGGCGGCCTGTAATTGCCGCGCGGCGACTTGGCTTTGATTGTGGCCGGAATGGGGATTATAAATAATTGCCGAACGCATACGAATCACCTCTTCCCTCCAGTGTAGCAGAACCAGCAGGCAGACGCATAACACCTGGTATGCCATCCGAGACTTCAAAATAGCTTTTTGGACGGGCAGGGTGTATTTTATTTTTTGCAAGCTTGCACTGCAACCGGATACACCGGGCCGCATGCCCCGGTCGCACCCACTATTTTTTGAAAAGAGGAACTTGACCAATGGTAAAAGTGAAGATTGATAAAGATGTGGAATATAGTGCACAGTATGGGTTAAAACTCGACGTCTACCAAGATGAAGAGCAGACCAACTTAGACGGCCGCCGCGCCATCATCGATATCCATGGTGGCGGCTGGTGGTTGGGCTATAAAGAAGAAGAAACCGACTGGGCCACAAAGTTCGTCAATGCGGGCTACATTGTGTTCGTACCCAACTATCGCTTAGCACCGGATAATTTATATCCCGCAGCGGCAGACGATGTGGTTAGCGTCTATGATTGGATCAAAACCTCACCGTATCAGTTCGACCGCAACAAGATTGGTGCCGTTGGCATGTCCTCTGGTGGCAATTTAGCGGTTGAACTGGGCATTCGCCGTGGCATTCCCATCGCTTCATGGTCTGGGATTGTGGACCTGGATGCGTGGATTGAAAGTCATCCCGATGTGATTGCCTCCAACAAAACTGCTCCAACGCCTGGCACGCCAGTGGGCCAAATCAACCAAGTCGGCGCCAATGATCCTTATTACAAGTGGTTCGTGTTGAACTACGTGGGCTCCGACATGGCCCTGTTAAAAGAAGCCTCACCAATCCACCGGATTAGCAAGACGACCGGACCAATGTTCTTAGCCAATTCCTTGGATGAAATCACCCCAACAGATGGCGTTGAACGCCTGCAACATGCCTTGACTGAAAATGCCGTTCAGAGCACGGTGAAATTTGTCAGTGGCCACGGCCATGGTGAAGCCTACATGGATCGGGCCCAAGAACCAACCTTAGCCTTTTTCGATGAATTCTTAGCATAATTGAATTAAAACTAAAAAAGAGTACCCATCATGGTCAGATTTACTTCTAACCGCAGTGGGTACTCTTTTGTTGTTGAAACGTAAGTTACGCTTTGGCGTTGTGCTGCGTCATGCGTGCTTTTAAGATGGTAATCCCCATCCCAATGACGGCGACGGTGAGTACAAGGCCAATAAGGTGACCAATTAAATTATTGTGTGGAATGATTTCAAAAATAATCCAGATGGCAAAAAAACCGGCAAACTGTTTCTTATCTAGGGACTGAAAGTTAAAGTGTGACATGAGAATCCCTCCTCTTTGATTATTCAGAGTATACCACCACTAAAAATTTATACCAACATAAGCTTTCTTAGGCTGCGGTACGGCCATTCTTGGTGGCCCGCAAGCTGACGTAAATCAAGACAAGATCGACCACGATGGTAATTGGCAAAGCCAGACCAAAGCTCAGTGACTTGAACAGATTGTTCATCATCCCGTAGCTGGCGGCTGCGACCAAGGCGACAATCATGATTGCTGTGAAACCGACCCAGGTGCTTTGGGAGAAGGCCCGACCGGCATGATTTTGCTGACGCTTGGCAATCCATGGCATGGAAACCCCAAGTAAAACCATCACGATTGGCACGATGATATTCATCGCAAACATCAAGGTGAAGGTGTCAGAGCCTGCTTCGGCATCAGTTGGGAAGAAACCTAAGCAAGCAAACAGGAACGTTGCAGCGAGCATCCACAAGCCGACAATGAAGCCGACGGTGTGATTCTTGATATAAGTATAGGCAGGTGTTGGGTAACGGTCTTCGTGCAACCGCACCATCATGTAAGCCCAGAACAAGAAACAGGTTGAAAATGGTGAGACAATCCCGTTCAAGTTCAGTAACCAATTAAAGATATCGTTCACCTGTGGCAATAGGGCAGCTAAGGCCATGATGGCCGCACATAAAATGGTGGTCATCCAATAACCGTTGATTGGCAGGCCATCGGAGTTCTTTTTGGTGAGTTGCTTAGGCATGAAGCGGCTAGCCACGTCACCTAAGAAAATCCGGGTTGAAGCATCCAGAATCACGGCCAGTTGCGCCAACATGTAAATCCCTTGCACCACCGCGAAGATATACATCAAGGTGTTGCCCATCCCAAATTGGCGGCCGATGGCTTGGAACGCGTAGTAGGAACCGTTCATTTTCAAGTCGTTTGGCAGATGGTGGGCATTGAAGTATACCCCTAAACTAAAGGTCCCAAACAAGGTGAGGAACATGGTCATGATGGCAATCATTTTCAATGCTTTCGGGAAATCACGACTCGGATGCTTCATATCTTTGGTATACGGTGCTGCCAGTTCAGAGCCGTTCATCGCAAAAATAAACAGACCAAACGTGGACAAGAAGCCCCAGTCAATGTGTTTTGGCATGAAGGCGGCTAAGTTGAATGGCTTGGTCGCAATGCCGCTGCCTTGGGTCAGGCCGTAGAAGGTCATGATGACAAACAGGATCGTCATGATGAACATCGCGCCCCCACCAATGGTTGACATGATTTCCAGACTGCGGTTTTTGAAGAAATGCTGAATCCAGATGAAGACGACGAAGATGACGGCCGTCAAGATCCCAAACCACGCATTGCCTAAATTGTCTTGGATATTCCCGTTTCCAGCAATCAACCAGCCAAGTGAAATGACCACGGAATTGGCCACGTCGACCACGTAAGGCAGACCGGTAATCCAGTAGAACCACGCCGCATAATACCCCACGGCATCGCCATTGGTTTCGCGAATCCAACTGGTGATCCCACCACCATGTTCCGAGAAGGTGGAGCCCATGTGTGCCACAATTAAGTTATATGGAATCACATAGAGGAAAGTCATTAAGATCCAACTGGTAACGGCGACCAGTCCCTGGTTCTGAAAGTTATAAATAATATCGTCAAAGCCGATGACGGTCACGAAGTCCATCAATGCCACAACCACCCAGGGGATGTAGTGGCTCATTTTATTTTCGTTTTGCATAAGTATGCCTCCAACAAGTCTTAAGTGAAACGCCCAACAGACTTGTTAGGGGTGATGATTTGTTATAAAAAAACACGTTGACTCCTCCAAAATCTTGACTGCTAATATTTGCACTTGTGCAATTATAGCGGATAAATGCTTTCTGAAACAGTCTAGGGTTGCAATTTTCTTTATGAAAACTTAAATCGTGACAGGTTTGTAAGGTTATTCAAGAAACTGTTAGCCAAAACGGCTGCTTTTGGTCAGGAAAAGCAGGTACACTGGAGTTATCAAGTTAATTGGAGGAGTTAAATTATGGCAGACCAACCTGTAGTTGTCGTTGATCAAGTCACAAAGACGTACGGCAAACCAAATGAAAAGCAGTATCAGGCCCTGAAGGGGATTAATCTTACCGTGAATAAAGGCGAGTTCGTCGGCATCATGGGGGCTTCGGGTTCCGGGAAAACCACATTGTTGAACATCTTAAGTACCTTGGATGCGCCGACCAGTGGTCAAGTGACCATTAATGGCCAGGATGTGACCAAACTCCGTGGCAATCAGCTTTCAGATTTTCGGGCCAAGCAAATCGGCTTTATTTTCCAAGATTTCAACTTGCTCGAAAATCTGACCGCCCGCGAGAACATTACTTTGCCGCTTTCCCTGCAAAATGTCAGTGCGCGAAAAGCCCGCGGTGTCGTTGATAAGATTGCCAATACCCTTGGGATTAAAGATGTCCTTGGTCATTACCCAACAGAGCTCTCTGGGGGTCAAAAGCAACGAGTTGCTGCGGCGCGGGCCTTGGTCCAAGAACCGGCGATTTTGTTCGGGGATGAACCCACTGGAGCGCTTGATTCCACCAGCGCTCGTGAGTTACTGAATACCATGGAAACCTTAAATCAAGAACAAGGCGTGTCGATTTTGTTAGTCACCCATGATCCGTTCTCAGCCAGTTATGCCCAACGGATTTTGTTCATCAAAGACGGGCAAATTGGGCAAGAGCTGGTGCACGGTGACAAGAGCCAAGAAGAATTCTATCAGGAGATCCTTAGTACGCTAGGGACCTTCCAGCAGTAGGAGGCCGCCATGTTAACTAAACTTGCCTTAGGCGGCATTCGTAGCCGCTTCCGCGATTATGCCGTGTTGTTTTCCGGCTTAGTCATCTCTGGTGCCATTTTCTATATGTTCATGGCACTGGCCACCAATTCAGAATTCATTGCCAAAAACGCCCCTGTCACTGGCGCCAACTTCATCTTTATGTTTGGCGCCATCCTGTTGGCGATTATCACGCTCGTCTATATTGTGTACGCCAATACGTTCCTCATGAGTATGCGCCAGCGCGATTACGCGATGTTCATCATGCTGGGCGCAAAAAGTAACAAGATTGGTCAATTGATTTTCCTGGAAACCGTCTTAATTGGCTTAATGGCGACGGCGGTCGGGGTGATTGTTGGGATTGGCCTGACTGTGGTGACTGCCAATATTCTCATGGCACAACTCCACGCGCCCCTCATTGGTTTCTCCGGATTTTATCTGCCAGCTGTCTTGAGCACATTTCTCTTTTTCATTGTGCTGTTCGTGATTGCCGCATTTTTCAATCAGCGGCGCTTACTGAAGACCCCAATCCTGCAATTATTGCATGCTGATCAAACCCCAAATCGGATTAAGCAAAAACGCGTGTGGTTTGTGGTTCAAATCATTGCCGCCATTGTGTTACTAGGCATTGGCTATGCTGCAATGATTTATATTAAAGTTTTACAACTGCTGGCGATTCCGCTGGCCTTGGTCACGATTGTGGCCGGAACCTATTTCCTGTTTAACTCCTTGTTTGTCGGACTAGTTGCCGTTTTGAAGCGGCGTGAATCATTTGCCAACAAAAATATTCGCATGTTCACCTTGTCGCAGTTGAGCTTCCGAATCCGGGACTATACGAAGATTTTGTCCGTTGTGGCGATGCTTTTTGCCTTAGCGTTAGGGGCCATCACCGTTGGCCTTGGGTTCAATCATCAAATTCCGCTGATGGCGAGTTCACAGAGCGAATATGATGTCGTGCTCCACAATCCCAGTGCCAGTTTGCTGACTAAAGCCGATGAGCTGACGGATACCACCAAGGTGACTTACAGTCAGAAAATCGTCGGAGAACACGTCTATTACCTTGATAGTCAAGTTCAGGCCCATCCGCTTTTGATTCCCAAGCTGACAGGTCTGGGGCAGACGACAACCAAGGCGCTTGATGCGACGGCAATTAACAAGGATGACGGCAGCGCGGCGATGACCTTAAACGAATTCGTGCCTAATGCCCGCGAAGTCAAAACGCCTAAAGTCATTGCGGCGGCTGAGTTTGCGACGCTAGAGGGCCAAACCAATACGATTGTCACCTACCGCGTGCCAAATTTTGTCCAGCAGTATGATTTGATTAAGTCGTTGGTGGCTGCGGACAACAAAGCCAATCATGTGAATACATCGATTCCTGTCGTCAATAGTAAGTTCACAGCTTACGAGGTGATTAATGGGATGTTCTCAGGCCTTGAATTCATGGGCTTCTTCCTGGGGCTGGCGTTCTTAGCGATGCTCGCGTCCACCTTGATGTTCAAGATTTTGTCCGGCGCGGCGTACGATAAGTCACGCTACCTCATGCTGCAAAAAGTGGGCGTGCGGCCAAGACTGTTACGCAAATCCATCCGCCAGGAAATCGGGGCGTTGTTCCTTTTGCCAGGACTGGTTGGGGTCGTGCATGTTTTGTTCGGGCTCCAACTGTTCCGAACAATGATGGCTGATCCTTACGACCGCATTTGGATTCCGTTTACCATTTTCATCGTGCTTTATGCCTTGTACTATGGCCTGACTGTCTGGCTGTATCAAAGCATTGTCATCAATAAACAACTCGCCGATCAATAATGATTCCACACAAAAAGCGTATGCCTCTGGCATACGCTTTTTTAGTTGATGAAGTGTTGAATTGTACCGGCATCCCACAAGACATACAGACCGATCAGAATGTACAAGATGGAGGTCAACGTGGCGCCGTACCGATCCAGTACTTTGGCCAGACCAGGGAGAAGGCCCAGACGTGATGCCAACCAACAAAAGAGCGTCATCATGATGAAGAAGACAATGAGACTAATCGTGATGTTGGCCGCTGGCATCGGGGCGAAGAATGGGACATAGATGCCGATGTTGTCGGCACCACAGGTTGAAATCGTGATTAGGGCAACTTCCCAGACAATGCTGGCATGCGTCCCAACTTGCGCTTCAACATCGGGTTCTTCCTCTTCGTGAACGAAGCCCCAAATACCCAGGCCGATCGGAATTAATCCGAGAAATCCGAGCGCCCACGCTTGGGGGATAAACCCAGCGAAGAAGGCCAAGAGCAGCGAAACGGCAACCAAGACACTGGTGCCGACGATATCGCCAAGGTAGATGGGCCAGAATTGCTTCCGGCGGGCAAAAATGACCATCAGGATGAGTAAGTAATCGAGACTGGTCGAAATATAGGCCGTGGCCGCGGAGATGATGGTTTTGAACATGCCATAACCAACTTTCTAATTGTTTAAGTTTTTAATTTTTAACATATGTTGAGTCTAACATATATAAAAAAACTGTCAACTTGAACGCTAGGAAGTGGTTAGGCTTCAGTATTCTTTTGGTTGTAGCTGAGGACTTTAATCCCCGTGTCAGTTAATTGAATCTTAGAAATCGAGCCATTAGCAGGACTTTCGGTCACCACAAAGCCATCATCTTTGCCGAACTTGTCAACGATGCTGCGAATCGTGGTGCCGTGGCTGACGAGTAAGACATTCGCGCCCGGTTCCACTTCAGCGCGCAACTGTTTGAATCCTTTTTGCAGGCGATTCCAATACGTCAGCGCATCTTCGGCTTCGTGGAACGGATCAGCTTCATGCATGAAGTCCTTGGACGCATCGACGCCAAATTGTTCAATGATTTGACTAAAGGTGCGCGCACCATGAGGTTGGCCGACGGCATACCAAGCTTTAGGGGAATCTTCACCTTCATAGTAGCCGTAGAATTGTTCGCGAAAATTAGCCGTGATGGTCAGTGGCACATGGGTATTAAAATTCGCGTCCAAAATCATGTGAGCCGTATTCATCGCCCGAGTGGTATCACTGGCGTACGCATGTAAAAAGGTGATGTGCTTGAGCATTTGACCAGTGCGCTGGGCGTCTTCAATCCCAGCCTTGGTGAGCGGCGAGTCAGACCAGCCTTGCATCTTGTTGTAGCGATTGAACCACGTTTGGCCATGGCGGACGAGATAAATTGTAATTGGGGTCATTTGCGTTCCTCCGTTTGTTTTATCGCCAGTTTAACATACTTAAAATGCCTTATAAAACGGCAAAACGGGTTAAAACACGAACATTATTATTTTAATAACGGATATTGTTGTTGTTTAGGGGCAACATTCCATGTTATTCTGGTTTTACCAAAAGGAAACACACATAAGGGGGAACATTTCGTGAAAATTGGGCGTAAGCTTGGTGTTTTAGCAATGATGGCAGCAGCAGCAGTGGTTTTGGTGGCGTGTGGCGGTAACAAAACCGCAAGCAATGCCGGAAAGACCAACGACAAGTACTCAGCCGCGCTGGTCACTGATGGCGGCGGCGTGGACGATAAGTCTTTCAACCAAAGCGGTTGGGAAGGCTTAGAAAAATGGGGTAAGAAGCACGATCTGAAGAAGGGCGTTGGTGGCTACAACTATGCCCAGTCCAATTCAGACGCGGACTTCACGCCCAACATCAACAAGCTGATTCAAGCAAAGTACCAAACGATTTTTGGGATTGGTTATAAGTTACAGGGGGCGATCCAAAGTGCGGCCAAGGCTAATCCAAACACCCGGTTCGTGATTATCGATAGTGTGATTGCGGGTAAGAATGTGGCCAGTGTGACCTTTAAAGATAACGAAGCCGCATTCTTAGCTGGTGTGGCGGCAGCTCAGACCACCAAAACCAAAAAGGTCGGTTTCATTGGCGGGGTGCATGGTGAAGTGATTGATCGGTTTGAAGCTGGCTTCCGTCAAGGTGTGGCGGCAGTGGACAAAGCAATCAAGGTCGATGTGAAATATGCTGATGACTTTAGTAAGCCTGCTGTCGGCCAAGCATTGGCGAGTGCAATGTTCAACAATGACGAAGATGTGATTTACCAAGCTGCCGGTGGCACCGGCGCTGGGGTCTTTTCGGCAGCCAAGAACCAAATTAAAAAGAAGAAAGTCTGGGTCATCGGGGTCGATCGTGACCAAAGTGCTGAAGGTAAATATGCTGGCGGCAACCTCA
>Ga0153951_1000424_pt1 | contig 15918 bp, 15 predicted proteins | sample TSNJ035MetaG_FD_102278 | JGI IMG/M metagenome (GOLD analysis project Ga0153951, IMG submission 102278) | Attine ant fungus gardens microbial communities from New Jersey, USA - TSNJ035 MetaG | ecosystem: Host-associated > Fungi > Mycelium > Unclassified | place: USA: New Jersey, Wharton State...
GTCATAATCTCCAATCGCGCGCCATCACTGAAACTCAGGAAATAAGAACTAAAGCCAGTCTTCGCATTGTGGTACCGTTCATTGCGGGTTGCGTCGAAGTACTGCATATAAAATGCACTGATGGTTTCTAAGTCGTTGACCCACAGGCCGATATGTTCAATTTGCATCAGGAAAACCTCCTCAAAGTGTGGCGCTACCGTCATTGTAGCATGTTGACTAGACAAGCTGGCGCATTCTTGCTATGATGCTTGTAATAACTATCGCCGGATAGACAGCATCCATCCGATTCCGTAGGCCAATGTGGAATCGAATCGGTAGCTGTCTTTTTTTGTGCGAATAAGGAGGAATTACCATGGATTGGTTATGGTTAGTCATTGCAGGTTTGTTTGAAGTTGTGTGGGCATCAACGATGAAGTTGAGCGTTGGGTTCACGAAGTTAGGCTTCACCTTATTAACGATTCTGGGGATGCTGGCGAGTTTCTTATTACTGGCTAAAGCGACCAAAACGTTGTCGCTGAGTATTGCCTATCCAGTTTGGACCGGGATTGGTGCAGTCGGGGCGATTTTAGTTGGGGTGATTGTCTTTGGGGATAAGCTCTCACCGATTACGTGGGTGTTTGTGATCTTGCTGCTGATTAGTATTATTGGGATTAAAGTCACAACAGGTGAATAAAAAATAGAGCTGTGACAAAAGACTGGTTGAGAATGAGGATTAACAGGATTGATGATGAAGCCCGAACTTGGGCTTTGAATCAATCCCAGTTAACCGGAATTCTCTGTCTTTTGGAACGCGATTAATCCATCTTGTTCGAGTATTAAAATAGAGGTTGTGCCAAAACATCGTTTTGGCACAACCTCTATTTTTTGCTTTTAGACTTCTGGGAACCAAATCTTGATTTCGCGTTCAGCACTCTCAACACTGTCGGAGCTATGGACGACATTGCGAATCACGCCGTCTTGCCATTCGCGGCCATAGTCACCCCGGATGGTCCCGGCAGCCGCTTCCGTTGGCACGGTGGCACCAGATATTTTCCGGACACCTTCGATGACATTGGTGCCTTCAACAATCATGGCCACCATAATCCCGGAGGTCATGAACTTTTCAATCCGAGGAAAGTAGGGCTTGTCCACAAGTTGGGCATAATGTTGCCGCAATTGATCACTGGTGGCTTGGACCATTTTCAACGCAACGAGCTTGTAGCTACGGTGCTCAAAGCGGGTGATGACATCCCCGACATGTCCATGTAAAACCCCATCTGGTTTAACTAACACTAAGGTACGTTCTTCAGACATTTAATCGTCCTCCGTCTTCATTTTCTGAAAATAAGTATAGCAGACTCACCCAGACCTCCGCGATTAAATCCGCAAAAAGTTTGCATTTCTTAAAAAGTGAGTCTATACTCACCGTTAATGAGTGAGTACTCACTAACTAAAAAGGAGTGACGACAATGGCTGTGATTTCAGTGACGGATTTAAAACAGGGTTACGGTAAGACCACCGTGCTCAGTGATGTGAATGTCGAGGTCGAAGCGGGAGAAGTGTTAGCTCTGATTGGTCCCAGTGGGGCCGGGAAGACGACCTTAGTCAATACGATTATGGGTATGCTGCGGCCAAAAAGTGGCACGGTGAAGGTGCTCGATACGGCCATGCCTAATCGGCAATTGCTAGCCCAAATCGGCTTCATGGCGCAAACCGATGCCTTATACACCGCACTTACCGGGCGTGAGAATCTAAACTTTTTTGCCGCGTTAGAAAGCGTGAAACGCCAAGATGTTGCGGATAAGATCGCTTATGTCGCGCAAGTGGTCAATTTGACCAATGCACTGGATCAGCGTGTCAGCAATTACTCTGGGGGCATGAAGCGCCGGCTGTCATTGGCCATCGCGCTACTGGCCAATCCGAAATTATTGATTCTGGATGAACCGACAGTTGGGATTGACCCAGAATTGCGGCAGCAGATTTGGCGGGAGTTGCAGCGTTTGGCCCAGGCAGGGACCACGATTGTGTTGACCACGCATGTGATGGAAGATGCCGAACAGGCCCAACAAGTGATGATGATTCGCAATGGCGCGGTGATTGCTCAAGGCACACCGGATGCGTTAACCAAAGAATATCAAGTACCAACAATTGAAGCAGTGTTTATGAAAGCGGGGCAGATGCAGGATGCGAATTTGGGCAGTCACTAAGCGAGTGTTAAAAGAAATGGTGCGCGATAAGCGGACATTAGCCTTAATGTTTGTGGCGCCATTGTTTATATTGACGTTAATTTACTTTTTATTTCAGTCCAATGCCACGCCGGACGTAAAGTTGGGTGTGCAAAACGTGGATTCTAGCTTGGTCCAAGCCTTGGACCAGAAGCATTTGGAACTCAAAACGGTTCACGGCAACCAAGCAGCCAAGACCGTGATTCGCGATCATGATTACGCTGGGGTTTTGCGGGAAGAATCAGGCCATCTGACCCTAACCTTGGCAAATGCCAGCCAAAGCGACAGTGCCGTGATTATTCAGAGTCTCAAAGCGGCGCAACTGAAACTGGCCAGTCAAGCCACGCAAACTGTCATCAAGACCCAGCAACAAGCACTGCGCCAGTTGGTCACGGAGCTGAAACGGCTGGTGCCAACATTGACGGTGCCGAGTGCAAAGGCCCCCGCGAAGCCAGCAACTGTGACGACGCACTATTTGTACGGTAGTGCCGATTCCACCTTTTTTGATACGTTGTTGCCAATTATGATGGGGTTTGTCGTCTTCTTCTTTGTCTTCTTAATTTCCGGGATTTCATTGTTGCGGGAACGGACGACGGGGACACTGTTCCGCCTGCTGGCGACCCCAATCAAGCGCAGCGAGATTTTGCTGGGTTATCTGTCAGGTTACGGGGTATTCGCCCTTGTACAAACGTTGATTGTTGTGACTTTCAGCGTGCTTGCTTTTAAAATTCAAATTCTCGGCAATGTCTCCGTAGTCTTGCTTATTAATCTACTGTTGGCGATTGTGGCGCTGAGCCTAGGGCTGTTGATTTCAACCTTTGCGGCCTCAGAATTTCAGATGATGCAATTTATTCCACTGCTGATTATTCCCCAAATTTTCTTCTCAGGGATTATCCCAGTCGCTCAAATGCCAAATTGGTTGCAGGCTTTAGCCCACGTGATGCCCCTCTATTATGGCGCCGATGCCATGAGCCAAGTGATTACGAAAGGTGTATCATTAGCCCAAGTGAGCGGCCAACTTAGCGTGTTAGTCGGATTTGCAGTGCTCTTCTTTGCCCTCAATCTGCTGACCATGCGCCGCTACCGCCAAGTTTAGGAGGTCAGCATGCATAATTTACAAGAACTCTTCGATGCCAATCTGGCGAGCCAACCACTCTCGGATAAACAACAAGCGGTTTTACAAGCCAGCCTGACCTTGTTTGCCGACCAGGGGTTTGATCGCACGACGACCAAAGATATTGCCCAGCTGGCACAGGTGGCAGAAGGAACCGTCTATAAACAATTTAAAACCAAACAAGATATTTTGAATGCCATCTTGGCACCTTTTGCACAGGACGTCATTCCCCAAGCAGCAAACGAATTCTTAGGTAGTTTGCGTGATCAAAAAAGTTTGCCATTTGCGGATTTTCTACGATTGGCCGTTAAAGACCGCATGACGTATGCCCTCGATAATCGCCGCCAAATTCGAATTTTAGTGCCGGAATTGTTGCACAACGCAGATTTAGCCAAGCAGTTGCTGGCAGGGGTCCAAGAGAATCTCACCAACCAACTGGCACCTCTGTTTGGGCACTATCAGACCACCGGCGAATTGGTGGCCTGGCCGGCGACCCGAATCATGCGCTATATTTTCAGCATCGTGATTAGTTACGGGGTACCAGCAATAATGTTGGGGCAACCTGTGGATGTTGACGCGGCAACCAATGAAGCAACCGAATTTTTGGTGCGGGGCTTGCAGCCAAAGAAGGAGGAGTAATATGCAATTTCATCGTGCCTTTGGCGTCTATGGCATCATTGGCGACAACACAGGACTGGTCGTGATTAAGAAAAATGCGGGACCATATGTTAATCGCTACGATTTGCCTGGTGGCAGCCTTGAGGATGGAGAACCGCTGAATCATGCCATCATTCGTGAAATCATGGAAGAGACCGGACTGAAAGTGCAGTCTGCCACGCAATTAGGCACAACCAGCTTTCGTTATCCTTGGAAGTTCGAAGATTGGACGATGAATCAGCATGTTGCTGTTTTCTATAAAATTACGCAAACGACGGGCAATATTGCTGAAACTGTGTCTCAATTTGATGGACAAGATTCGATGGGCGCAAAATGGATGGCATTGGATGAGTTAAACTTAGGTAATGCTTCTCCTTTAGTGTTGAAGGCCAAGGCGTTTCTCGAGGGGGATACTTTTGATCCTGCTGATACGACTTACGATACCTGGCAGGTGCTGACCACACCTCATTATTAAAAAACATGATTCGATGTCTATGGTATACTGGGTTGAAGACTAAGCGGAAGTATGTCAGTAGACATTAGGTGAGGACATGTTTATTTTTTTCAATGCCCAAATGAGGTCGCTGGTTGTGCCGCTACCGCCACCGATTGAAGTGGCTTAACTGGTTCTGACACAATAAACGACATAAGGAGAATTCATTCATGGTTGAAGCAATTGATTTAAAAGCAGGGATGGCGTTCATCGATAAGAACGGCAAACTAATCAAAGTTATGGAAACGAACCATCACAAGCCTGGTAAGGGTAACACGGTGATGCAAATGAAGTTATACGATATTCGTTCTGGTTCCACGGTCCAAACTACAATGCGGCCAACAGAAAAGGTTGAACAAGCGATTCTTGAAACCAAGGATGCCCAATACTTGTACACCCAAGATGACACCGCCTATTTCATGGACATGGAAAGCTATGAACAATACGAACTCCCAACGAGCAGCATCGAAGAAGAATTGAAATATTTGCTGGAAAACACCCCAGTGAAAATTGAATTCTACGGGGATGAAGTGATCGGGGTGACTTTGCCAAGTACCGTTGAACTGAAAGTGACTGAAACATCACCTTCAATCAAGGGTGCATCCGTGACTGGCTCAGGTAAGCCAGCCACAATGGAAACGGGCTTAGTGGTCAACGTGCCTGATTTCATCAAGGAAGGCGAAACATTGGTGATCGGGACACAAAACGGGACCTACCAACGTCGCGCTGAAAACTAATCAACTGAATGCAAAGCCTACGACAAGACGTGAATGTTGTCGTAGGCTTTTTTGGTGGTCGTCTTTTAATAAAACAACTGTTATACTGGTTCTTACGATTATTTTTGAGGAGGCGAAATGATGAGCAGACAAGTCAAACGTGCCATTGGGATTTTAATTTTTAGTGAGTTTTTGATTTTTCTTGGGCATAGTATGGTGATTCCTGTCACCCCGTTCTTGAAAAATGAGCTCCACTTTACGGCTTTAGATATGGGGACAATGACGGCGCTGTTTGCCTTTGCCCAGTTCATTGCTTCGCCAATTATTGGCCGGATTTCTGACCGGGTGGGGCGCAAGCCGATTTTGGTGGCCGGCCTGAGTTTGTTTATGGTGTCAGAATTCGTCTTTGCGCTGACCAACCGCTTGGCCATGTTTGATCTATCACGGCTCATTGGTGGGTTATCAGCCGCAATGGTTGGCCCAACTGCGATGGCGATGGCGGCAGATATCACGTCTAAGCGGGACCGGGCCAAAGTGATCGGGTGGTTGTCAGCTGCGTTCAGCGGTGGCCTGATTCTTGGCCCTGGGATTGGTGGTTTATTAGCCCAAATTAGTTATAAAACCCCATTTTGGGTCGCCGCCGCGTTGGGGCTGATTAGTACGATTTTTCTATTTATCCTGTTGCCATCGGAGCAGCAATTGGGCGTTGAGACGTCTGAAAGTGGGGAAGATAAGCAATCGGGCGACTGGCATGATTTACTAACGCGGCCGGTGATTATCTTGTTCATCTTGATTCTGACTTCAGCCTTTGGCTTAGCCGGCTTTGAAAGTGTCTATAGTCTATACGTGAATGAGGTCTTCAACTTCACGCTCGCAAACATTGCCTTGGTCCTCGTTTTGAACGGAGTGGGGTCACTGATTTTGCAGGTCATTTTCTTTGACCGCTTAGTCCAGATGCTGGGCGAGCGGCGCCTGATTCGCTATTGTGTGGCACTGACTTTTGCGGGGACTATCTGGAATTTAGTGGCGCATACCAAGATTGAAGTGATTTTGGCGACACTGGTGGTCTTTTGTGCCATCGACATTTTGCGTCCAGCCATTACCACCTTGTTGACGAAAGCTAGTGATCGCAATCAGGGGTTAATTAACGGGCTCAACATGTCACTGACCAGCGTTGGGAACATCATCGGGCCATTGATGTCAGGCGCGCTGCTTGATATCAATCACCAATACCCATATATGGTGGTGGCCGGCTTCATGGCCGTTTCATATCTGATTACGTTTGGCTTAAAACCGAGTGCCAAGCAAAAGACCGCCTAATAGGCGGGCTTTTTTTGTTTTGAAGATTTGGATTGTTCCCGTAGTGATGAAGGCTGTCCGAACAGATGGAACTTGATTCCGACCTGTGAGCATTTATTGGTATGAGCCTGTGACGCTGAGCTTTAGTTAGATGCAGATTCGTTGCCAAAATAATTAATCAAGATTACCATAACACCAAGAATTCAAATTAATAATTGATTGGTATAGATAAATTAGCATATCCGTTTGGGGCGGGGTGACGATGAAGTGAAAAAACTCTGGATTGTCCAAATTTCTATTTTCTTAGGGGCATTGGCTTTGGGTGTTGGGTCTAAGTATCTTTCAAATTTGCTGATATTTCCATCAGTCTTGCTAGGGTTAATTGCTGATGGCTTGCTGATTTATATCTTCATCAGATACGTCAAAGAGGCTTTGAAGTGAAGCGGTTTTTCTTCAATAGGCGAGATCAGGGGGCAATTAGACAGGATGGGCCTTGCTTTTAACAGTCGCTGCCAAAAAGTGCGCCATTTTCTGCCAATTAGCTTCTCAAATGATTGATAAAATATTCATTACTTTATTGGTACCACCGCGGTGTCTTCCGCAGTGGTGCTTTTTTTCTCTATTTGTACATATGAGTTCGGACGCTCTAAACGCGCTAAACAATCCACAGGCCTCGGGCTAAGTCATTCTCAGTCAGTGGCAAGGTGCCGCCACCTGCCTGATTATGCCTTATCCTCCGGCACTGTCCCGGATTGTTTCAGACTCTAAAACGCGCTCAGCCTCACAATTATCTCTGTCCAACTGGCTTCGAAATCAGCACAGCCCGCTGATTTAGTCGAAGCCTTGTTGGTACTCGATAATTCCCGTGAGTCTTCGCGCTCTAAACGCGCTCGAACTTCCAGACACTTGCGCCTAGACCGCTTTCTCAATGGGACAAATCACCCATTGTCGAAAGCTTGCTAGTGCTCAGTGTCTCCCGGTAGTTCTCGCGCTCTGAGTCAAATCAATATGTTCTATTTTTGCAACTGGTTATACTTATTGTGTGAGGAGGGAAGGGTATGCAAAAACAAGCACAAACGCAAACCGAAATGCGGTTGCCAACCGTATTTTTCCTTGGGGTAAACGGTATTATTGGTTCGGGGATTTTCTTATTGCCCGGGCACTTGTATCAAAGTATGGGCGTCGGAAGTATCTTGGTCATGCTGGCGGTGGCTGTGTCAATTCTGACAATCGTGCTCTGTTACGCCAATATGGCGTCAAAAATTACTGGTAACGGGGCGGCGTGGCTGTACACATATAATGCTTTTGGCCGCTTTGCTGGGTTTGAAGTGGGAATCTTCACCTGGTTGCTTGGCATTGTCACGTTGGCGGCTGAAATTTCCGCGTTTCTCACGATGCTGACGCCATCGTTTCCGGTCCTGAAACAAGAGGGCATGTATCTAACGGTGGCGTTGGGACTGCTATTCGTCCTCATTGTGATTAACTTTTTTGGGCCGCGGCTGACCACGCTGGCGGATAATCTGTCTGCGGGCGCTAAAGTGGCAGCGCTTGCCTTGTTCATCGGGATCGGCGTCTTCTTCGTGCATGGCGCTAATTTCTCGCCGCTGTTTCCGGCATCCAATCATTTAGCTAATAATTTCAGTGCTTCATATAACCAAGTCTTCTATATGTTTAGTGGCTTTGCCTTTCTGCCAATCACGGCAGCGCGGATGAAGAATCCGGCTAAAAATGTCCCCATCGCTTTGATTAGCGTGCTGGTCACCTGCAGTCTGTTGTACATGGCTGCGCAGGCGGTGGCCATTGGGGTCTTAGGCAGTCATTTATCTGGCCAGACGGTGCCAATTGCCGCCGCTTTTGGTCAGCTGTTTGGTCAATGGGGCTATGATGTGATGCTCGTGGGAATGGCAGCCTCTATTTTGGGGGTAGCGGTTTCCGTCTCGTATTCCACACCTGTTGTGGCCAGCTCATTAGCGAGTGAACATAACTTGTTGCCACAATTATTGGGTAAAACCAATCGCTATGGTGCGCCCACAGTTGCGCTGATTTTCACCGGTATCTTATGTGCCTTGCTCCTAATGAGTGGGGATTACTTCTTCCTCATTTCTTGCATGGTCTTTACGTCGTTCTTGCAGTACGTGCCAACCGTTCTGGCCTCGATTAAGTTCCGCAAAGACAGCCGCTTGCCAAAAGGATTTGACCTCCCTGGTGGGTTGACAATTCCGATTTTGGGCCTGTTGACCTCGGCGTATTTGCTGACAAACTTCACCTGGTTAATTGTCGGTGTCGGCATTTTGATTTTCATTTTGGCGGCGGTTTGGTACCGCTATGATGATTTAGATCGGCAAAAGCATCAGCGTAAGCGCGATGTGGCCGACAAAGATCACTGGGTTTAGAAAGCGAAAACACGACTGTCATAGCGGCAATCGTGTTTTTTTGTCATTAAAATGAAATATTAATTTCATGGCGTGACGCCTGAAATCTTGAAAAAAAGTGGTACGCTACAACTGAACGTTTTTAAATCGATCTGGAGGGACATCAATGAAAAATCGAAAATTTAAGTTGGCGATTGCAGCTGGATTATTACTGGCAATCCTGAGCGGCTGTGCGGGGAAGAGCAACAGCGCAAAGGCATCACATTCGTCTTCTGAACGCTCATCACAAGTTTCTAAATCAAGTTCATCATCGTCATCATCAAGTGAAAGCAGTGATTCATCCAGTGAATCCAGCAGCACAAGCAGCAGTGAATCTTCTGCCAGTGCTTCAAGCAGTAGTCAAGCAGTGACTATTACGACCCCTGATCAAGCGGTCGCAGCCGTCAAAGCTGCTGAAACCAGTGAATGGACTGCTAAAGTCAATGGTCCATTGGTCTTCGGTTACGTCAACATGGTGACCATCAAGGGCCAACAGGCTTTTCGGGTTGATATCGGCGCCAATAATGGACGAAGCACCGTTGCTAGTTACGGGGTTCTCCCTAACGGTAATGTTGTCTTGATTCAGGCTTATTAGGAGGCGCGCAGATTGAAATTTCATAAAAGTTTTTGGTTCGGACTTATTAGTGTGCTCACGTTAACCTTAGGGGGCGTGACTCAGGTGTTTGCGGCAACTAAATTTGCCGACGTGGCGAGTTACCAACCTGATGATGTGGTCTTCTTTAAGAGTTTAGCCACCGATCAAGTGGCTGGGGTCGTCGTCAAGTTGACTCAAGGCAGTAGCGATGGGGATAACTACATCAACCCGAAGGCTGCCAATCAAATTAAATCAGCGCAAACTGCTGGCTTAAAGGTCAGCTTGTATCACTATGCCAAGTACAACGGCACCCAGGATGCAAAAGATGAAGCTGATTTCTATGCTAATGCCGCAAAAAAGTATGGTTTGGGCACAGATACGGTCATGGTTGATGATGTGGAAGATTCTTCACTGAAGTCACCGAAGGCCGACACGGTGACCTTCCAGACCGAATTGGCCCGCTTGGGTTACCACAATCAAGTGACCTATTCGATGGCATCATGGTTCTGGGCCAGCAAGTTGCCATTAAACTACCCAATCTGGGTAGCCAACTACGGCACCTCCATGCCACAAGTGGACAATGCCGCCGCGTGGCAGTACACCAGCAATTATGAAGGCAAGTCAATTGATATGAGTTATGACTTTACCGGGATTTTCACGGAAAAGGGCACCTCAGCCAATCCAAGTACACCACCTGTTCAACAAGCACCAAGTAGTAAGACTGTGACGGTCAAGTACGTCCCGGGTTACGGAATCGCTTTATGGCTTGGTCTTGGTGAAGAACGTGAATTTTCTGGCCGGCGCCTGCAAGATGGAACCAGCTGGAAGACCTTTGGCGAAGCGGTGATTGATCACGCTTATTGGTATAACTTGGGCGGCAATCAATGGATGCAAGCGAGTTATACGAGTCAACCCAATGGCCAATTTGGGTTGACCCAACCAAGTGCGGTGACGACAACCGCATCGACACAGTTGTATAACGGGCTCAGTAAGCCGGTTGCAGCGCGTCAATTGGCCTCCGGCACTTCATGGGCTGTCCATGGTGCAGCACAATGGAACGGCGGCACCTGGTACAATCTGGGCGGTAATCAATGGATTAATGGTAGTACTGTTAAATAGCATGAAAAAAAGCGACCCCGTTTTTAACGGAGTCGCTTTTTTTGTGGCTAGGATTAGTCGGCAGTGACGCCATAGTCATCAAAGAATTCAGGTAATGACTTCAATGATTGGCCATCGTAACTATTAAAGAAGTCACGGACAGAATCGGTGTGAACTAAGGTCTGGTTGGCATTGTAGCTAGGGTTAATGCTTTCAACAAACTTACCGTCGACCACCTTGAGTTCAAGTTCTTCAACTGGAATCCCACGCTTGTCAGTAATCTTGGCGTCAATCAAGAATGGCTTCCCATCTTTGGTGACTGCTAAGGCTTGATCGAAGGCTTCCTTCAAATCACTAGACTTGGTCACGGTGACGGATTCAATGCCCATCGCGTTAGCAATCATGGCAAAGTCTTGGCCATCAATGTAAATCCCAGAGTGTTCCTTCATGGCGATATCGTCTTGTTCGCTCTTAATGAAGTTCAATGATTCGTTTGAGGTAATGATGTTGATGATTGGCAAGTTGTATTTCTTTTCAGTTAAGAGATCTTGCATCACCATTGAAAAGGCACCATCACCTGAAATGTTGAAGACCTGCCGTTTTGGATAGCTCAATTGTGCAGCCAAGGCGCCAGGTACGCCGGCACCCATGGAAGCAAACAGGGCAGAAATGACCCACTTGTTCTTTGGCGTCAGGTTCAAGAAGCGGAAGCTGTTGATGATGTTATCCCCAACATCAATGGAGAAAATGGCATCAGGATCAGCAGCTTGGTTGATTGCCTTGTAAAGTGGTTCGAATTCCAATGGGTCAGTATCGCGGTTGGTGAGCATGGTCAGGTATTCTTTCCAGTTGGCCATGTCTGCCACAGCGGCTTGAAAGAATGGTGTTGGTTCAACAGCGGTACTGCGGTCGAGCGCCTTTTCAACGAAGCTGGTGGCATCTGACCAAATCCCTAGGTCGAGGAAGTGGTGCCGGCCAAATTGAGCCTCATCGGTATCAACTTGAATGAAGTTGAATGGGTGGGTCCGATAGATGGCATTCGCAAATGGGAAGTCGGCCCCAACGGCAATGACTAAGTCAGACACCGCAAAGATTTCGTCCGCGGCTTTTGAAGCAGCCCGGTTCAAGAAGCCTAAATTACCTTCGTAGTCGTCAGGCACTAAGCCTTTGGCCAAACCAGTAATTGTAATTGGAATTTGTAACTTCTTGGACAGTTCGGCAATCTTAGCGCCGCCGTCCTTAATTCCTCGACCAATGTGGAAGACTGGGCGCTTAGCCGCTTTAACCATGGCTAAGAACTTGTCGACTTCTTCATCAGTTGCTTCTGGTAATGGCCGCGTCTTGTTGTCGGTTGGTGAAACTGATGAATAAGGGGTATCTGGAATCTGCACGTAGCCAAAGTCATTAGGAATGATGACCACCGCGACACCTTGATAGCGGTAAGCTTCACGGATTGCCTTATCCACAATGTATGGCAAACTTTCAGGCGTCATGACGGTCCGGTTGTATACGGATACGTCATCAAAAATTGGGTTTTCATTGAATTCTTGGAAGTAGTTATAGTTCATGTTGGTACTTGGGACTTGACCAATCAGCGCCAATACAGGGGCATGATCTTCACGCGCATCATACAGCCCGGTCAAAAGGTTGGTGGCACCAGGGCCGGCAGAGCCAAAAGCCACCCCAATTTTACCAGTGAGTTTAGCGTCAGCTGCAGCAGCCAGCGCCCCGACTTGTTCATGCCGAATTTGAACATACTTAATGTTGTCTTTTTCGATATCAAGCGCATTCATGGTCGAGTTGAAGGAACCACCAGGGTAACCGTAAACATGATCAACACCCCAGGCTTCAATCACTTTGAGCATTGCGACGCTTGCTGGAACTGTCTTTTGTGTATCTGCCATTACAATAACCTCACTTAGTCTGTATTCAGATAAGCCTTTCAAAATTTGATTGTAAGCAACTTATCTATGTCACTAAAATAACATGTTTAGAAAACGATTACAACAGATAAAAATTGTGATTTAGGTCACAATTTGTTTTGAAAGCTGTGTCCCGTAGAACTGCATAGAATCACACTTTTCTGCGCAGAAAAAATGAGTAACAGATATTTTTTAGCAGTGTAACAGCCACCCAGCTGTGTCTCGATGCTAGCGGCTAGTGTAGGGGTGTGATAAACTTAATCGTGACACCGTTTACAGGAGGAAAAGCATGACAGAACGTGAGAATATGCTGGCTGGAAAGCTGTACATCGCTGATGATGATGAATTGCGCCAACTCAGTCATCGAGGTAAACGCCTCGCGCGCTTGCTCAGTCAAACGACCGAAGAAGATGGTGAGCTTCGTTTTGCCATCATGAAACAGTTGTTTAAGGCAGTTGGCGAAGGCAGCTATATTGAGCCGCCATTTCACACGGACTACGGCGTCCACACCACCATTGGCAAGAATTTCTATGCCAATTATGATGCCATCTTCATTGATGTCGCACCGATTACTATTGGCGACAATGTCATGTTTGGACCACGGGCTGGGTTATATACCGCCGGCCACCCGATTGATGCGACCATTCGCAATGAACAACTCGAATATGGTCATCCGATTGTGATTGGGGATAACGTGTGGCTGGGCGGCAACGTCGTGGTCAACCCTGGGGTCACCATTGGTAGCAATGTCGTGATTGGCTCTGGGTCGGTCGTGACCAAAGACATTCCTGATAACGTTGTGGCCGTTGGCAATCCCGCTCGGGTGCTGCGACCCATTACAGCAGCAGATAAAACCTATTGGCAACAACAAAAGCAACACGATCGTTAAGACAGCGAAGCGGAGAATCCGCGTTGGAGGAGAACCAGATGATTGAGGTACTCAAGCATCCCACGCCCGCACAAATTACGCGTTTGGGGGAAATATGGCTGGCGGGTAACATGAGTGCCCACCAGTTTATTCCGATTGCCTATTGGCGTGCCCATTTACCTGGTGTGCTCAAATCTTTTGAGACCGCAACATTAGTGGTCACCAAAGACAGCCTCACCGACGAGATTCAGGGCTTTTTGGGGTTGGTGGATGATCTCATCGCAGGCATTTTTGTAGTGAGTGAAGCCCAGTCGCAAGGGTTGGGCCAATCGCTGCTCCATTATGCGCAAACCATCCGCGACCATCTGATTTTAAAAGTGTATGTTGATAACGTGCGTGCCGTCTCAATTTATCAACGCTTAGGCTTTGAAGTGGTCAAAACGGCCGTTGATCCCGAGACCGACGCGGAAGAATATACAATGGAATGGCAGGCGACAGTTTAGTGGAAGCAATGGTGCAACAATTCACCTTATTCATCCTGTATTTTTTTGCCTATGCCTTTATTGGCTGGGTGTGGGAGACAGTGTTTGAAGGAATCAAAGAACACCGTTGGGTCAACACCGGATTCTTGAATGGCCCGTGGCAGCCACTGTACGGTTTTGCCATTATCGGGGTGTTACTCTTGATTCAACCGGTGCAAAATAATTGGCTCGCGATTTACCTGATTGCGGTCGTCTACATCACGGTCTTGGAATATGTGACAAGCTGGGGCATGGAAAAACTGTTTCACGCCCGCTGGTGGGATTACTCGAATATTCCCGGTAACATCAATGGTCGGGTCGCGATTCCCATTTCTTTGTTTTGGGGAATTGGCGGCATCTTGTTGGTTAAGTTTGTCCAGCCAGTCATCGCGCGCTGGGTGAGCCACACCGCTTCAGACTACGGCGTCTTTGCGGCCATTCTGCTGATTGCGGCCTTTATGTTCGACTTTGGCTTCACACTGGCCAACATGCCGGCCTTTCAAGCAGCTACCAAGAAACTGGACGATGCAGTGCAAGCCGCCAAGGCCCAAGCCGACGATTGGCAGAGTCAGGTGGCGGCCGATGCTTTGCCTAAAATGAATTATGTTCAGCGCCGCTTGCTCAACAATTTCTCCAGCATGAAATTGACTGGTCGCCACAGTTCAGTGGCCGAGTTGCGCCACGTCCTGAATCAAAATCGGTCTATAAAGAAATGATTCACATGTTCGGGCCAGTAAACACCGACTAAAAATTGAACAAAGTTTTTGAATCACCGCCGCACTCGTTGCTGGCGGTGATTTTTTTATGCGGCTATATTGTGAAACTCATCCCGAATATTGCCGCCACTGACATTCGAAGATGAAAAATTTGTCATATTTAAACAGGCGGTATAGTATGGAAATCGACAAGTGCGCTTGTCAATTTTAAGGAAAGCTGGAGATAAATAATGGCAGAAAAATTAACCACTGGCGAAGGTCAACCATGGGCAGATAACAATCACTCGTTGACGGCCGGCCGCCGCGGTCCAGTCTTGATTCAGGATTACACTTTACTTGAAAAGTTAGCGCACTTTAATCGGGAACGAATTCCCGAACGGGTTGTGCATGCAAAGGGTGCTGGTGCAAAGGGTGTTTTCAAGCTCACCCATGACATGAGTGCTTACACCAAGGCCGATGTCTTCAACGGGGTTGGCAAAGAAACGCCAATTCTGTTGCGGTTCTCCCAAGTGGCCGGTGAAACAGGTTACCCAGATACCATTCGTGATGTCCGTGGGTTTGCGCTGCGCTTTTATACCCAAGAAGGGAACTACGATATTGTTGGGAACAACACACCGGTCTTCTTCGTGAATGATCCGTTGAAGTTCCCAGATTTCATTCACTCACAAAAGCGGGATCCCCGGACGCACCGGCGGGACCAGAATATGCAATGGGATTTCTGGGCGCATTCACCAGAATCCGTTCATCAGGTCACGTATTTGATGGGTGACCGCGGGAATCCGGCAAGTTACCGGACCATGAATGGCTACGGCAGCCACACCTTCAAATGGGTGAATGCCCAAGGTGAAGCCTTCTGGGTTAAGTATCACTTTATTAGTGACCAAGGCGTTCAGAATATGACTGACGAAGTTGCCGCTAAAGTTGCTGGGGAAAACACAGACTATCTGCAAGATGAATTGTTTGATGCCATTGAATCGGGCAACTTCCCATCATGGACGGTTTATGTGCAAATCTTGCCTTATCAAGAAGGGTTGGATTATCCAGCTGACATTTTTGATGTGACGAAGGTGGTTTCCCATAAAGACTATCCCTTGATTGAAGTCGGCCGGTTTACGTTGAATGAGAACCCAACCAACTTCTTCGATGATATTGAAGAAGCCGCCTTCTCACCCGCAAACTTCGTCCCTGGGATTGAGGCATCACCTGATAAGTTACTGCAAGGCCGGCTGTTCGGTTACAAAGATGCTGAACGTTATCGGTTAGGCGCCAACTATGAACAGTTACCTGTCAATCGGCCGGTTAAC
>Ga0153951_1000434_pt1 | contig 15781 bp, 18 predicted proteins | sample TSNJ035MetaG_FD_102278 | JGI IMG/M metagenome (GOLD analysis project Ga0153951, IMG submission 102278) | Attine ant fungus gardens microbial communities from New Jersey, USA - TSNJ035 MetaG | ecosystem: Host-associated > Fungi > Mycelium > Unclassified | place: USA: New Jersey, Wharton State...
CTAAAATAGAAGATAAGGCTTCCAGAAATACAGCAAGAAGTCGAGGCCATGATATCAAAAACCCGCGAACAAATCGAGCGCTTGCCGAAACCTCCACCACAAAATGCTCTGAATGAGGTCGCAAAGCTAATCAAGGATTTTGACGCCGATGTTCGACGGCATATCGAGGGCGTCCCATATAAGGAGGGTATTATACAGCGAATCCGTATTCCGCAAGAAAAGTTTTGCCGTGCAATTCGCGCGACTGCGCCTGATTTTCGACCCTCCGATCGACCAAGGGTCCCAGAGGCACGGATTGAGGCATCACCATATAATCATATGCAGAATGAATATAGCACGAACCATTTTTCATCTCCGAGGCTGGAAGTTTTGCGGATCGAAGAAGAGGACCCTCAGCCAGAAGTGGCCTCAGAAGATGTGTATGAAGCATTCCAAGGTGAACAAGAAATATCACAAGATGAACACGAAGTATTGCAAGATGAATATGAAACACCACAAGCTTCAGCAGTGATATACATCGACGAGGTCCAGCGCCGCATGAACGAGCAAGTCCATTTGTTTCACTTGATCAGTTCTGAAATTGACAGATAACTTCAGATCCATCTCCCGCGAGCTTCCAGGATATTTCTCATTTATCGTCGAGCGCGAATATATCCAACAGACTTTGACGAAATGGAATAAGCCAGCCATACTCCTCTGCGAGGATGTATACCATATCCTCATTGATCATACCCATACACTCACACACCACTATTTTTCATTATTGGGGCAGGGAATGCTTGAACAGCAGATCAAGTGAGTGCAAACATGATACAGCCTGGTGTCCAGATGATAACAAAATAGTTAGGTTGATCATGAACGAGCATCTCACGTCTCGCCTTGAAGCGGCAAAGCAAAAGGTTTCTTGGCTGATGGAGATTGAATCTGATCCTTTCACGCTCAACAATCATTATATGTCAGACTGTAAAGAGAAGTTTCTGACCTATTACCGGCGCATCCGCCAAGACGCTATTGAGAACGGTCACCTCCATAGGACAAATATGAGCAGGCAGGAAAATCAACGTGTAACAGCAGATGCCCTGAGTCTCTTGGTCAGGTTAGGATATGAAGTCGCAAAGCAAGACTTGGACAGGCTTCTCAGGCCGGACAAAATGGAGCCGGCTCTGGCAGTCATGGCTTCAGTCAGGGCGTACTTTCAGGGTATGTTTATTTAAGTCCGAAAATGATTCTTCTGGCTGAAATATATGTTCCTAGTAGCGTACAAACGTTTTATCGATCATGTCCCAATGGCTATCGACTATGAGTTGGTTCGGGGAGGTAAAGTCGATGTTTTTGGTCTCTTATGGACGAGATTAGAGCTTGATGGAAAAGATGCGCATGAGAGATGTAAGGACTTTGCTCGAGAGGCAGCTCATATAGCGGATAGACGCGAGGAACTGCAGAAGAAGCTTGAGAGGTTGAATAAGGCGATAAAGCATCTGACCACATTCCTACCTAGCTCGGAACAACTCCAGCCGACCTCCCCTGAAGCTCGGGTGTAGTCAAGTACAGTTTTCTTTCTCTCTCTTGCATCTGACCGGTTGATCTGCTTGGACTTATGTAAAGTTTTCTATAAGACAATGGACAAATCAGAATTTTGATTGCTCTTCAGATTTTAAATACGATAAACTTGGCATGCAAGTTCCTCAATATCTCTCAGATATTAACAGCCTTGTCAAGACCCACTTTTTGATCTTATTCCCTGCACATTTTCATGACCAACTCTCACAATGATCTTGAAAAGCTTATTTGTCTTCCGTTCTCCTGCTGCTCGGTGATACCCTATTTTTGATAGCAAGCCGATCTCGTTGCCCTTGACCTGCTCACAAAGAGAGTTGGACTTTTTGGGGAGTTGATGCAGGGCAGCCGTTTGCCCGTCTGCTTCTCCCTTTATCCGTGGCAAGCAACCTCTTTTTCACCGTTCCTCTCTGCTCCTCTCACTCATGGTTCCCTTCTCTTTCTCCCTGACTTGTGCTGTACCTGATGCTTCGTGATGTTTTCATCCTGCCACCAATTGTCTCTCTAGGAACTTATCTTATTTCACAATTGCAAGAAGAATTTCAATTCCATTTCCTGTTTCGACGCCTGAAACTGTTCGTCGAGCGAAGAGGATTAAAGTAGCCGAGGTGATTAATATACATTTGCTTGTACTTGTGTACTTATCTCTCAATACACTCGTCCAATATGGCACCCATACGCCGACATCGACCTCTGCTAGGTAAGGAGTCCACTACTCCAGGTGTTTCAAAGATCAAATCTGCCTTGCGACAAACACGAAGGCTCCTCGCCAAAGTAAGCAGTAATATTTTTACTTACAATGTACTATACTGTTCCACCAGGAAAAACTTGCAGCTGATGTTCGGGTTGAAACTGAGCGTCGATTAAAAGCCCTTGAAGCTGAATTGGCACAAGCGGAACATGCAAATAAAGAACGTGCAATGGCAGCACGATATCATAAAGTCAAATTCTTCGGTAAATCAATCAGTGTTTTCATTGCGTCTGGCTCTACTCATGATTTATTCATTCCAGAACGTCAGAAAGTAACACGAAAGATTATCCAAACAGAGAAACGACTGTCGTCGGAAACCAGCGATGTTTCGAAAAAGAAACTCGAAGCGACGCTCCACGAGCTCCGGATTGATCTCAATTATATTCTAGTATGCTAGCTACTATTCCTCACGTTCGAGTTGGTCGGTGACATTTCAATCATCCAGCATTATCCTAAATCCCAAAAATATATCTCCCTGTTCCCTCCTGAAGTCCGCCAGGGGGACACATCCTCGACACCAGCCACAGAAGAAGCAGCCAAAACTGCTCAGACCCGAGAAGAGATTCGCAGTTGGGTCCGGTCGTGTATGGAAAAGGGCGAGTTGCTGATGGTGCCGGATATAGACCCACCCCCCGAGTTGAAGTCGAAAACAAAACAAAAGGACTGGAGGGGTTTAGTAAACGTAAAGAAGCCCGATAAAACAAAAGCCAAGTCAAAAGTTGTGCTTGAAGAGGAAGGAGATGCCATTGAACAAGATGACTTTTTTGGGGATGATGAAGATTCCTGACAGTATATATCTATATTGAAAGCAGCTCTTAGGCATATTGATATCGAATACTGATTGATCTATGCTACTTTGACCTCCGTATTTGTTGAGTCATATGTAAGATCATAGAGGAAAAATTGTCACACGTGTTTTCCCAAGCGACGACCATGAATGCACGACGTAACAGACGCGCAGTGAGAGACATCAAAATCACATACGAGAATCTGGCTCGTGCGGATGGGTCCGCGAGGTTTAGCTCTGGTGGGGAATTAGTTCTGTGCTCTCTTGACTGGTTTACTGAAATATCAGAATTACACAGGTGATATCGCATCTCTGGCCACTGTGTCTGGACCCATTGAAGTCAGACTTATGGCAGAGCGGGCCTCACAGGCAACTTTTGAAGTCTCTACACGTCTTGTATCCCATGTACCTGCGACAGAGGCAAAATCACACGCATTAGCGATCCGTTCAGCTCTCCTGCCCAGTCTGATCCTGAACAACCATCCTCGATCGCTGATACAACTCGTTGTACAAGCTTTGGTCTCTCCTCGTACACAATGGAAAGATCCTCTTCTTGCTTCCATGATCAACGCTAGCTCTTTAGCTCTCATGAATGCAGGTTCTGTACCGATGCGTGGTGTGGTCTGCGCTGTCGCAATCGGTCGTTTACCTGAAATAGGCCTCGTTGTCGATCCATCAGAAGAAGAATGTATGGAACTCAATGCAGGGGGATGTTTTGCATTCTTGTTTGCTGAAGGCATAGGAAGAGGTATCGAGAGTGTCTGGACAACCTGGAGGTCGAAATCTGGTACTTTCGATGAGAAGGATTTCAACCACGCAAGATCCCTCGCTAAGAGCGTCGCGCAGACTGTATACACCACATTCAAGTCAAGTGTTCCATACATGGGGATGAGAGAGCCATTTGAGTTTGCTGCGAAAACGTACTTTGAAAGCGATGACAAGATGGAAATTTGATAGGTCGATATTCCACCCCTGAATTCCTGTGATTTACTCGCACAGGAGTTTTGGGCCGCTGTATTCCTGTCGTTGCATCCTTCTCCAGTTCTTGTCCTGTGCCTATGGATCTTATCGTTGTCAGATGGAGAAGCCGAAAAATCTTTTCTCGATAGTTTGGCCTAGTCAATTTGAATGCAGAGGGGTCCAGTTGGTTGACGTACGAACACAGCGTCACATCTACCACTCGTTCAACAGACTACCTCGATCGTGGCACACAAGATTTGACACTGGCTGTCTAGAGACAATCGTATGGTTGTTACTCAGATCCCGTCATCTGTTTACACTGCATTCTTCCTGTGTTCGGTGCTGGAGAAAGCTTTACCTGACTACTAGGAAATTATTTTGAAGCTTTGAGGGAAGAGTGAACACAATATGACAGAGTTACTTCATATTTCAGGAGAAGGAAGCGTAAATATCGATGATCGAAACATCACATTAATATTAAATGCACAAGTGACTTAGAGAATGATTTTCTCGGGACAAAACTACTTCCTGGCCATAGTAGTGATTTAGCTTAGTGGAATGGCGATAAAATCCTACTACAGGAATATTTGACATGTCCTGTTGAGTGATCTCGTGGTAGAAAAACTGAATAGTGTCATGTTGCATCCAAGCTATTCACCAAGGGTGAGGCAGCGATCATTTGAGAGCCACTTTCTTTCTACCTTATATTTTGTAACCAGTTTGGTTGACTACAAGCGCCGCTATGTCTCAATCTATGGGTCTAGGAACTCCAGGGTCAATCCGTAGATTCATTAAAAACAATCAAATTCCATCCAACCCTGCGTACTAATCTATGAAGATTCCGCTGATTCATTGTCATCCAATGTTTCAGAAATAGAAGATCTGCTTCTAGAAGAACCTGAGACCATCGTCTTCACTACCAGTGAGGGTCGATTCCAGGTACCTGATCGAAACACATCCTCCATTCTCGATCCCCAACACGCTGAGTCCACCGGTACATCTTTGGCCAGCCACCAAATGCACGTACCGCTTCATCAAAAATGTCTGGATTCAGATCCTTACGAATAAAGAGCTGGAAGGATTTTTGCTGATCATAGACAAGAATATGGGAACTCTGACCGCCTAAAGGCATTTGTAGCTTGACCAGGTAATATTTATCGCCATGTGTGTTTGGAGGCATACCAGTGCCTATTTCCTCCCCAGTTGGTTTATCGTTCAAGTCGTCATACCGGTTGATAGTGTAGATAGAGGCAGATTCCATTCCTGTGTTTTGTGGGAACCGATCAAGAACGACAGTACGCCAGGCACCTGAAGAAATGGCACGGCAAATGGACCGATGATCATTCCAATGTTGTCGTTGACAATCTTCTGCAGCATGAGAAGCTACTCGTACGGAGAACAGAGAGATATTTACCTTTGCCGCAGTACTGGACGGATCGGCAACGCACGCACTCCCATCTAGTAGGCTCTCCGCAGATAAAGCACCCAGTTGTCTTGCCAAGGCGACCGAGATCTTCCATAGCAAGCCAACTCGTCGGCAAAATGAAACTGGCAGTGTATTGACTATCAGAGATTTCTTCAGCAAATCTGGGGGAGAGACGGCTTTGATTTTGCTTGAGTAATTGAAGTAGCAAGGTTTGTTCATCTGGGAATACATATACCGTATCTGCTTGAGATCGGTTGGTGGCGGCATAAAAGTTTTCTGTTGCACGTTTGATTCCTACTTTTCTGGTGCTCGTGATGGCAGCGAACCCTATCACGAGGAGAGGACGGTTCTCTCCAACTGCATGGACCTCATGAATCTGTAAATGAGTGAGTGCCGAACCGCTCGCATGACCCTTGTCAAGTCAGACCCACCTTTATAGCAATGGCACTTGCTTTTCGATCTGTCAAGATGACCTCACGTACTCCCACATTCAATTTCTCTCCGAGCGTGACGATTGAGCGGCACATTTTGTAAAAGGCACCTGAAGTAATTCCTAGGTCAATACCGCCCCATATTCTCCTATCTAAGCCTTGTACTATGGTATCATGTTCTTCCCACAGAGGATAACTCGTAGGATCAACTATGGCATTCTCATCGCCGAACAGATTCCTATAACGTTGAGCAGCGTCAAGACACCTCTCGAGGCGATGGCGGAGACGATCTGTTTTGAGCTTTGTGTCGCGAGGAATTTTGATACCGATAGCGTTTAACACATCAAGGATATAACCGCGAGGAAGTTCAAAGTTTTCCATTCGAGTCGATGAAAAGAGCTGGGCTTCACTTGAATTGGAATGTCAAGTGACGTGACTGTGGTGTCATCTCACATATGCAGTTTGAAGTTGCACTGTGACACAGTAATGGCGGACAAACAGCTGTTCGCCAAGGTTTGATGTCAAGTGATAAGTCAACTGCTAACGTGTCACACTTGTGGCATTGGCAACATTAGTTTGCTCTCAAGAACCGCTCGCGACGCCCTATATGTAGCTTGGAACTGTCATATCATTGGACCCTGGATCCCTAAGGTGGACAGATACTTGGAGTGTTGTCGATGTGATCATATATCACAAGGCCGACCTGACTCGTGAAAAAATTCCCCGGGTCAGGGTCATGCGCTGCCTTTTGGCCGACAGGAATACGTACACTAATGCCTGTCTGGAGATTCACACACGATTCACGCACTCGTCAATGAATTTGCTCACGTCTCAGACACTCCAAAATTGATTCAAAAGCTCTCAAAGGTTCATTTCTCGATCCAATTCGTTTATTCGGGAAGTCATACGCATGACAACCAATGGCTCTACCAGGATCACAACAAGAGACACAGTCATTCTTATGCTTCATGGAGGAGGTGCCATAGCATGCATTGGCTGCTGTCTATAAAACAGAGGATGGATATGAGATAACAAAAATCGAGTCCAACTTTGTCAGATTTTCATCTGACCTACCCTAGGCTTGAAAAATCCCTAGACTATATGGAAACAGGTTTTACACAAATTCAGATATTTATATACTGATCCCCGTTGATTGAAACGTGTACAGGGAGCTTGTCCCAGGATTACTGACCGCCGAAAGCTATTAATGCATAGACCTTGCGATAGATGTTTACAGGATCAAGAAGTTTAGTGCAACCTTTCCCTGCAAGCAGAACTTCTGCCATTCATCACAGTAGAGTTGGTTGTTAAGAGTATTGGGTTAGGTGTATAGTTTCCTCTGCTTGTTTCTCATAGATTGGTTTCAGATATACTTTGCAGTCGTAGAATCCAATTTTTTTATTGGCTGAGACAAGTCAACTCTACTTCTAGAAGGAAGGATACCTTGTTCTTCCCGGATGACTCACCATTCACCATGGGGATAAACAAACACATTAGCTGCATATCTGTGTTCAAATTAGCATTAAGCAATATCTCAATGCGATGACTTACTTGTGACCGCCAACGTGTCGGACCTCGCGAACTTTCAGAAAATGATCCATCTTCCGCCTGTCAACATCTCCTTGAGGAGTCGGGCCACTAAGCCGCCCTGCTGGCCACAGCGACAGTCTCGGGCACCGTGAGTGCAAACATAGAAATGTATGACTTGTTTCCTCAGTGACCGAGTCACGTTGAATATGCGTTTTGAGACTAGCTTCCACCTTATTGATATTCTCCGTTGATACTTCCGGTATTTCCAACCTTCCACCTGATACGGAGAAAATAGTGGCAGCTGTCTTGATGCCATTTGAGACTGAAGGCACTCCTGCCCAGGCAAAATTGACAATGGTTCTTAGCTTCGATGTCTGCTGCTGCAATTCCCGCTGTAACGCGGTCGAAAATTTGTAAGGGAACGTCGCTGGTGGATCCTGTGAATGAAGAAAAACATAACTCGAGTGCATAGGCACCGTGCCGCACAAAAGGTTGATAGTTCTTGTAGACAGTGCACGAGTACGACTAGCAGCAATGGGAAAAGTTCTATGTATCATAGGTGGAAGGATTAATGCGTGGATCAAGGCCAGCAAATTGATGATAGATAAGCACATCAGACACAATGGTCGACGTTCTAATCGAAAAGAAAGTTTGAGCATGACATGGCCATTCACACAGTTGGGGAGCTCTAAAGTTGGAAGTTGCACATTGACACAAGAATTCTTAAGAGACAAAGTAGAAGAGGAACAAAGATTTAACAGAGATTTGTGGTTGTCCAAACATTGCACAAAAAATAACATGTCCTTGGCAGACCATGATGAGCGAAAACAATTCAGAGCTGTGGAATTTATTTCCTGAGCTGCTGAATTGTTTTTATTTTTTTTAATTTTTTCCTTCACACATTTTGTGTGGGACTATTTATTTAGTGTTCAAGATGAGGTTTGAACGTCCAACCTTCTGCATCTGTCGTGGGACTTTCTGCATTCAGGTCTCATGCTCCAAGGACTCAGCCATCTCGCCGACTGAAAACCTATCAACTTCTTATTATACAACACCTAAAATTGATCATAATTTCTTTTTTTTAAAAAAAGATTTCTTCACTGTCAACCTACATTGTCAATTACCATCACTCTTCTGCGGAGCATCAATTGAGCTTGTTCATCCCATCAAGAGTTTGAAGTCAAGCTGGGAATGGATATTTTGAGGCTGAGGATGATTGTTGAAGTCACCGCTATCACATCTTCTCAGCCATCAGACCTGTCCAGCAACGTGTCATCGAAGTAAATGAGAACCCAGAAGAGCCGATACTAGAGAATTCAGCCTCATAATCAACAAATGAATATGCCACAAGACCATGGAGATATAGCTCTGTGTATGACCTCGAACAAGCTCGGTTGATGCTTCGGAGAAGAGTGGTGGTAGTTAACACTGTGAGTTGACACTGAAGAAAATGACAACACGGTCTGCCTACGCGCCCCGTGTAATAAATCGATGATCAAAAAAATGATAATTATGGTCAATTTTTGATGCTGTATAATAAGAAGTTAATAACCTTTCAGTTGGCGAGATAGCCGAGTTCACAAAGGGCATACTGCTCGATCGCGGATGCAATTGGGTTGGAGTTCGAACCGTGTTTTGACCACTAAATGTTGCCTTATCAAAGGCACTAATTCCACACAAAATGTGTGAAGAACAATTCACAAGTTGTTTTGCTCAAAAGCCTCGCATCTATATGGCAAGTTATTTTTTGGCAATGTTTGAGGAGCACAACCTCAAATCATCGTTCCTGCTCTTCTTCTAGTTCGTCTCTTCAGAATTCTTATGTCAAAGTTCAACTCCAAAGCTTCCCAACTCACGTCACTTGACATCTGAATGTGCGCCGTGTCAGGATATGGTAATCATGAGATGAGATGTGGTTGTGTGATTGTATATATCGGTCAGAGGAGAAATAACTGGAGCTGCAATTTTTCAAAAGAACTCTTGCCATGGCCTCAATATTCTATGATCTCTCTCATCCACTCAATTTCAATACTCCTACATACCCTGGAGATCCTCGCTACACCGCAGATCGTTTTACTAGCCTCGATCAAGATGGATATGAAACGCACATTCTCACCCTTGGTTCACATATCGGCACTCACGTTGATGCACCCTCACATTTCATCCATGGAGGACTTACAATAAACAAAATACCACTCTCTACTTTCATCGGTCCTACCGTGACCATTGATCTCTCAGAAAACATACAAGCAAAACAAATGATCACTTGGTCAGACATTGAACCATACGAGAAAGAACTCAAGTCTGGGGTGATTGTGCTGGTTTGCACAGGATGGTACGAGAAATGGGGAACAGAGGAATATTACAATCATCCTTTCATGATGAAAGACGTTGCAGATGGATTCGTCGCCCGCGGAATCAGGGCTATAGGTGTTGATTTCCTCAGCCCAGACGAGACGCCACTACGTGGAAATTCAGAGCATGGATTTCAATTTCACCATGTGGTTCTGAGTGCAGGAGGGGTTATCGTTGAAAACCTGACCAACATAAAAACGCTGATTGGTCTATCAAACGTGCATGTGAGTCTCCTCCCACTCAAGTTGGAAGGGATAGATGCGTCACCAATTCGTGCTATTGCGTGGCAGCAGAGCTAATTGATTCTGTGAGAACTTAAATATGTATTTATATTGAAGATGGCATCGTCGCTGCGTGAGGTTTATCCATCTATTCAGGGGTCGTGAAAATTCATAAACAACGAGGCACTAAAAGCATATTAGATATATCGTTCAATGTCTGTGGCTTTCTATCGAGGCCTAAGGCTGATGGGAGTTGGAGGCTTCAACAATGGCAATGGCATCAGCAACCGTAAGACGGAACGCATCAGCACCAAGAAGGTCCCAGATGCCTGCTTTGATGAACTGCTGCTGAGGCTTATGCTTGAGGTGCGTAATGAAAAGACTGACACCACGAGCCTAGAAAAGACTTGTCAACACATGTTGTCTCGTAGTCCAGAACACGATCTAGTACCTTGTACTCTTCAAAAAGCTCATAAAATATCAGCAACGCACTGGATTCCAGTGTTAATCTACCAGTTTCAAGAAGGCCAGGGTAAGGTACTAACGAGGCATCACATTTGTCGACATCAGCCATGTGGAAAACAATGACAGTCGTCTCCTGCCTGCGTGGTGCTTCCGAGGGATGAATCTTGTCTTGTCCATATAATTCAAGGCGGCGTAGGCGTTCTGCACCAGTATGTTATTAGCGTATCTCTCGCACTAATCTCACCGAACACACCTTTGAGCTGTGCAGTATTGGCAAAATCAAGATTCTCCCGGATGCGGACAACCAGAGCACCGACATTCTCCTCGACGTCAGGATCTTCATTCACAGGTCTCCAGCGGTCAGTCCCAGGGATGCGACCCTACAAAATTAGTCCAAGTAGAAGCTCAGAAGTTGCAATAGCTTACAAGAATCTTCATCCGTGTCTTAGAGGAACGACGAACCACGAGGAGCAATGAAATAATTAAGCTGACTATTATGCCAACTTCGACATTATAGAAAATGGAAAGGAAAAACGTCAATGTCATCAAACCAAAATCAATCCATGCTCCCATCCTGATATGAGAATCAGCTTCATAAATTGCAGTGTCAGAGGATTTTTGGACAGCGAACCTCCAATAATAGACAATGTCAGAGGGTGTCTCCGCAAGTAGAGAGAGAATGACCATCGTTATACTACCAAAACCCGTTAAGATTTCTTAACATCATAGTGTCAATACTTACATAACAGCGAGGACACACTTGGGCAGATCTCGCATGTATGGTAGAAGCACGAAGGTAGCAAGCAACACAACTCCCGAGCATACAAAAGATGCCATTTGTGTGCGACCTCCGACATCTCCATTTATGCGCGAGCGTGTAATCGAACCAAATGCAGGGAGGGTTCCAGGAATGAATGATCCAGCAACGTTGGATGCTCCGAGGGCGACAAGTTCTCGATTAGGACTAATGGAGTAGCCATACAGAGCCGCATTCTGTTTAGCTGCAACAATACTATCAAGGAAGCCTGCGATGGAGATAATGCTAGTTCAAATGTCAGATTACTTCTGGTGAGTCCGATAATAAGTACACTTGCACTGCGGTGGATGTTGTTCGATGAGCATATTTGAGAACATCCCTGTTAAAGGGGAAGACGAAAAACGAGTCACCGGTTGCAATTGCAACGTCTCCTAGTACGTCCACTCCTTTCTCTTGCCAATTATAGTGCGCGGATATAACTGGAGTCACATCAGGATCTAATATAGGGCGGATGCCAAGCTGCCAAAACTCACTAGTAGAAACAATGACAACTATGAGGACTTCTGGAAGTCGATAAATAAACGTATATCTTTTAAACGAATTCTTGATCGAGCGCAACGCGATCAGTACAAATAATGTACCGAAACTGATCGTGGTAGTCAGTCGGTTGGCATGAGTCCATGTGAATTGAACCAAAAATATAATCTTCTCGACAGTTGTGTGTGGATCAATTGTATGCATAAGTTTCGTAAGACCAAACATTGGAATAAGCTGTTCACTATAACAGAGATTTTAGCATCAGTTCCTGAAACAAGAAAATAAAATTATACATCATAATGACAACAGCGACTGCAGTAATGAACCCACGCAATAATGCTCGACTGAGCACTACATCAATGAATCCTAGACGGAGAAATCCAAGCAGAAACTGGAGCAGACCGGCCTGCGACACGCGTTCGGGCATTAGTCACCTGCGACCAATGGCAAATTAGACTTTATAAATCTACACACCTGGAGTGTTATTGCAGTCGCAACTACCAAACTCAATGAAGCCAATTTATTCGCATCATTGAGGCTGTGAAGTACTTCCGATATAGCTTGACCTAGAAGCAAACTCGTCGACGCCTCGGGGGCAACATTCAATTGCTTAGAAGTTCCGAGGAAAGCGTAAATAATGCCAGGGACAGAGGCTGATATCTGATCTGAGATCAGCTTACAGATGCTAAGCAGATGCTCCGGCCGACGAGACGTACCAAACCAGTGACGGGGCTCAGTTTTGCAAGAGAAGTCGCATAACTGACGGATTGTGGAATAAGCATGGATGCTACGGTGAGGCCAGCAAGAATGTCGCCACTAAGCCTGGTGTTGAGGGATCAACATAAGAGTGAATGAGAGGAGTCGACTTGAATGAAAACTGACAAGGAGAAGGAATAGTTTGGTATCCATGCAAGTGAAGGTATGTAGTATCTGGCACGTTTTGCAAGCACTGATGAATCTGTTCCAGGATCCGGTCCTGCGAAGGCATTGGTGAGTAACCTTTGTTTAGAACGCTGAGAAAAGGAGCAAAAGAATGGAGACATAAGAAGGGGGTAATACGGCGAAATCCCCTCAGCATGAAGAAAAACACATACGTGTAGGAGTGGTGGTGCCACTGTAGTGTACTCTGTTATTAGAGTCCAGCAACGCTGTTCGCTCCTCGACCTGGGATCCAGTCACATCGATGCCCATGAGAGAAGTCGTGTAGTTCTCCTCTGTGCTATCAAAGAGGTGAGTGGTTGAGGAACGGTCGTGGGGTGAAGGAGACATCCTGGACTCCCAGTATAAGTACCTGCAAGTTTGATTTAGCGCCTTGACCGCGCCTTGACCGTGGCTCTTCGGCGATCACCGACGACCTATTTGTTGAGATAAGATAGAAAAGGGGAGGGACGAGCAAAAACTCGCTGCAAATGCGCAACGGGTGGTATCGATGTGATGCACGTGTGAAATTCCAGTCTGAGGAAATCTGAGATGAATTTGATTCCCGTAACGAATTCCTAGACGTGCTGTCACGTTGTCGCACCGTGCTCTGTTGTGTGCAATGCGACACGATATAATTATGCAACCTAAAGACGAGACACTACTGCTTGCATGTTGCGCAACAGGTCTCATGGTTTACTATTCATCACATAACCTCTGGTAGCTCGTAGAAGAATCAAAGAAAATTAACCCAGCTTCATTGTATGGTGGAGACGATATCTATATATAGTATGTGACCTTGATCTGTAATGGAGAAGATATATATGGTAGAGCACTCTGATCAAAAAAGTATCGAGGGACATCTGGGGAAGTCTGGGGCACTCTGAAATTTGAAATTCATGCTCGGCATCTCGGCACGGAGCAGTCTGACCTCAGAATGCTTACGGGAAATTGTTCTTATCCACACAATGAAGTACAATGATCTACATTGAACATCTAGACAAAAACTAGCTTAAATATAACGCTCGATATTCCAACAGTATTTGCATCGCAGCCTAGTTCAAACGAACGGTGCTCCGTACTCGAGACGTTTGAGCAGAGAGCGAAGGGCTGTATCTGAAATAACTAATCAATTTGTCTTGTGTCAATGGAGATCATCACTGATGTTTAATTGTCAGTCCGGAGACCTGATTTTCTGGATCTTACTAATATAAAGTAGGCTCAGCGTCAACCGGTATGGTACACGACTGAGGGTAGATGTCTTAGATTAACTAAGAGTGGAGTCGCGAGAGAACTTTTATATCATCACATGCGACGCCACGATACGTGCTCCTTCTAACACATCTGATTGGAGGATAACTCCAGAGATTTTTTGTCCCAGCTAGGCTGTCGAGGGGGTCTCCTGTTCAGATTGTTTTCACAGATTTGCTCTGGCGGCGGCATAATGACTTCACAGGTATGAGTCAGACCTTCTCCAAGAGGGGTAGCTTCAACACAATGAATTATGACTGCAACAGGACAGAATCTGAATGTTACTCTCACAAAATAATCGGCCATGGGTCCAGGCCACAGGCTTCTAGTAGGCTTCTAGTATATCTGCCTCATACGGGTATGGGACCACTCAGTCAATTCAGGGGTTTGGGAAGCCCTAGTTTCATCCCTTCAGAAGCATCATGTCTCAGATCCTATGCTAAGCGAATTGACAAAAGCCAGATGGATCAACAATAATTGACATCTCGGAAATACATCGGAGAAACCCAAGGTGCTGATAACGAGTGTATTTTTAGGAGCCCTCGTACTCAATAGACTTCACGCTATGATATTCTATCTAGAACTGAGTCAAGGCATACAGAAGCACTACAGAAATAATTTGAATTTTGTCAAACCACGCCCATGAGTTGGTCGACGGAGGTTTTGCCCACCGGTTCACGGGAAAACCTCGGATAAACTATCCATTCCTTAATCAGCCTCGACTCGGTGTAGTCAGATTAGACTATGCGGCTCTATCGGACAAGCTTGGGAAAAGGGCATTCTCGAAGTATTTAGACCAGAAAGCCCAAAATTTTTACCTTTATTTTATCTGGCCATGTATTCGTTCGCACAACGCATCCGGCGTGTACCCCCTGGATTCTTCAGACGACTTGCCACGGTCGCGCCAAGCGAACGTCAGGCCAAGAAAGGAGGAACAATTTCAGATATCTTCACTACCCTGAAGTCCGGAGAGGAGCATGCCGCTTTACCTGATCGGTTTTCGACACTTAAGAAAGATATATTCAAGGACGAATTGGTTGAGAGTTGGAGGCAAGTTCTAGCCGAACTCGAAGGGACGGTTGCGGAGATAACAGCAAAGGGAAACAATGTATGTCTGCAACATCTATTTTTGTTGGTTCATCGGAATTAACGTTCTAGCACTTTAGCTAGTCGCTCGTGTTAGTTACGACGATGTGAAATCTGGATCAGTGAGCCAAGCACAAATTGACGAAATAAAGCGAGTAGGTACTGTAATCGTTACTGGAGCTATATCTGAAGAGGTCTGTTCTGAATCTATCTTTGATCAACTTCCATTCTGACAAGAAGAACTAGGAGGCCCTAGGCTGGAAACAGCAGATAAGGGACTACGCTGCTGCTAACGTGGATCGAATCAAAGGTACTTAAGAGTGGGTATCCTCAAACGCCGAATCCTCAATTCATCGTAGGTTTCCCTGAGGACAATATCCAAGTCTTTGAAATATACAACTCTATTGGTCAAACTCTGGCCAGGACGCATCCTAAATTGCTTGATACCCAAAAGTTCCTGCTTTCTCTTTGGCACACATCGTCCCCTGATCGAATCCGGCTTGATGCACCTATCTCATACTATGATCGCTTAAGAATTCGTCAACCAGGAGACGCTAAGTTCGCTCTCGGACCCCATGTCGATGGTGGTTCTGTTGAACGATGGGAAGATCCTGGTTTCAGAAAAGTTTTCGGCAATATCCTCAAAGGTGGACCTCATTGGAAGAATCACGACTCCTTTGATGCCACGCCAAGAATTGACGTCAAGAGTGATCTCTACAATGTTTCGTATGTAGTGTTCTTTCTCAACA
>Ga0153951_1000435_pt1 | contig 15774 bp, 20 predicted proteins | sample TSNJ035MetaG_FD_102278 | JGI IMG/M metagenome (GOLD analysis project Ga0153951, IMG submission 102278) | Attine ant fungus gardens microbial communities from New Jersey, USA - TSNJ035 MetaG | ecosystem: Host-associated > Fungi > Mycelium > Unclassified | place: USA: New Jersey, Wharton State...
AGTCTTCACTGCTTATCTTATCTTATCTCCTACTCTCGCTGCTATTCGCCTGCTCGTTATGCCACCATACCCAAAACAGCCCGTTGCTGACTCTCTCAACCCTTGTTATTGCCCTTCTGTCCCTGCACGCGCATATATTCATAATCTACACCAAGACTTGATATCCAGCAAGGCTCCGGCTTTATCTCAGAAATCGGTCAATAATCCATTTGCAAGACTTTTGGCACAGTGCCTTAGTACCCCCAGTGCTGAACAACATGATAAAGGCGTTGCGGACTCGGATTCTAACACGTCTCTTACGTCGACTTCGTCTAGCACAAACATTACCGTGTCAAATAACTCTTCGTCTCTGTCTTCAAGCTCTAGTTTTGCATCTAGGAGCGGAGAGGAACAATTCCATTCTGTATCCGGCCACCATCGCGCCTCGAATACTGGAAATAACAATATTGATTATCTGTCTGATGCTGCTACTCTGGGGACAAACGCTGTCGCATCCAATAGTACCACAAAAGGCATCGAGGCTACCGTCACTCTTGATTCTAGTCATGTGGATAAGTTATTACTCGGGAGATTCAATGGACTTCGTGACTCACGTCTTCTTGCTCGTTCACCACGCAAGCGCAAAGAACTCCATGATAATACTGCTGCTGATGACGATGACTCCGATCCTGACAGCGATTTGCAAGGACCGCCTAAAAAGATGAAATCGGTCCAAGGGAGTCCGCAGAGGAGTTTTGAGGTTTTATTGAAGCGAGAAACCTTAAAATTTGACGAGTTTCCTTCGTCTCGAGACGAGGGCCGACTATCTTTCGGACCGACTCAGGATCAAAGATTGGCACAAAGAGAAGCTGTTGCACATTCTTCGGATTCGTTTTCCTGGTTTCTTTCACCTAGGCCACATATTGTATTTCCTACTGTTGATACCTCGGTACCCCGGGCAGTTCTACGTACGAAGGAACAGCTTATGGAGAGAATTAAACAAGTAGCTCCGATGATTCGTATACCTAATAGCACTAAGGATCCGCAAGCTCTTGCGCGATACTTGGGGAGAAATGGTATGTCTTCGTTTATTCACAATTCCTACTCAGTCAGCTAATAATACTCAGGCCTACTGACCACAGCTTTAATGCGTGTCCTTGCCGTATCCAACATTCAAGAACTTTTGTTAGGCCCTTCACTTCAGGACTATAATGGATTGAACATCGGACCACCTGATCTATTCCGAGGTGTGTATATCTGAATGTATGGCAATTTTTTCCATGCTTACTTTTTTCTTATTGACAGAGTTGCATCTACACGGGGCTTTCAAGAATTTGGTCAGGCTATCTTGTGATAACGTATCACTGAAGGACGACAGTATGGTCTACCTTCATTGTCTTCCGCTCCAAGATTTGAGTCTCAGTGGCACCAATCTCGCGAACGCAGCGTAAGGTATCTCTAACATCTTTTGAATGACAACTTATCGTGTCCATCTCGACATAGGATTTTCCTTCTGATCCCACTGAAGCGTACACTGGTCCACTTTTCAATTGGCAAGAACCCGGCAATCAACGACGACGCTATACCTGCCTTGATCATGCTTAAGAATCTGAAGCTTCTCATACTTGAGGGTACTCATGTTGACATGGGTGGATTACGCCGGTTTGCAGGCAGTATACATTCCGAGAATAGAAAGTTGAGAATCGAGATCCCTCTACATTGCCAACACTACTTAAGCCGTAAGCTCGTCTTATCTCGTCCGATTAAACTACTCACGGAACACCACATGGTGACAGACATGCACCATCACTACCTCCTTCACCCTGTTCCTCCTTCAGTAGATATGATCGTGAGGATATCTGGAACCTTCAACTAGTGGAGCTGCGGAAAAATTTGGCAGCCCATAGTGCGGTGAACAGAGCGATTTTGACGACGGGGAATAAGACGGAAATGAGGTTGAGGTTGAGCGATGTGTTGATGAAGAGGGAAAGGGATCTGATGGTGAAAAGGATGTATGAGGACGGGTTGTTAGTAGGTGGACATATTATTGACGGGCGACTGGGTTTTGGTGTTGTTGAGGATGAAATTGACGAGGGGAGTGATGTGAATAATGGTTAAGGTAGGAGGAGTGCGGAATGCCTCACTGAGTGCTGTCTTCATTGCTCACCTTGTGTTTGTCCAATGTTTTTTCTAGAGTTCAGTGTTTCTTACTTTGCACTGACTTCCTTTTCCATTGCTGTCTAGGTTTTTGCTAGCTTATCCTGTAGTTAATTCCTTGTACTCAACGTAATAAAATTGGATTCTTGGTATGGTATCTGCCATGCCAGCAGTCTAGAGACACTCAAATTGGCTCAATGATAGATTGATTAGATTATACGACCAAAAAGTCTAACCCTATTGCAGAAGGAGACAAATTATTTTGCAACATGTCCATCTAAACGAAAATTTATGACCTCGAAATTTAAGGAGGGGGTGTTTGTTTCGGGAAAGCAGGTGCGAACTTCTTTTCCAAGGAGCGCTTGGCACGGACGGGACCGGCGGTGACGGAGGGGATAGTGCGGCAGTTGGAAGAAGAGGGTGCAGGGTGAGCGGCAGGGGTAGGAGGTGTGCCTTGATGGAAGGTGCTAGTACCGTATACGCCCATTGGGAGGCTAAAAAAATTTCCCCCGCACGCCCGAATGAGAGTCAAAACAACAAAAGGAAAGAGAGAAAGGACATACGCATCATCGCCTTGGCACTCTTCAAAGACGCCGGGTTCGTAGTTGCCGGGCATGTTCTGTATTCAATGTTTCGGGAGAGAGAACGAGTTATGAGGAATTTGAAAGGGATGGGTGAGTGAATGAATGAATGAAAAACGTACCCATTCACAACCCATCTCGTCGTAGATGTTATTACATAATTCAGAGGCGCGAGGACCGTGACATGCACGCATGCAGAACATGGAATCGGATATGAAGCTAGTCCAGGCGTGGTATTGCATGCCCTGGTGGAAAGTGTTACCGTACACCAATCCACCGACTACACAAAAGTTGCAAAAATAAAAATAAAAAAAATCGATGGGTTCGTTTTCATGTAGAAGAATATAACGACATACTAGGGTTGCCTTTGCCAGTAGCTCCGCGGTAATCGAGTTCACCTCCATAATCGCCTTTGAGTACGTTGACGTGGGTGAAATCACCTACGGCGGTGATCTGGACGTAGTCGGGGGTTTCGACGAAATGGACGCCGTCCAACGTCCCGTCTGGGATAACGCGGGTGCCATACCCTGATTTTGTGCAACTGGCGACTTCGTATTCCTCAGTGTTGCCGATATCCCCGGGGCTAGCTGTAAAAAGAGATATATATATTTAGGTACTGAGTTCATTATGGATAGGACTTACGTGGTGCGAAAACACAAAAGTCATCTGGGCCACTGCCAAGTCGAGGGGAGTTTTTTTTCGTGGTCAGGTTTCATGTGTGGGAATGGGGAAATAGAGAACAAACAACTCACTTGATCCATAAGGTTTGACAGTTGGAGTCTGGGCTCGAACCGGTACCGCAGTTGTTGGAACCGAATTGGCCTTCTTGGCTCTGTTGAGGAAGGGCATTGACCATGTACCCCGTGTTCCAGGTTTGGTTGGGGTTCCAGACACAGTCCCAAAGGTGAATCTAGTTGGAAGAAATTAAAAAAGGGACCATTGTGAGGGATGAACAACATACGCGAGTTCCGTCAGCAGTGCTTCCCTCAGAAAGATCAGCACACTTGTTGCGGTTCTTCCAGATAATCCGATATCCCCACTAACAAACGAACATTAAAGGGAGATCACACACACACACACACACGGGGGACCACTCACGATATCATAGTCCCACAACTGATTCGTACTCTGGTCAACACAACTCCAGATCTGCAAGTTATTCCCATTCGAACCATTACCATCCGTCACATCCAAACACTTGTTCCCAAAAACTTTAACAGCGCCATCCTTAAACTCCCATAATTGAGATTCGGCACCCGTGCAACCTTGTAAAGTGACAGGGGCACCGTCAGAATTGGAAGCGGCTGTGATACATTTGGCTAATCGATACAAGTCAGTATAGGATTGCGATTTTTTTTTAGGAGGGGGACATACTGTTGTCGAGGATATTCTGAATCAACAACTTTCCCTTGAACCTAGAGTAACAAATTCAAGAAATGGTGTTGAGAGCGAGAGCAAAAAAAAAACAAAGCCGACATACATGGGAGTCGTCGGGTCAGCCGCCAAGACACCCCCTAGAGAGGTCACAAACGCCACGAGGGCAACGACATTCACGAGACACGTCTTCGTAGAAGCCTTCATTTGGTTTGGTTATAGACTAGACACCAAAAAAAAAGAATGTGAGGGAGACCAAACAAAAGGTCAAAAAAGCGAGTGGAAGTAGAGAGAGAGAGGGAACACACGAAGGGGGAGGGGGGGAGCCAGTTCTTAAATACCCTAGCAGACAGGGTCCACACATTTGAGTTAATTTAAGAAGAATGATCTGAACCCCTGAGGGCTTTCCCCTGATTCGGTTTAGTGCCAACTTTTTTTTTCTATTATCAGCGTCGAGAAATTATGTATGGACCTTGACGAACGAAAAAAAACCGCGCGGGCGCTTTGTGAAGCAATCTTGAAGAGATAGATAGGACTCATTGTGATTTTTTTTATTTTTTATTTTTATTAGGGAATCGGGTCAGGCAAACCCGAAAAGTCGTGCCTTCTCTAGAGCTAGAAGAAGAAGCGAACAGGGTCAGGCGCATTGCATTACTTGTTTCTGATGTGATGTGATGGTGTTGGCCAGTTATTACCCGGGGTCTTCGGTCTTCCGAACCCGTTCGAAAAATCTGTGTAAACAGGAGAGGGAGAGGGAGAGAGAGTAGTGTTCATACAAGGAAAACAATCGTGTTCCACACTCGGTTCGGTTCCTCCTCCAATTTGATACAAAAACGAAATGAAACGAACCTAATCCGAGATCGATCGAGAAGTAGGCTGTAGCAGGGACCAAATTTTTCGATCGAACATACCTATCTAAAGAAGGATAACTCGTCCCTTCATCTTTGGTCTTCTCAATCTCCTTCGCCTTCTTCGCCTTCTTCTTCGCTGCCTTCTTTTCTTCGCTGTCTTTATCACGCCCTGCTTTAGTAGGACGACTCCCTGCTGCTTTTTCATCCACTACAAAAAAAGGTGATGGTGGGAATGTTTCATTCATTTGCAGAAGAAGGGGAGTAGGACGATGGTGAGTTTTCGGGGTTGGGCAATACCGAGGATGAAATTGAGATCGTGTTGGCGCTTCTGGTGTGAGGACGATGAAGAAATTGAGAGGCGGAACTGGAACTGGAGTCTCTGATAGTACAGGTATCAACGACATGAGCTCGGTGATAGCTTTTAAGTTTGGGCAGCCCCAGGTAATCAAGTAGAGAGGCCAATTGGATTCACCAAAGTGGGCAGCGTTGGTAACAGACTGTGCTCGTAACAAATTGTTGAATTAAATGTCTCCCCAGGCCATCAATCCTTCAGAGCATTGATTTCGAGCTCACTCTGTTCTAAACGTTGGGTATACGAATCTACACAAAAAATCACTCAGCCAGCCCCGCGAAGAAGAGAACTCTTCTTACCAGGCAGTTTGGATTTTGCCCTCAGGCGCGCAACGAGTTGTCTATTGTGCGCGATAGCAGCCAGTTGGGCATGTTTGATGGTTCCTGCCAAGAGTGAGTATGAGGAAATAGATAGACAAGATCAGAGTACCAGAGACGTGAACGACATGTGGTATTATTTTCTCAGTGCCGATTTCCTTGAGGAGGGTGATACCACCCCAAGCAATAGAATATCTATCTCTCGCCACCCGAACAATAGCAACATTCGTCACAGGCGAAAAGTACTTTACTGAAAAACGAGTCAGAAAAAAAGAAAAAAAACGACATAGGGAAGTTGACCTGTGAGGGAAAACCCAACGGCACCCCACCCAGAGTCACCGAAATTGGCGAGAATGCTTTGTTTGAGAGCGTTGTGGATGGATTTTGCGTCGAGTGGGTGGGTAGGGTTTACTGCAGCGATGAATTCGACGAGAAGCCAGCGATTCTAAGTCATGCTCAGTGCTGTGTGTGGTGTTTGAAAAAAGAAAAAAAACCTTGAACCTGACCATGACAGAAAGAGTTATCAAGTCAACACAAACCGTACTGAAAACAAAACTAGAAACCGCTCTCACCTCGCGGGACAAACGACACATCCGACGACGCCTGCCCGATATTCCACCCTACGAATTAACAGACTTTGCATCCAACGACTACCTCTCTCTCTCCACCTCGCAACACCTCCGCACCCACTTTCTCTCCAAACTCTCAACAGCACCTCTCATCCTCGGTTCACCCGGCTCTCGTCTCCTCGTCAACAGCCCCGCCCACACCCAGCTCGAACATCGCCTGCGCCAGTTCTTCCACACCCAAGCCGCTCTGCTCTTCAATTCCGGATTCGACGCCAACGTGGGTTTTTTTTCTTGTATCCCGCACAGGGGAGACGTGATTGTGTATGACGAGTATGTCCATGCGTCTGTCCACGACGGAATGCGCGCTTCTCGCGTCGATGCTTTGGTCCCCTTTACTCATAATTCAGTCGAGGCTTTGCGTGAGGCACTCGCAACGGCGAGGAATCGCACGGGAAACGGACAGAGCGTGTTTGTGGCTGTAGAGAGTCTGTACAGTATGGACGGCACTTTTGCCCCTCTGACTGAAATGGTAGAGGTCATCGACGAGATCTTTCCAGCCGGGAACGCCTATCTCATCGTCGACGAAGCCCATTCCACAGGCATCTATGGTCCTCAGGGAAGAGGCCGCGTCGCCATGCTGGGGTTGGAGGACCGTGTTCTCGCGAGGCTGCATACGTTCGGCAAGGCATTGGCTGCGTCGGGAGCGGTGATAGTGACCAACACCGTCGTCAGAGACTATCTCCTCAACTATGCACGGCCCCTCATCTACACCACCTCTCCCACCTACGCCACCATCATCGCGGCAGACGCGTCTTTTGACATGCTCACAGACGGAACAGCGTCCCATGTACGTCTATTATCACTCTTTGTAGACTAGTCTAATATCCTCGCAGCTTTCAAAACGCCTTTTCCGGCTCTCTACCCAGTTCACTCACTCGCTCACATCGTCTCTTGACCGATCCAACATCCCATCCTCGCTCATCACCATTCCATGCCAACAAAATGACCCTTCACCTATCATACCCATCCTCACGCCCCATCCTCGCCGATTATCAGCCCACCTCTTCGCTCGCGGCATCGACGCCAAACCGATCACTTGGCCAACCGTCCCCAAGGGCAAAGACCGCGTCAGGGTATGTTTGCATGCGGGGCACACGACTCGGGATGTGGAGAGGCTTGTAGAGGCTGTTGTAGAGTGGGCGCGAGAGGTTTTGGAAAGGAGTAGATTATAGAAGGAACTCAATCAAGAGTCAGTCAACGAAATAAAAAAAAAGTTTGAAATCCGATTGCAAATTATTTGAAATCACCTGGCCCCGTCTCGAAAGAGTGGCCATTCCCATACGGTGCTTTTATTTCTTCATAGCCATTCAAAAGTAAACAGTAGACTACACACCAATTTACTGAATCCTGACTTTTAATCCAATCACACCCCCACCTCTCCCATCCCAACACCGAATAACCGCTCTACAAACCGGACATCGTGGTACGTTTTCGCCCGTGTTGATGGCGATGCCCATGCTTGCTCCCCTGTGCAGTGTGGTTTTGATGGCGGTGAAGAGACAGGAGCCGCAGCAGACGTGTCCGCAGGGCGTGAGTGTTGCGTTGGTTGGAGGGAAGAAACAGATTGGACAGGTGTATTCGGAGAGTGGTTCGGCGGGCGCGGGAGGAGGGTTTGGCGACTTGGATTGGGTGGGAGGAGGAGGAGGAGGAGGAGGAAGGATTGGCGAGAGGGATATGGCGGTTGCTTTGCTTTTGCCTTTTCCTTTTCCTTTTCCTTTTTTTTTGTTTTTGAGAGGTAACTTTGGAACGTCAGACTCTAGTTTCCGTTTCTTCGACAAATGACTTGCAGGATCGTCTATGAAAGGAATTTCACGGCAAGGCGATATCGACGGTTTTTCAGCAGCGAGAGAGATGGCAGAGTTCGTAGAGGGTCCTGCCTCCGTACTGTGAGACACAGACTCGATGGACATTGTAGTCTGCATATCAAGAGCTATGCGTGAGAAAGATGTAAAGATTACAAAAAAACAGTGCAACATAAAAACATTTAATCATCCTTCTTTCCTCTCGGCGGTCTCTGGGATGTAGACCCAGGCGTATTATCTTCACCACCATTCGCTTGCAAACCTGGCACCCTAGGTGGTCTACCCACAACCGGGGGAGGACGATATCCATCAACCGGCGCATCCGGCGCAGCATGAAACGTCGACGGCGAGAACCCAAGTCCCGTCGCTTGCCCTGGACCATGCGATACAGGCACAGGCGGAGTACCAGGGCCAGCAAAAGGCAAAGGCGAGGACAGATACGGCGAAGGCACCCCCGAAGAAACAAACGCAGCAGAAACAGGCGTACTCGCATAACTCCCATACCCAGGCGATCCACTATGACTCCCACCACCTTCAAGCACCCATCCATTCCCCTGTCGAACCATCCTACCCGACTGAGGTCTCGCACGAAGCTCACCCCCTCCCCATTTCGAGCGTAAACCGACCTTGACTCCGGATGATTCAGCCGCGACAATCCCCGGCGTTTGATCTGCTCCCGACACGACTTCGACTGCACGCGTGGTGATTCGGATGGCGTACCCCATGCAAACGAAAACTCCCCCAATCACACCGACACAACTGGTATATAATATGAAATCAAATAGAGAAGGGTTAGAGAGAGGTAGGCATACCGAATCACGAGTTGGATAAACGAGCTCGTTTTCTGATGGATCGTGATGCTCATGGGATCGAGATCAAACTTGAAGAAAATCCCAGGTGTTCCTTGGCCGTGTTGGAATGTACGAGTGTAGTGCGTGACGCTGTATTGGTTCGTTTGAAGAGGGTGACTGCGAGGAGCGATATAAGTCGTCGGAACAACATGTAGGTAGTATTGAAAGGCGGTGAAATCTAGTACCGAGGTCAGTGCTTGAATTGAGACAAGAGCTGCTGAAACATACGTTCTTGTGTCATTTCAAAAGAGTCGTCAAGTGGCTGAGTGATATCAGGGAAATAGGGTCCGAAAGAGAACTCGGTGATAACATGAGAGAGATTCATTTCTAGATTTTTTTTGACTGAGATGGGTTTTTAGTATGGAGAGATGCAGACACACTGGTATGGTCGACGTGCTCGTAGCTATTGTATCCGTGGCCAAGAGTTGTGATATGAAGATTGGCTAGACAGAAAGACTCGGTCAACTTTCCATGCGTCTAGTTTTGGAACCATACCCGTGACTCGTTTAACAGCCAGAGTACCATAGAGTCTGCACGCCTTACCGTCCTCCTTGTAATTATACGTCGGCTTGAATTTAGGTTCAGGATTCCGGCGCAGAAGTGTATCAAACAGACCACGGGATCTTCGTGATTGAGAAACGACCTGTGAAGCAGACAGCGCCTTTGAGTGCTGTCTAACCCACCAGCCGAGTTAACCCACCAAGCAAAACACAGGTTGAGACGATACTCACTTTAGCATAGATGCTTGTGAAGCATCAAAGTCTGTCTGGACAAGAATGATAAGCATGTTCTAGGTTTTGAAAGTACTGGACTCACACCGTCCCGGTGAACTTCACCGCTCAACAAAAGCCTATCACCAACGACGTCTCTCAAATCAACGCTCAAATCTAAGCAATTGGTTACATCAATTGTCATATCCATGGGTGACAGAAAGACCAACACTCACACCGACACGGCATATTCACCACCATATCCAAATTAATCAACATATACGGCGCATTGTCCTTATCGACGCTAAACTTGAACTCGGGCCATCCCCAGATATATTCTCCGACATCGTTGAGCATGAACATGAACACGACAAACATGAGAAAAAGAGTGACGAAACCCCGGCCTTCTGAGCGGGCTTTGTAGGCTGAAGGCACCTTTGAAAAGGCATCGAATTTGGCGAGGGGCGCTGCGGCTGCGTCCAGTTTTTTGAGCACAGACGACTCGTCTTGGGTGGAGCCCATGGTTGTTGTCTTAACCCCTAAAAAAACAAGTCTAAAAAAACTGGCAACGTGTACTGTTGTCTCGTGACTTGGATACGCAAATCTAATACATCAAGTGTACGGATATGTTCTTAGTAAAAGTATGCAAGGACAGCTGTCGAAACGGCCGTGGCGCCAAGAACAGCGTATCCTGTCACATAACATGCCTTGACATTCATAACTGCCAACAAAGCACATCGTCAGCATCTGAATACTCTATCTCTGCCCGGTACGCACACTTCACAGAGTCCCAAGCGAGATGCCTGAGGCCGTTAAACGAATGGAAAGTGAAAGGTAAAGCGAGGATGGTCTTTCCGAGATATTTTACGCCATCTGGGAGTCCGTGAACAAATCCTACAACATGCGCACTGTCGAATGTTCCGGGCGCGGTCAAGTATGCCATCGAGAACCCGTACAGAACTGATAGCACGCATGGGGGATAAGATAATCAAAATGCTGGACGAGTAGAATGAACTTACGGACACTCAGGGCGACTCCGGTGACTCGGTTGGCGATTGACATGATCCAGGTCAACTGAGGTTGATAAATCGTGAAATGCGGGCTGCTCGGTCGTTTGAGGCGTTGTTGGTTGAGAATTAATTCATTAGCCGAGGGCGGAAGAGATTCAGTCTGAATGGCCCTGATGGTAGATACGATACCTGAGCACAAGCATGCCCGGAGGAGCGGGAGTCTTACCGTCTGCGGAGGGTGTTGCGTAAAGCTAGCTGGTGGTTTCTGACGGCTTGTGGAAAAGATTAGATATAGTGTTGAAAGACGGTGTGAGAGCTTACTGAGGCTCGGATTTATCGCGGCCTTTCTGAGCGCTGCACCAAGTCCGATAACCCGAGTCGACATCATGTTGATAAATCACAAGAAAAAGAAATAGAGCAAAGCAGGACGATTGGCCTCGTAATCACGTGGTTGTACAAGCTGCTGCATGACATCACTCGAATTAGTTTTTTGATGTTCAATGTTTTTCTGAACTATAAAATAGAATAGCTTCTATGATCTATTTGCAACAAGAGATGATGAGTGACACCCTAGTAAGTGTTTTGGTTGGTGTCGTAGTAACGGCTCGAAACATGCGTCAGTGAGGGTAAATCTTCCCACGTCGGGCGGTGACTTTGCCCCCCCCAGATGATCTCTGAATTTCAAAAGACATATACATTTTGAGCAATGGAAGCAAGTAGTCTCAAGTCCTGCAATGATACATTGGACAGTAGATTCTTTTGTGTATGTGGCGACCCCAATCTTCTTTATTATAATATGTACTTGTTAGTAAAGTAATCCAACTTCCTCTGTAGTTCTCATCAAAAAAGAATCGAATTCCTGGATTCTTCCTCTTCGTTTAAAGTATGAGCAGCATTCTGGCACGAGTTGCCTAGGAGGGACTGGTGAAGCACTGTCTCTTTGGGTTATGTCAGTGCTGGTAGGATACAAATAAAGGGAAAACCATGTGTTGAACATCAAGCTCAGATACAGAAGTTTCGGAATCAAGGATGGTCTGTTGTCTAAGCGTTGCGTGTGCCCTCGTATATTGCTATAAAGTTGATTGGCCGAGGTAACACCCGCGCTGTTCGGGAGTAGTTGATAATTTAGGTATATCAAAACATACGAACTGTACTCGATTTGCTCGCCTGGGAGATTGAAATGGGAACTAGTTGAACCGAACAACGTGGACAAAAGGACCTCAGGAATATTTTCATGTTCACGTGCAGGCAGCATCAGTGAACAACATATGTTCGTATCCGTTTCGTGTGTCTACCAAGTCAACTTTTGATTCTCGCCTTTTAAAAAAAGTGGAGTCTATCCCTCTTCGGATCCTTCGCCCAGCTACCCCACCCAAGATGAAATTCAGGTGTGTACGCATGTATTTCCCAGTCTGACTGATCAACTGACTACTGACTGATCGTCCCCAGCTCTGCCCTCAAATTCAACGCCGTATCAGACTGGTGGGACGAGTATATTGCGTAAGCTTGCTTGCTTCTGTCTCGAGCCATTTATGCCCGTGTGTATTAATCGCATCACAACTCTAATAGCTATGATGCTTTGAAGAAATACATATATCAACTTGAGAAACAGCAATATGACCATGAAACACTGAACCACACTTCCCATCGAGATTTAGAGCATGCTGCTCTCCTTGAAGGACACGACGTCTCAGACACTGATGCCCTTTTCATTCCCCTGTTGGACCGTGAGCTCAAGAAAATCACACTCTTCTATGAATCGCAGGAAAAAGAGCTCTGTGAAGACCTGACCGAGCTTGAAAAGGATATTCAGAAACAAGAAGATGCTGGGATAGATGGTGGGGATCGTTATCTGGAGCAGAGTGATGACGAGGATGACGATGAGAGCATATCCAGCCTTCTCAGTCCAGACGAACCGCGCCGTCATCGTAAAACCAGCTCTACAGGCAGAACTCGGAGAAGAACGAGTGTGTGATGCTCTCTTCTCCCCTAGTTGCATCCTCCTGATTTTTTTTTTTATTTAGTATCGGGTCCCGCTGCTGAAGAGCGACGTTGGAGCGTTTCCTCAGGGGACGATTCACGCAATCTTGAAGATCATACTATGCCGTTCCCCAGGTCCATGGGTCCAAGCGCTGCTCGATTCAGCTATATCCGTGACAGCTGGAACACAGCTGCATTTGATGACGGTACTGTTTGGACAGCGAGGAATGACTATGCCTATGACACCCGACTCCTTTTCAAACGTCGTATCACTACCTCCTACATTGCATTTACCAACCTTCGTTCTTACATCGACATCAATTACTCTGGTTTCCGTAAAATTATCAAGAAATATGACAAAGTCACATTTTCCGAGCTAAAGGACAAGTACCTCCATAATGTCGTCGAAACATCTACCCCGTTCTCTCAAGAGCACAAGACTAAGCTTAACGATGGTGTCACTCGCCTCGTGGAGCTTTACGCCAGATGTGTGACACGGAATGACAAGACTGCTGCCAAGCACCAGCTTCGTTTTCATCAACGTGAAAATATCGCTTGGGAGCGTGATACTGTCTGGAGACAGATGATTGGACAAGAACGTCGAGGAGAAGGCAGCCGCATGGATCTCGGTGGTGCTACCCTTGTCAAAGATCCCGAGAAACCCTTGGTCAATATACCCACTCCGGTCGGTCGGTTCAAAGTCACAAGTAAGCTCATCTGGGGAACCGTCGCCTCGGTCGCATTCGTTGTCCTATTGAATACGAACATCTTCCAGGAAGAGGAAGCGAAGAACTGTTTAGCGATATTGGTCTTTTGTACGATACTCTGGGCATCAGAGGTAAATTTGATCCAACTCGGTTTGTTGAGCTGCAGATTGTATTTTTATTTCTAGGCTATACCACTTTTTGTGACGTCCCTTAGTGTGCCTGTTCTTCTCATCGCGCTACGTGTCATCCGTGATGAAAAAGATACCTTACGATTGTCAACACCGGATGCTACAAAGTCTGTGTAACCTTCCTTCTGATGTTTCTGCTACTTATTATGCCTCTCCTAGATATGTCTTTTCTGTCATGTTCAACCCAACCATCATGCTTCTCATAGGAGGTTTCACCATATCCTCTGCACTGAGCAAGACGAACATTGACAAGGTTATTATCACCCGCGTTCTGAGCTTTGCAGGTACCAAACCGAGGACTGTCCTTTTGGCATTCATGTGTGTCTCTTGTTTTGCGAGTATGTGGATTAGGTAGGTGATGTCGGTTTCATTTGGTTATTATCTTGTTTGACAGGCTTGTACAGTAACGTGGCAGCCCCTACACTGTGCTTCACTTTGATCCGAGTGCGCATTTTCGACAGTTTGCCATGCCGACATTTTCGCTTACTGATATCCAGCCGATCTTACGAACGCTTCCTCCCAAGTCCGCCTTTGCGCCGTGCCTCATTGTGAGTTTGTACTGTTTAGATTGCATGTTTGTTGTGGACGCTGATCACATATCTGACAACCAGCTTGCCATTGCTCTAGCAGCCAATATCGGGGGTCAAAGTTCGCCTATTTCCTCGCCTCAGAACCTTATTGCGATTGGCGAAATGGAGTCCCCAATTGGATGGGGATCGTGGTTTGGTGTTGCCCTTCCGGTCTCTTTCATTTCCATCATCCTCATTTGGGGTCTTCTGCTGCTCTCATACCATCCCGAACGCTGTCCTGAGGGTGATGGCGAGATTGAAATCAGGGGTATCAGACCGACTAGGGAAAAATTCACTGTCGAGCAGTGGTGGGTTACCTTTGTGTGCATTGTTACCATCGGGTTGTGGTGTGTTGAACATAGCATCGAGCGGTGGGTGGGCGATATGGGGGTGATTGCGCTTATACCTGTACTGGCGTTCTTCTCTACGGGTGTGTTGAAAAAGGTATGTGGTTTGCCTTGCATGCTGGTTACCAACTCATGGTTTTTTGACTTCTATAGGATGATTTCGAGAGGTTTGCATGGACAATTGTGTTCCTTGCAATGGGAGGTATCGCTCTTGGAAAAGGAGTTTCGTCGTCTGGTCTGCTTGAAATTTTACATGATGCTATTAGTGAACTCGTAGAAGGCTACAGGTTATACACTGTGGTGCTTATTCTCTCTCCTATTGTGCTGGTATGTCTTAATTCCTACTTTTGCTTGAACCTATGCTGGACTTGAATCACAGGTTATCTCAACTTTCATCTCACATACCATTGCGAGTGTTCTCCTCGTCCCTGTTGCTAAGGAAGTCGGAAAGAACCTTCCCGGCCAACCGCAGAACTTGCTCATTTTTGTAACGGCGCTTATATGTTCAACGGGAATGGGTATGCCGGTATCGGGATTTCCGAATCAGACAGCGTGAGTTTCTAACTTGCTTCAAAATTTTGTCCCCCCTGATACTTGGTTGATTCAGGGCAACTCAGGAGGATGAACTGGGGGAATTATACCTCTCGAATGTGGATTTTTTAAAGAATGGTATTCCTGCTAGTATCATTGCAACTGCGGTGAGTGACTTCTCGAGTGGCTGGTCCATGAAATTGTTATGCTGGATAGGTTGTATCCACGGTTGGTTTTGTCCTCATGAAATTTATCAGGTAAGCGTCTAAATCTGTTTGGTCCCTTCCGGTCTCATGATTATCCGGCTGTCACCCTTAGTGTCTAGTTGCTGGTGGATCACATGCTTTGAGTTATAGATTTAGAATCTAGTCATGGACGAAAGATATGTAGTCTGATATACGAATCGGTTTAACCATTTAAGTGTTTTCCCAGTCACTAGTGAATTCAAACTATGCCATGACGTCTCGTTGCTTCGTCCATGAGTCTTGAATGCCATGTGTCTGGCGCCTTGATTGTTATTTGGGAACCGACGTCCATAATGATAAGACAGGGTCAGTGGTCGAATTTCACCAAAGCCCCCGGTGGGAACGGGCGGTAGACTTGCATTTAACTGAAAGAGGAAAAATGAGAGTGGATAAGCGTATTTTGTGTCCGGGCCGATGCAGGATAGCGGGCGGGTCGATGTGTTGACTTGGTGTAGGTACCCTACTTCTTGAGAGGGATTCATTCCACCTCGGGCAGACGGGGGGCCCACGGCTTTTGCCGCCACGCTATTGAGTGGCTAAGAAAATAAACAGTCACGCTAGCCTGATGGACCCTGAACTTAACACCGACTCAAC
>Ga0153951_1000444_pt1 | contig 15684 bp, 20 predicted proteins | sample TSNJ035MetaG_FD_102278 | JGI IMG/M metagenome (GOLD analysis project Ga0153951, IMG submission 102278) | Attine ant fungus gardens microbial communities from New Jersey, USA - TSNJ035 MetaG | ecosystem: Host-associated > Fungi > Mycelium > Unclassified | place: USA: New Jersey, Wharton State...
GATCCTCCAACGGATGTTGGTCCTCCCTTCTACGTTCGCCCTGAACACTACGATAAGCCTCTTTCCGCTGCTTTCGAGAAAATTGTTGATCAGGATCCGACAAATTCGGCCCCTTCTCACACCGGTCGTGAGAGATTGATGGTCTGGAGGAGAAAGGCTCTTTAAGTTGGGCATGTGCACTAGGAATTGGATATGCCCATGTCCATCAAGTTGCTATGCATGACAAAGGGTTTCATAGACAACCTAGATTATATGTTTTGTAATGAAATTTGTTTTGATGAAATGCCCATCTGATTTTGAGATACAAATGTGGCACAGAATCGTATGTTGTGTTCTCAGTCTCATTTAGCTTGCTGTTACAAAAGCTTCAAAATTCAATGTTTGGAAAACCATAATGAACCAGACCAGAACCTAAATACCATATCAAGAATCTATACTATATCTATGAAAGTGAGGTGGTTCATACATACTCATACTGCAGTTCAAGTCATAAGTCAAGGCTGTACTACACCATAGAGACGAAACCTGTAACACTTGCCTGCTCTTTCAGTCATGTGTCTTTACTGTGTTTAGCTTTCTCTTTGTTCACGTCATTCTTGTTGGAAAGGATATATGATTAGTGAGTATTTAGGCAGCATACTGGCAGTAACCAAATAACTTGCCAGAGGTATATGGACATACTGGAATCACAGGTTGGAACCTCATTTCAAATGAAAGCTGGCTATGTTTATGACTACATTATTATTCAATGAAACATTAGCTTTATGACCTATGGCATGTATAATACAGGGAAGGGTGTAATGCCCGTCAAATCGTTACTGGGTAGACTTTACAACGTCTGTAGTAATATACCTAAGTCAAACTACAATCAACAAGACTCTGCCGCATCAACATGTCTTGTACTGTCGAGTCAATCTATGTATCAAAGTCATTTTCAACAAGGTAATAGTTCACTTACAGTTGGTCAATACATATCCAGTAGACTTCGTATCCTACGAGATTCAGCTTAGTCCAGTACCTTTCGACCGGATTCCTTACTCACAGTTGCCGTGGTAAAGTGGCAGTAAAACACTCTTTCTACCTTTGAGTTTGTCGTTAGCACACGACCTTCATTAATCGTTTTCAGTTATGAAAGTGGGAAAGCTGGACAATATGCACCAAACTTCCTTTGCAAGTCTGTCAAGAATCGATGAATGATTAAGTCATCTCGAAGGACAAGATGGACAATGGTAGCGGGGAAATGCTTACACCCAGAGATGCTCTGAAAGTCATTCTCTCGATCACCGTACGAAGTGACATGGTCGCTGAATCGAACACCCGCTGCCAGTTTTTGTTGGAAGATGTCAAATTTGTTCAAGAATAGAATCAAATTCGTTCGTTGAAGATGCTTATTAGAGACAACCTCCTTCCATAACTGGGCGGAGTCATACTGGTAAGGATAAGGCGATGTCAGTGATGACACAGAGAGTAATGAAGAGCCTACCAGCCGATTTGTTTTAGGGTCTTCTTCAAGCATCTGATCAAATGCACTAGGAGTATTCTTTGATAAGAAGACTTCGCCCCACAAGACCAAGACTTTACCTGATTGCGACTAGGAAGATGATTGCATCCATATTATCAAAATATGGAACCCAGGCCGCTGTGAGATCATATTTAGAAATCAATGACCAAAACAGACGAGAAAAGGAACGAACCTCGCTAGAAACGCGGAATCAGTGAGGAACTATTGAAATTGATTGAACAACGCACCTGAGTACGATGTCCGCCGACATCATAGATCCGCCAATGTCTCGCTAGTGAAGATCCTGAAGAATATGATCAGTGAGAAGAACCAATCAAATGGTACTTCATGTACCGTGACTGATGGTAAAACTATGTTCAGTGACCCCTGTTCGCATACAAGTTAGTTACATAACATCTTTCAGTGAAGAAACTCTTACCTAATGTCTTCAACCGGGCATGAAGGATATCATCTATGGAGGGGTCAAATTTGCCAGACATTCATCGCACACGAGATTCCTACCATCAGTTGGGAGGTAATGGGGCGTTGTAACCCGATCCAAAGCATCGAGGAAACTAAGTATGTTAGTCAGTCAAATACCATCCCTAGAACAATAATCCTCACAAGCCAGTCTGTTCTCTCATCTTGATTTTGAGCTTGATAAGGAGTGTTTGAATGACGGGATCAGTCCATAGATGAATCATGTCCTCAGAGCATGCATTTAAGACTGTCCCTGGATCTTCTGGATCATCCCAGTCGATCATTTCCTCGCTGGTTATACTGTCTCCGTCTGTTTTCATGAACTTCTGGAAGTAATCTTTCCACGGAGATGCTGAGTTCACTGCAACTTCCTGACTAGGGAATGAGGCAACAGGGCACAACCGACGGATCAAGGTCTTTTCGATCTCAAGAAGGGGCGACAAACGCTGCTTAATCTTCAAATGCTCAGTCGTCAGGGTTGGTAGGTCTTTGGCAGTCTGTTCATCCCCATCGTGTCTTTGAGGCCACTGTGCTCGTGTCATAGCATTAATTATCAGACGAAATGCTTGGATAATATTGAGCTGGATAATGGCTCTCCACGAGACCCGTTCCTTTCGAAAGACCTGTCCTGGGATGTCAAGAAAACAATCACCGTCAAACATCAATAAGGACTTGCCATTGAATTATGCAAAAGCTGAAAATCTGAGTCCAACAACAATGAGCAGGAAAATGTAGAATGGAAAAGAAGACTTCACTTTTTAGCGTTGTTGATTTACCTGGAATCCTAAATCAGCTGAATTTTAGGTACCTCCTAGATGAACTCACCGGACTCGCTCTGGCCTTCGAATTTTGTGAGGCGCAAGATACTATGAAAAACGTAATATGACATCTTACCGAGCAACAGTATCTTAATTGATTTCTCGGTTTTCCCCTCCTTGTCTATCTGTTCGTCGATTGAATCAGAGACACGTTTGGCTTCCCTCTCCCTCTCCAATCGTCTCTCGCGCTCTGCGTAGGATTCGGAAGGTGGAGGTGCAATCGCATCTGTTAATGGATCCCTAGAGGAATCAGAGACTAGCTTTGCCAAGATTTTTGCTGTCATTGTACAGATTGCCAATCCGAGGAGTGAAATCCTTAGGGACAGGAAAGACGTCGATGAGAAGAGGAGAAAACAGCCTGGCGAATACTAGAGTCAGCTATATGTACCAGACAGCCACAAACTGTCCATCGCTTCTTTTCCCATACAGCTGTAGATCTCAGCCGAGGAGCTGATCTAGCCAAGCCGAAGGAAAGAAGCACATGGCATTTGTCGAGCCGAATTGTGTAGGCATGGTCGAGGTAGTAATGTTGAGTGAAACCAGAGACCCTTATGGAATCTTCAGTGTTTGGTAATGATATGTTGCTGATTAGCAGCCGCAAAGTGGATTATAGTATTACTCGGGTGCCTTAAGAGCCAATGAGTATATGTCCAAAGAGCAGGTATCGATAGGGATCGATTAGTCACTCCCGCAACAACAGGGTGTGCAAGAAATATCGGATACACCACGTGGTGGGATCACAAACTTGCGAACGGTTGACGTCAGCGTTCAACACATGGACCATGTCCAGACTAGCCCAATGAATAAAATCTCTTGTTTCCTATGTCTCAGAAGTATATGCGTATTGAGACATTCCTTGATGCCGCATGACCTAAAAGAACTAATCATCTTGCAGAACATCGGGAATGGGACTAACTGACACCATCAGTTTCAAGTAGATGTGTGCTTCGTGGAACTTATAGACCGCTTAGTAATATCACTTGGGCCAGGTTTTCCGATCACCGTTCGACTTGTCTGTGGGAATGTCAGCTGAGTGGGGCTCGCTAAAGCATCCTCCTCCTGCTTCCAATCCATTTATAACATACCCCGAAGAGATGAGCGGATTGAATGACTCGTACAAAGTCTCTCGCAAACGGATTTCTAAAATCATCTCTTCCCCCAAGTTGCAATAATCACACAATAATTACGCAAGGCACGAGAGCTTCAGCTATGCTGCTTTGGCGATACTTGTCCAACCCACAGAAGCATTCAAGTAATTTCATTGATTAAGAACAGCTTCGATCTCATTCTCCTTCCAGCAAAGAGCATGATTTGGCTCCTCGTGGCTGTCTGTGATACCAAGGCATCAAACAAGAGCTTATGCCACCCCTGTCAAAAATTCAAAATTCTACATGCATCCTCGTGGAGCTATCACAAATGGAGTAAACTTATCATAGCTAAGATTTCCAGCCCTCTTTTGGCCACAATATTGCTGGCTGGTGCCTTCTCGGGATAAATGTCATGACGATGGTGCTGAACTGTCAAGTCTTTGGTTGTTCAATCAATAGTTACCCCAGGAATAATACTAGTGGTGTGTCATAAACACCTTCAACCCCCCTATCATCACCGAAAACCTCGAATAACATCATCTACTTAGAAGCTCAGGTCAAAGTCAAGCGGGAACAAGACAAGAACAATTCTCCGGTCAATTGTACGTTACCAATGCCCTGCTCATGCTCCCTGTGTGCACAAAGATATTCACAGGCCACAACCCGACTCGGTCATAATAGGTTCTGTCGAAGTCAAAACTGTGAACTGTACCTACTTTGACTCGTCGCATGTAACGCATCGAGTGCCTTCAGAGACGATTCGAACCCGCTTGAGAAACCGAAGTTGACAGTCGTAGTAATAATGTCGACGGGGTTTAGTTCTGACATCGGGCTCTGACGTCTTGCTGATAAACCATAACACAGGAAATTTTGTGGGTATTGAACAATTCAAAAGAATCAACTTTATCCATAAGAATGAATGTCAGGGTACGAACTTAACAATTATATATTACTTAAAGCTACCTACGAAATTTGTGCTAGTTAGCCTCAAATTATCAACTTTGTGCAATCACACTTTTGAACCACTGAGTTTTTCTTCAAAGTCAATCCAACCACTAAGCCAATCAAGTTCTTCTTATCAACAGGAGCAGCACAAGAGCTCCAGTGGAGTCCAGTGCAGACTAGGGCCTGATAGAAAGAAGCCTGGAGTGTGGACAAGTGATGGCTTACTCACCAGGAATGTAACAAAGTTAGTCCATGTGGATAGAAATTTTTATGAGTCAATATCACAGGTGACAATGACAATGAAGCAGAAAGTGTTGTAAAATTTTACCTATTCACAGTGTACCAGATAGACTACTAAGCATATTCTATTTTGAGAGATTAAGAGGGGTCAAAGATGTTCCTATCCCCTATCAACCTCTTGCCAGGAATTAACTCAGTCCCTGTGTATGACATCTAGCAAGGCAGTTATCATAGCTGCATAGAATTGGATCATTAAAGTATAAGTTATTTCCTATACCTAATACTAGATCTTAGTATGTACTCAAGTCAACTGTATGATTCACTGTATGATTGATAAATAAATATTAGACAAAAACTTGCTATCAAAAGACGACAGAAAACACTCCAAAAGGAAGGAAAGCATGTTGAACCAATTTGTATTTATTAGGACAACCGATCGTGGCAATGGCAGCCCTTGCAACTCAATTGAATTGGTCATTGTAACTGGTTATAATCGTGCTTTTAGTACAAGAAACAAGGTATGAATACAATACAACTGTATGACAACACACGCAGATTAGGTTTGGCGCCCATCAAAATTACTCGTATCACCCTTCCATAGACAAAACAATGGTCTTTCAAGCAAGGTTGGTTTCTTCCCTGATATTGCACGAGGCAGTATATGTATATGTTACATGTTACCAAAGCTGCGTGTATCCCTTCGTTAATCTGATTGTGATGTTATCACTATGCATGTTTATGGGTCATTTGTTGTCAGAGAAAGCAAAGATCTGTGCTCGTACAGGGTGAATGGCGCCCGAAGCGGAGATGTACATAGGACTTACCACGTGGGCAGGAACTCATTGACATACCCATGGCGGCCGATGATTTACTCAGGGACACTTGTGAGGTCAGTCAGGCTCATGTAAAGCCGGATATTGTCATGAAAATCAAAAAGAGCGAGAGCATTCCGCGCGGACCGGGACGATGTCTCTCTTCAGTTGATCATCCATTTGTGGCGGTTAATATTAGGAAGATTCCCAATGCCAGATTGCTTGGCAACATGGGCGAAAAGTTGCCAAAGCAGTGCATGATCATTACAGATCAGTTGGTAATGCTAAGGATCTTGTACGCCGATCAAGCGTTAGGGGCTCTCTGCTTCGCAGACACAAGCTATTCATTGGAAACCCTGAATGCAATCGTTGACAGATAGCCATGTCTTTTGCTCCAAGTCCTCTGAACACGGAGATGCGCCGCTCTGTCTCCCGAGAAGACCGACCATAGCGTGTGACAAGATCAATAAGTCGTAGAGGAGTTGTAGTCGACCACCGAGAATGTCGGGTAACTAGCGCCCGAGATGGACGGGTAGGGGAGCAGAGACGGCTGGGGGAGGCCAGTGAGACGGCTACGGAACTAAGGAGCTAGAAGATTTCCGCCGAGGTGCGGAGAGCACGGTGTGTGCACAGCATCGGACAAATAGAGACACACCAGGTATGTTTTTTTTGGAGATGGAATAAAAGGCGATGAGTGATTGGCAGAACCTGCAATGGCGTGCTGGCTTTCTCTCCCCACCGAGCTCAAGCTCCAGGTAATTGAAAATCTCGCCCCCGGCGATGTCGACGCCCTTTCCCAATCCTGCCTCGCCTCCTACCGCGCCTGTGTTCCTGCTCGCTTTAGAGTATGTTCTTACCATCTCTGCTTGTCTCGTTCTCACTCTTTTACAGTCCATAAAACTCTCTAGCTTTTCTTCTCTTGCTCGTTTCCTTCAGAACGTGCCCCGCAGCTACTGTGCTAGCATTGAAACCCTTGAACTCACAACCCATGACGACCTGTTTCTCCAAACCCACCCCTGTCTCCGAGAGCGCTCAGACGCTGTCGTTGCTCTTCTGTCTGCTTGTCCCCGTCTCGCCGCTCTGACTCTTCATGTCGCTGGTTCTCTTCACCCTTTGGTCATCTCGCCCTTTCCCTTCCTCGCAAACTTGAAACAACTTTCCATTACAAACGCCGCCTCAGAGCAAACCTTCCCCTTGCAAGTCTTTCTTGCTTAGTCAATAATTTTCTCTCTTTACTCACGGTGTTGTCTCTAGGAGCGAACGTCTTGTCGTTGCTATCGCTGCGTCCTGCAAAAACCTCCAAGATCTCTCTCTCGATCGCATCACCCGCTCAGAGCTACACGCACCCGAACTCCGAGGTATACCATACATCCCCCTTGTCCGTGGCGATGACGACGTCCCGGATCACCCTCTCCTCGGATCAGACCTTCGCCTCCCGTCTTTACTCCGGATCCCCTCCCTCCAGAAACTTACTATCCGAGATACCCATCTTGGCGATGAGAACTGGTGCATCACTCCAGTCGCGTGTCGGCTACATTTCCTCGACCTCGGAAGTTGTTACCACGAGGATGACGATTTCAACCGCATTTGCTTAGAGAAAATTATGGCTGCCGTCGGACCCACTATTGATGAATTTTCTCTCACGACAGCTGTGTCCAATGATAAACTCTTCTCCAAGTCCTCCGAAACTCCATTGACTAAATTGCGGAAACTTCATATCACCCCATTCTTCCCCCTCGACAGTGTCGTGAAGACAATCTCGAATCTTGCTGGTTCACCCATCGAAAAGCTGTCAATGCAATGCTACGAGGACGACGTTGTTGACGTTTGCACTGCCTTGGAAGAGTTCTTGACCCTGAAAACAGAGCGTGGATCCGAGTTTTATCACAAACTAAGCCGAATTGATGTTTCAGTCACTAGTGCTGGGTACAGGGCGACAGACGATGAGGTAGAAGAGCGGAAAAAGGCTGCAAAAAAACTGCAGAGATTTTGTCAACAACTTCGACTGTCAAGTGCTGTTCAAGAATATGGTGCCTCTCAACGCCCAGTTGCTTCTTCTCGGAGGGCCAGTATGTCTTATGCTGTTCAAGTTGGTGTTGGTGCCACCAAAACTTCCTCTATTGCTCCTCGTCCTACCAAGGCGAGGTCAATGACCATTCACTAGACGACAGTGGTTGCATTATTCTCGTTTTCTTTTTTTTCTGGTCAGCATATCGGGCTACCCTACGTTTCTCATACTAATCTAGCACTTCTATTTACGTTGGTTTGCATGGACATTTCAGCATACGATCATGTACATCATATGTAATACTAGCACCTTATCTTGTGAATTTGCGGTCTAGATCCTGGCTGGTAGAAAATTTGCTGCTGAACGGTATACAAGCGAAGTATGATGATCAAAAATTCAGGAACGCAGGAAGGAGGGGTGGGAAAAAAAATAAAAAACAAAAGCAACTCAAACTTCACTCAAACTTCCCCGGAGTTTCATCGTCGTTTAGAATAAAAACTCCTGTGAAAAAGATCCGCGCATTTCACCGCCCTGACACTCCAATCCAAGCCTATCTATACTTGTTTTCGTTTGAGAGATACAAAGATAAATCCATCAGCACCTGACATCGGCTAAAATTCAAAAAAATGACAAGCAAGCGTAAATATGTCCATAGTGGGGTAGAGATCAAGCTAAAAGGAATGGATATCTGTCTATTCTATTCTTGACTGTACCGACTCCGAAGATCAACTTCTCTTTCTTCGTAACTCGGAAGGAGATGAAACATCAATTCACTGCCATGACAGGGGTCGGCGGAGAAAGACAAAAAAACAAGGCTTTTTTTTGGATGATGCAACATCGCTTTTTTCCCTTTTTCGCGTATGCGGAGAGAGAGGAAACGTGCGTGTGTGTCAGAGCTATTGTAGTCGACTTCGACTGTACATGTGTACATCCGAATTGTCATTCCGTAGACAAGGCAGACCGGATATTGACACTCTCTCTTTCTCTCTTCGCGCGCATACACACAGGTTCGCTTCGATGATGGTTCCTAATTTTAATTTCAATTCTAGTCTATAGCAGCAATCTTTTTCTCTTCACAATACAGTCCAGATATAGCAACCTTTCTCACCACCCCGTTCTCTTGTCGGATTAGAAACTCTTCTACTCATAGAAAGTATCTTAGCACATGAAATGCCCTCCAAAAAACATCAATCATGACTCTTTGTTGAACGACAGCTGAACCGACTTTTTTCCATTTCCTAATCGCTTGTTGTCTCGTTATCATACAACTCCTCGGTAACTCCTAGGAGGTCTGTTGTCTGTTTGCACTGCGTGATCCCTCCGAGGCATAACCCCAACTCGATGACTTGACAACTTGACGTTCCATATCCGTACAGCCAGCATCATAATATAATATACAGATATCAGTTCGGTTGTTCCTTGTGATTTGTGATCCTAGGAGTCCGCTTAGACACATCATGACATGACATAACATCATATCCCAAGACTTTTACAAAAACGAATCCTCGGATCTGACACGACAACGACAACAACGACAACAATGACAACGACAACAACAATGACAATAATGACAACAATAACATCATCATCCCAATGATGATAAACTCCATCTCATTTCCGAATTTTCCCTCGCCAATAATTGGAAAAAGTATTTTTTTCATTGTTAATTCAACAATTTGTTACACGGTGCTTGATCACAGTCCGTGGTAGACAAGTCTACCCAAACACACGAGAAAGAGAAAGAGAAAAATAGAAAGAGGAGAGGAACTCCACTACTAAGAGACATAACTGAGGTTTACGACAGGCCTATTCTAGTTGATGTCGCCTTGGAAAAAAAGAAAAGCTCCTGGATTATCCTACAGAAACTCTGTGATATAGCAGAGGGAGGAGTAAACCTCTTAAGAAAATAACTTGTGTTATAGTTCACACAGAAATCTAGTGTCTCGTCTCTAGTCACGCATTGCCATAAGTTTGGGAAGAAACGGGCTTTGTACTCGCCAATAATGGGTGATATGCCAAGAGGCTCTCGCACACAGCGAATATTGGAATTACCTATAGGTACCGAGCCAGCTTCCTCCTTCGGCATAAGAGGGGGGGAAGAATATAATTCGTTCATCATCATCATCATCATATGTGTCCAGGAAGTGATTGCCTTTTAGGGAAGAGGGGGGAGGTTTTTCAAAGAACATGTTCCATATCCATAACAACGCTTCACACTCCATTTTACAGCATGATTCTTTGTTAAGATGCATAATGCATGATTTGGCCTATTTGTCTGCTTCGTGGCAAAGTGGCCATTCATCGCCACTCGGGCAATCCACACTTACTGGATCTCTAAAGAAGAAGGATCTGCGGAGACCATTCAAATACAGCAGTAGTGTGTCTTAGTTGGACATATTCTAGGCACATTGGAATGGAGTCGATGACAATGACAATAAATATACGGTTAACACCCCTCTTCTGTAGTAACTCTAAACAATGCCTTCTCTAATGACAAAAGCTTCGGCGAATCAAACTCTTTCATTTTGTCAGCCTTTTGCAACAGTTTTTGAGTGTTCAAGTTTTTTCCCCAAATACTAGTATATTCACTGCAAGAACCACACTCAACTCACCAAATTCAACCATGACAAATTCCAGTACCCCTCCCCTCCCAAAAAAAAAAAGAGGAAAAAAAGATCAAACAAAACAGATACACCACCAACACACCCACTTATCTACTTGTCCATTCTCCTATCCACCACCACCACCACCACCAACCAAAAAAGTGTCACACACCTCGCCACACTTCAACAACACCTCAACAACCCATCCAACTCTTTCACTCTCGCCTCCCAATTACCCACCTCCCCCAACCTCTCCTCCAAACTCTTCATCTCCCTATCCATCTCCATCCTCTCTTCTACCGTACCTATCTTTGACAACGTCCACCGAGACTGAACAGCCTCAGCCTCATTACCAGCACCAGTACCAGCACCAGTACCAGCACCCGCCCCGTTCACGCCCATATCAAGCGTCAACAACTGAGTATGATATTTCATCAAAGAGGGACTAAATTCAAAAACCAAGATAACAATCAAACTCTTTAAGAAACACACACAAAAAAACATACCGCAAAGAAATAGTAATCAGCGTCACACCAACCGCTTTCAAAGACTCATACATCCTCCCTTCCACATCACTCGACACAGCACTCGTACACTCATCCAAAATCACATACATCGGCCTATGATAAAAAACACGCGCAAGGCTCATCTACACAATCCACAAAAAAAAACATCAATGCATATTTCCAACAAACACAACAAACATGCAAAAAAAACCCCACTCACCCTTTGCTTCTCACCACCACTCAACACATCCTTCCATTCCTTCTTCGTCATCCACCCTCCTTCTCTCTCCGGCAAATACCTCAAAAAAACCTTGTCCAAAATCACCTCCAACTCTTCCACTCTCTTCCCCGCTTTCACAAACATCTCATACGTATGGGGATAAATCACTTGATCCAGCAAACTTCCCGAAACCATATACGCTCGCTGTGGGACAACAAACACACAACCGTTCTTGATGTCCTCACCATCACCATTATCATCAACAACGCTCACAGGCGTATGCACAGACGCAGTCGTAGCATTCCGAGGTGCCCATAACCCAGCAAGAACACGCGCAATAGCCGTTTTCCCTACCCCATTCGATCCCGTTATCATAAGATGTTGATGTGGCTTGACGACAAACGAGAGATCCTGTACAAGCAGTTGCGCAGGCGTCGCTTCTTCCCCCGTTTGGCGCACTAAATGACACAGGTTCAGCTCGATGGGGACACCACACACACACAGCGGCCCTGATGCATACCCTTATTCGGAACCGCTATATCTACATTCCGGATCTCAAAGGACCCATCAGCGCTGATCTGAGCTTCGGGGCCCTTTGGAAGGTTGTGTAAAGTTGAGATGAGGGTATACAGTCTTGTCGTAAGACCTGCGAGCTCCAAGAGATCCTTGTACGCATACATCAATCGACCACCCGCATCAGCTAGGGAGAGTAACAGTCTCCGATTGGAGATGTACGCTTTGGGAGGATCAGTTCAACTGTAGAAGCGCTCACACGGAGTGCAGACCTTGAGTTCGGCCTGCAACAATATCATCTCTCAGCATGTCAGTTGCAGAGCGCTTCATCCTGGTGAAAAGGATTGGGACAGCGATCAGGCCGTATCCAGCTGCGGACCACAGATACTTGATCACATAATCCTCGGTCCATTCGTAGGCGATCCGTATCTAATGGTGAGAAGCAGATACAGCGCGAGGTGAATGAATGAAAAAGACGGATATTACCTTGTAGATTGAGTTTACGTGTTTGATTAATCGAAGGTAGGCGCGACTGAGGATATCCTTTTCTCGGGAACCACCGTCATAAAACCTTTTTTTGTTATTGTTTGAAATGACCATTGACGGGATGAAAGCAGCGCTCACGCGACTTGTTCACTCTCTCTGCCTACACGCCCGACACCCCGGCGATATTCACCCTCGAGTCGGGCTTCGACGGCAGCTAGGCGGCCAAATGCGGGAGTCACGGCGCTGAGGGAAGGATGATAAGCAGACGATGTGAGATATGATATGACACTGACCGCAGTATGCGAGATGTGGCATAGTAGTTGAGGAACATGAGGATGGTTCCGCGAAGGCCCAGAGATCTGGATAGTTGAGAGGTGAAGAGGACGATATCGAGGGAGGGTTTGAGGATGTTTCCACTTGGGCAAAAGGTGAGAACTGGAAATGTTAGGAGATGATCAACTTGCTATAGTCCGATGAGGCTTGCAGCCCATGCATCGACATCAGCGGTGATGTACTGGTCGAGGCCGTCGAGATGATGTTCCTGGCTGACTCTGTAGTAGCGTGCATGTGAAAAATAGAGATCATGGATGTAACGTGTCAGAGAGGATCGGATGTTGAGGTGCAGGAGGGACTGGAGGTGTCGGATCTAGGGAAGAGTGAGGGGAGTCGCTTCTTGGCTGTGGAGTACACACCATGACATTAGTCAATGTGCTTGGTACTGCGAGCAGAAACCACAGGGCCAGACCTCGGATGAAGCGTCTGGGGTCTGCCCTGACCTTGACAAGATGAGATGGGGATGATGGACGTTGAGAAGAGGACCTGCCAGATCACGGACGATTCTTCCATCCAAGCGAGCGACGATGACGCTGAGAAAGGATCTCAAGAGGAGAAAGGCAGAGTGAGCGAGGAGGATGGCGAGGTCCTTGTTGCGCCATAGAGTAGCAGGGGGAAAGACGATGCGGAGCAGGATACTCTTGATCTGCCGCAGAAATGGTTTTCCTGTCGCGATCACTGCAAAGTCACTAGCCATGTTTGACTGGCAATCCTCATCACAGGTTATGCTATGCCGGTCATTGTCGACTACCACTCAGCCTCCCCTGTCTGTGAGGTGCTATAGTGTAGTGGTTATCACTCGGGATTTTGATTCCCGAAACCCAGGTTCGAACCCTGGTAGCACCTCTACTTTGACTCTACTGTCAGTCTTTTGTCATGTGACACTCTTATTCTTTTCCACCATGGACGCCCGCTCGGCTGCGTCTTCTCCCAGCCTCACCCTGTCTCTCTCAAACTCCTCCAGCTCTCCTCCCCAGCCCACAACGCCCCCGCCCAGACAGCCCAGACCCCGCTATCCAGACCTCGGCAGAGTCCCCCTGCACCGTCGAGGCACCTCCAAGACCTACGAACACCTCGAAGATCTCCTGCGCGAGGCGGGCTACAAGGAGACCCGCATTTTCACTCCAGACTCTGACAGCCGTGTCCGAGACAACGATCAGGACTCGGATCCTTCCTCCAAGAAACAAGGGGTCGGCGCTGCTGTGGTCGGATTTCTAACTGGTTTGGTCACAGGTGGCAACAACAGTCTCACTCGCACAGACTCAACACAGCAGGTCCAATCCGACGATGCTGGCTTGTTGTGTACGAGCACCAGGCCACAGACACCGCCCATCGACGCCACTCCAAATCCTTCAAACTCAAACTCCAAGCTGCACTATCATCCATCTATATCAGCATCGCCTCCCAACCAATCTCGCTCTTCCATCACCCGTGTGCCTGGGAGACTACCCACTCTCCACCATCCTTCACGTGCAGGAAATTACCTTCGTCACATGGTATCCACCCCTTCAATCCCACATGCCTGCCCCCATTTCCAGAGAAACTCCTGTGTATCAATGGACAAACCTCCCCTACCAAGAAACTGGCTAGATAATGTCGCCCGTGCTATTATATTTGGTGTTGCTGCAACAGGTGTCACCACCACTACCTCTAACCACCACCAACGAACCCTTCGAGCCACGCGGAGTTCCTTATCCCAGACGACCCTTGCACGCAGTAACAAACCCAACCCACGTCGATCAGGTCTCTCAGACAAGACCAATACCATCTCAGCTGAACCACCTGCACTCTTCACCCGACTCGAGAAAGGCCGTGCGCCCTGTTCACAAGGTCTGCTCAAGGCCCAAGTCGTATGTCGCAGTGCACCTGCAAGTCGTGCTTCTTCGACCGTCCGTGGCTCAAATGCCGGTGGGCGTCGTGGGGCTGGTACAAGACAGCCATTGAAGAGATATTTGAAGGAAGATGTTGACATTGAAGACAAGGCCCGTGGACGACAGTATCACTCAAATTTCAAACTAAAAGAAACGAAAACCAAGAAAGCAGATGCTGGCAAACCTCGTGTCCCAAGTCTGGCACGAACGCGTATAGAAGGCGATGGTTGGCACACTCTCCGCTCTCGTGCTCCTACTCCTCAAATCCGAATAAACTCAGCTACGTATTTCTCATCCGACTCGGAGACGTCCCGGTTCCTTTCTTCTTCTCCCTCACCCAGCGAGCGCCGTTATGCCAGACCCTCATCTGGTTTGAGTTCAGGTTCGGGATACGTCTCCACTCGTCGTTCCCACTTGCTTGATTCGTCGTCCACTTCTGAATCCGCGCATGACGTTTCTACTGATAGTGATGAGTCTGATGATGATTCTGATGATGAAGGAGAATTGACGCTCGCACGGATGCTCGTACCTCCGAAACGTCAACATTCTATTCAATCCCTTCGTAAACACCTTCATCTACATTTCATCTCTTCACCACCACCACCACCTTCGTCTCCTCCTCTTTCTTCCCGCACCGCTTGTTCTAGTGTGAATTCTGAAGCTACGATTCGCCCTTCGTTATCGCGTCGTCCCTTGTATCGCTCTTCGTCGTCGTCATCTACGGCTACACTTCGTTCTTCACGTTTTGTCACAAGCGGTGGTGGTCGTGATGGTGGTGGTACGCCAACTGTTGGGAGTCGTGTACCGTCATTCTCAGTCGCCCAATCCCGTCTTTTTGATTTGGTCAATAGTAGTTGTGAAAAAGACTCGACAACATCTTCCCCTTCTCTTCCTCCCCCTCCAACAATAACAACAACAACAACAGCACCAGCACCAACACCAACACTGACTCAAAGATCAAGAACATTAGCAGGAGCAGGAGGAGCAGGAGGAGGGCGTGAATGGGACCACGAACGGCATAAACTCAGATACTCAAGCCGTCAATCCAACTCAACCGAAACCAACAACAACAAAGACAAAGACAAAGACAACGCACCGAAACCGAAACCGAAAGCAATCGAGAACATCAAAGGTAAATCAAGACTCGGCTTACCTCGATAACCACAACCACAACGTCATCACCAACGACCCTTGTGTGTCCTCTTCTTTCGTCTCACCGACTCCCCTCTAACGAAATCGAAATCGGAACTGGAATTCAGA
>Ga0153951_1000446_pt1 | contig 15675 bp, 14 predicted proteins | sample TSNJ035MetaG_FD_102278 | JGI IMG/M metagenome (GOLD analysis project Ga0153951, IMG submission 102278) | Attine ant fungus gardens microbial communities from New Jersey, USA - TSNJ035 MetaG | ecosystem: Host-associated > Fungi > Mycelium > Unclassified | place: USA: New Jersey, Wharton State...
GCCCGTCATGCCCGGACCGATCCCCATGCGCCGCGCCGCATGCACGCCGACGGCGACAGGCTCGACGATGGCGCCGAGCTGATCGTCGACCGCATCCGGAAGCGGAAACACGCCAACTGCCTTCGTCCTCACGAACTCGGCAAAACCGCCGCCGAACGGAAACTCGCGTGCCTGGCAGTGCAGCGCATAGCCGCGCTTGCAAAAAGCACATTTCCCGCACGCGGTGCCGAGCACCATGTCGACGGTGACGCGCCGGCCGAGCAAGGTGTTCGTCACGCCTTCGCCGACCGCAACCACGACGCCGCTCAGTTCGTGGCCCATGGGAAAGCCGGAGCGGCCGGCAAACGTTCGATAGGGATGCAGATCGCTGCCGCAGATGCCGATATTGGCGACCTTCAGAACGACCGTTCCCGGGATGGCCTCGGGTCGCTCCATTTCAATCAGTTCGAGCTTGCGCAGGCCGGTCTGCAGCGCCGCTTTCATGGCACCTCCAGCCGAATAGCATTCCTGATTCAATTGACTGTCCCTCCAGGTTCGTTAGGCAACCCGATTATGGCACGGCACCATCGGACGACCGCCGCCCGCACGGACCGCCGTGCTTTTTCCCGCGACAGCCGCACACATTCCTTTCCTTACACGGGTATCGAATTAATTAAACAGGAACGTAAGTTTTCCGCCACGGCTGTTTCATCATTGAGAACGAGAATCTGCTGCCGCGGCGGGTTGCCAGTAAGTACTGAATGGCTTTTGCCCGCGCGAACGGGGAGTGCTGGCGGCATCGGTACGCCATCGCCGCACGCTGCACGACAGCGGATGCCACTTCACCTGGGCCGCAGCGTGGCTGGATATCAAATCGCACAAAGCCAGCGCTGCCGCTCTGCTACCTGACATTTTTATTTCGACATGGGTCCGTGCCTTGAGCAGATCAGGACGCATCGAATCGAGCGTTGCCGGCACGGACAGGCAATGGACTGATCCATGACAAGTTTAATGAAATTTTTCTGAGGGGATGTGTCAATGAAATTGAAAGCAATACTAAAGAAAGAAATCCTGATCCTGGGCTGCCTCGCGCTTGCCGCGTGCGGCGGTGGCGGGAATTCCGGCGCGTCCGCACCGTCGGGTGCTTCCACGCCGTCAGGTGCGTCTACCCCGTCGGGTGCTTCCACGCCGACGGGCGCCTCCGCACCGACGGGCGCTTCCACGCCGGTCGTAACCCCGGCCAGCCTGACGTGGTCGGTCGACTCCGGTACGACCGTGACGCAGGCACAGATCGCCGTGAGCCCGTCCATCGGCTCGGGTGCCGGCGGTACGCCGTTCACGCTGGCGGCTCTCGCGGCCGACCCCAACAACACGCAGACCGTCGTGAGCGCGTCCAACCCGTTCCAGGCCAACGGCAACGTGCCGGATACGGCCTATGGGCTTTGCAACTACACGGCCTCGGCGGCACGCCTGTACTACGGCGGCACGACCGCCACCACGAACCCGCTGAACAGCTCGACGACGCCGTTCAATACGCCGACCGCCAAATCGGCCTTCAGCACGAGCGCGACCTATCCGTTCGTGAACATGGCGCCGTTCTATTTCCCGCTGACGTACACGTCGAACGTGACGTCGACCGGCAACGTCAACGCCTCGGCAACGCCGATCATCGGCCTGTTCGACTGGCGTCCCGAGTACATGGACGAAGGCCTGGTGGCGGCCGAATCCGACGACAACGGCAAGACGTGGTACTTCATGCAGAACACGCTGGAGCTGGCCGCGGGCAATAACGTTTGCCCCGCCACGCTGCAAAGCGACAACTCCGCGACGACGGCCGGCGACGGCTGGGGCCACGCCACGATCGTGCAGTTGCCGGGCTCGAATGCGAAGACCGGCGGCCAGATGCTGTACATGCTCAATCGTGCTCCGGCAGCTGTGGACGTTGCGCCGCTCAACGTGATCCAGCTGACCAACGTATCGCCGAAATTCCCGATTCAGAACACGAACGCCACGACGGTCGGCTCGCAGGACATCAACGCGATTCAAACCGCGCTGACGAATACGCCGGGCACGACGTCTCCGGTCGTCGTGCAGCAGACGGTCGGTCTCCTGAACCCCGACGGCATTCTGGCCGTGGTTCCGAATACCACGCCGGGCACGCCCACCACGGTTCTGTACGTGCAGAAGATCCTGAACGGCGACAACACCGGAAGCACCGCTCTGCCGGCTGTGCAGCAGTGCGCCAAGGCCCCGTTCAGCGGCAAGACCAACCATGACATCACGTATGTTCGGCTTGCCACGACGACAGACGGCGTTCACTTCACCGATGAAGGTGCGGTCAATGGCCTGAACGACCCGACCACGGTCGACTACAACGGAACCCGTTGGGTGACGCCGCGCGGCACGCTGATCGACATCAACGGTGACGGCAGCCGCTGGGGCCTGCTGTTCTCGGCAGGCAACTGTCTCGATGCGGACTCCGATGCGTTCCACTACATCGGGTACGCGGAATCGAGCGACCTGAAGAACTGGACCGTCTATAACGACATCAACCATCCGATCGCGTCGATCAACACGATCACCGCGAAGAACCAGGGTGGCAATCAGTCGACGGTGACGATTCCGGCCAATCCGCCGCTGATCCCGACGCAGTCGTGGTTTGCCCAGCGCGTGTACGCACCGTCGGGCATCCAGATCGATCCGACGCACCTGAGCGTGACCTTTGCGGGTTATGGCGTGCAGTCGCCGAAGACCGACCTGCTGAACTACCGTCAGATCGGCAACATCGTGCTGACGGCCAGCAAGGCGCTGCCGAAGGCGCCGAACAACATCAACAACCAGTAAGCGTTGATCTTGCGTAGTACAGACGGTATGCGGTAGCCGTCTGCGGTTTCTCCCGGGCCGTACGTGCCCGAGGGAGCCGAAAGCAGAACCTGAGCGCCACCTGCCTTGACCGGCCAGGTGGCGCTTTGCTTTATGCGTATGGTTGGTGGTTCATGTTTGCGATAGGTGGGCGTCGACAAGAGGGGCCAACTGCGGCGCGTACTCATGTGCCAGATCGTGGTTGCCACCTGCGACGACATGCAAGCGTGCGTCAGGAAGCAGTTCGAGAAGCCGCCGGCCAACCGCGACTGGACTGATTGGATCGGTATCTCCCCAAAGCAGAAGAACCGGCTGCGCGATGCGGCGCAGTTCGTGCGTCAGGTCGGCCTTGAACGATGTGAACCAGTCGGGGAAAGGCGGATTTGCATTGCTCAATCCACTTCGCCAATCCGTGGCGCCCAGTGCCTGGGTGTCGATTCCGCCAGAAGTTACCGTCAGAACCAGATGAGTGACCAGGTCGGGCTTGGCCAGCGCCGTGCGGATCGCAATCACGCCACCCATCGATTGGGCGATCAGCGCGGTGGGTTGGTCGATCTGGTCGACGACCATCCGAAGCAGGTCGTCGATGTCGTTGACGCCGGGCGCAGCGGGCTCCTGGCCGAACCCGGGATACGCGACGATGACTTTTCTGGCGGGGTTCGTCAGGCGATTCGCGAGCGGCTGCCAGAATGCGGTGTTGCCGGATGCGCCTGGCAGGAAGAGTAATTTTGAGGGGGTGCGCGTGTACTGATTCTTCATTGCTTATGGGATGCCGATTGCGCGTATGGACGTTGTGGATGTTGCCAGCGCGAGGAGAACGATTGTCGATGATCCCGATGTTGATGTCGACCGGTCGCTCCTCGCCGACAATACGCTTTCACTAACCGTTCGCACGTTTGTTCGGCGTCAACGGCAGTTATGTCGCTTCATATTTCGATAGGTACGACCGACCATGACGCGACGCTCGACGTGCGGCACCCAATGTCCGCAAGCGTGTGTGCAAGGGGTGTTTGCAACGCACACGCGCCGACAGGCGTCGGAGCGACACGTCGTGCTCGCAGCCTAACCGGTCGCATGGAAAGGGGTACCATGAGGAAGTTATCGAACGCCAGGTTCATCCGTACCTGAGCGTATAACGTCTCCCTGACCAGGAGTCCTGCCATGATCCTCTATCACACCGTACCCGATTCCCCGGTTATCGAAATCTCAGTCGAAGGCAAAATCACCGACCACGAACTGCGCGAAGCCATCGAGCGCATGCGTGGTGATCTTGAACTGAACGGTAAGACCCGCGTGCTCGAACGCATTGAGCATTTCAGTGGCATCGAGCCGAAGGCGCTATGGACCGATATGACGCTCGGTGTCTCCGTTGCCCGCAAGGTCACGCGTGCCGCCGTGGTGGCCGATGCGGGCTGGATTCGCGCTGCGATGCATCTGGCGCGGTTTTTTACGAAGGCTGAAATCAAGGCATTTCACGTCAACGAACTGGAGCAGGCGCGGGCCTGGATCAACGCCTGAACGTCGTTGACAACCGATCGCATCGACGAATGAAGACGACAGTGAATCAATGAGACTTACCGTTCGAGCAGTTTGAAGAACGGCGACGCGATAATGAGTAGTCCAAACGCGAAAACTATCCACCAGGCCGGTGTTCTGAGGTGTGCGAGAGCAGGAACGCGACGCACGAGATAGCACGGAATCAGACAGGCTACGATGCCAAACACTGGCACAGTAAGCTGCATTAACATCATCGTCGAAATATTGAGCTTTACCCAGAAGGTCAGAAAGCAGACCGTACCGATAGCAATCGCAAACGGCACTAACCGGTTGAAACGGTCACTACGGACCATGAATCTATCGACGATGTTGGTGACAATGCCACGCACGGCGTCGTGGAAACCGAGGTAGATCCCGAAGAAGGCCGTGAAGATTGCCAGAACATTCAGAATCGTAGCCAGAATCCGGACTGTTTCACCTCTCATGACTCTGGCGGCAAGCGCCAGTGAAGAGATGTTGTGCGTCATCGCGTAGACCGCATCCTCGTGGTGTGTCGCCAGCATAAAGGACAGCGCAAAAAACACCACGCAAGTTACGAGGATAAAGTAGGCATATCGGCATGCACGAAGCGACCGATAGTTGGCAATTTCACGCTTTCCTTCCAGTTTCCGGTACGCGACGTTCATCGGATTCAACACATGAACGTAGATGATCGAGAGCATGGCCCAAGGCAGGGTGAGCAGCACGTCAACCATGAACGACGAAATCTCCGGGAAGTGACCGAGTGCGAGGTGAGACACATTCCAGTAAGGCATCATCGACAAACCGAGAAACACAATGATGCCCAGCTTCGAAACAATCATAGGCCCGGAGATACGGAACAGGAGTCGCTCTCCGCGCGACGCGATCAACACAAGCGTAATGATGATCGCACCGATGTACCACGTATGATCGCCGAGTGACGCGGCCGTCAGCTTGTATGTCTGAAGATAGGATGCGCTATCTCTTGTGATAGCCGAGGAATACGCGAGCATTCCCTTCAGCAGCATCAGAAAATAGGCAACGCCCATGAAGCCAGCCCAGTTTTTGCCGAGGTATTGCGTGATGATGTCGTTGTAATCGTCGCACGCTTCGGTATGCGCCAGCGACTGAAGGTACAGTCGAGCCTGAAGGTACGTCGCAGGATAAGCGATCACCAACGCCGTCAAAGACACCCAGAATCCTTTGACGCCCATCTGGATCGGCAGAAAAATGATCCCAGACCCGATCGCCATCCCGATGCACATCACAACCCAGCCGGCGTCATATCGCGTGAAGGGGACCGTGGGCTGCCCGGTTGCTTCGGGCAGGCAAGTTGGCAGCGTGTCGGCAGCGTTTTTCATCGAATCTCCCGGATTTTTTTCTCTTCAATATCGTTCGCCACGCGGCTCATCACATAAAAGCTTCGCGCCACGTCGATACGCCACGGCGCCGCGACTGCATTGTCTGGGGGGCAACACGGAGTCGTGTCGTTCCTTATGCCAGTTAGCTTCCCGAAAAGAACCGTCGAGTTGATGCATCTCCTGGCTCGCATTATCGGAGCGCGCGCGGCTCCAAAAAAAGTGTTTCGCTGATTGGAACGTGCAAATGGTTGGGGCCGATTGGCAGGCAGTAGCCGGCAGATTCGCGTGCGGGTATCCGGAGCACCGGTCTCTCGGGATGGTCACGACGAACCATATAGCAGTGGGCGGTGATGACAATTCAGAGTAGAGTGGGCAGCTATCGAAATCGGTCCACCTGTCCGAATCGCTTCCATACCCAAATTGTCCTCAAAGCCAAATTCCCAGAGCCCTCGGCTCGCAGGACCGGATGGTCTCGCGGACGCCTTAAGCGACCGACAGTTCTCGACAAACCTTGCCCGAGGTCTCGATGTACTGCGAGCTTTCACTGCCGCCGAGCCCGTGCTGACCAACCGGGCGCTTTCTGATCGTACCGGGCTACCGAAAGCGACTGTTTCGCGACTCACGTACACGCTCACGCTGTACGGATATCTGGTTCAGGAGGAGTCCGGAGCTTACCGCCTGGGAACAGGTTTCCTCGCACTCAGTCATCCCATTCTGGCGAGCTTGCCGGTACGACAACTCGCGCGCCCATTCCTGCAGGCACTCGCCGATCAAACAGGATTTACTGTAAATCTCGCTATGCGCGAGCGTGTGAAGGCAATCTACATCGATACTGTTCGCGCTGATCTTTTCAATCCCTACCTTCCCGATATCGGACGCGTCAGCCCTCTTCTGCAGAGTGCAATCGGACGCGCACTCATATTCGGTCATCCTTCGGCGGAAAAAGAACGTCTGCTCAATCGGATCAAGGTGGGCGACCCAGAGAACTTCGAGGCAGGCCTTTCACTTCTCAAGGATGACGAAGCATTGTTCGCCAGGACTGGTTATTGTCGCGCACGAGGACCGTGGCTTTCCGATATCGATGCGATAGCCGTGCCACTTCCACTGCCGGGCCGGATGAGCCCTGTCGCGATCAATTGTTCGGTTGCGATGTCCGCACCTCACGTCGCGCGACTGGTTGAGGCTGTCGATGCGCTCAAGGACACCGCACGGCAAATCGGCGATGCTTGCAGCCGCGCGAGACCTGAAAGACTCTGATCTTTCCCTAGCCTGCTTGCGACGCAACCTGCTCCAGGATCGAACCGCTCGAAACCTGAACCTCGAAGTATTCGACCTTTGGATCGAAGGAGTCGAGAAGCTTTTGGGTGCTCTCTTTTACGACTGCCTCGTGAATGTCGTCGCGGCGCGCAAACTGACGTACCGCATCCATATCGCGCCAGTAGCTCATGAACAGGATTTCGTATTTCTCGCCGATCTGTTTGGCCGACATGCTCGCGCCGATGTGACCGTCGAGCTTTTTCATTTCCTGGAACGTGTTGCGCGCGAGGTGTGCTCCGTATGTGTCGACAACCTGCTGGTTAGCGGCAATGGCGCGCCAGGTTCGGATAATCATGATCGGTCCTTTCTGGTGTGGTTGCGGAGAAATCTTGATCGATTGATGCCGTCGATCAGGGCTTATGCGGTCGTCGGAAGCAACATTCTCTCGTTCATCGCCTGGCGTATTTCTACGTCAAACATATCCGGCGCCGGATTTCCGTGGATGAATCCAATGATCGTCGGATTTTGAGTAGTGGAAGCGGGCCGATGATCGGCGATCTTTCAGGCGACTGGAAGCGGTCTGCGAAGCATTTCATTTCTCCGAATGTCTCGCAAAGCAACCGTGATACAGGATGATAAGTCCCGGTTCACCTCGTAGATTTTTTGATTCGCAGAGTGAAACGGTGAGCCGTTCCAACCTGATTAGACACTCTGTATCAGGACCAACATCTACTGCCTGTCGATACCCGGGCTGAATTGCGGTTACGACAGGCGCGATTACGCGAAGATTTACCAACGCTATAAGTCTTGAGTTTGCATGCGAATCCTCGTGATCCGGAAAACCCACTTGGGAAAATCTGCATGACAGAGGGGGCTGCGGCGCCAGATTATCCGTCTGCTATAACGGGCTTCGTCGTTTCGATCAGGTACTTGCAGACGCCGTCGAACCTGTGAGGGAAGCCTCACGGAAAGCGAGCGGCATGATTGTCGTCGGCCTGCCACGGAAATCTGGGGTGCGGTAAATGGGCGAGCTAGCCGTTTGATTGCAGATTGCTCTGTTGCACCCAAAGGGAAGGAGGGTAGACCTTGTGTAGACCAAGGGCAGACTACAAAAGGAAAGGGGCTACGCCAGATGACGTAACCCCTTGATTTCTTTGGTAGGCCGTACGGGATTCGAACCTGTGACCAACGGATTAAAAGTCCGCTGCTCTACCAGCTGAGCTAACGACCCAAAAGAGAAACGGGATTATATCGGCGAGCCTATAACCTGTCAACCCGACATACCCGTCACGTTATCGGCGTTCCCCTGAAGAGCGGGAAATCGCGAACGTCAAAATGAAAGGCCCGGATATCGCTATCCGGGCCTTTCAGCGAGAGGCGCGCGTGGCTATGACATCGGACACTGCGCGTACTGCCAACGACTCAATCAGTTCCGCTGCCGCTACTTGATCTGCGACAGCTTGCTCTGCGCCGACTGCGCGACGTCCGAGCCGCCGTATTGCGCGACGATCTGCTCGAGGGTCTTCCTGGCCGCGGCCTTCTGACCTTGTTCGAGCTGATTGTTCGCAATCGCGAGCAGCGCTTCAGGCGCACGCGGATGCTGCGGGTAATTCTTCACCACACCCTGCCAGACGGCCGTCGAACCCTTGTAGTCGCGCAGCGCATACAGCGCATTGCCGAGCCAGTACTGCGCGGTCGGCTGATAGGGGCTCGACGGATATTTGGAGATGAAGCTGCGGAACGACGCGGCCGCATTCTTGAAATCGCCGCTGCGGAATTGCTGTGAAGCCGCGTTGAACGCATCGGTTTCACCCGGCTGAACTTCGCCCTGGACGCCGTCCACCGTCTGTTGCTGCGGCTCGAATTTCTTCAGGCGCGTGTCGAGATCGGTGTAGTAGTCCTTCTGCTGTTTTTGCAGCATGCCGAGCTGGTTCGCCATGTCCTCGTTCTGCCCGCGCAGCGTCGCGACCTGCTGGTTCAACTGGTCGAGACGGTTGGACTGATCGAGGATCGTGCGCTGCGCCGCCGACAGCTGACTCGACAGGCTATCGGTCTTCGAGCGCAGATCGAGAATGGCCTGGCGGGCCTGATCGTCGTCGAAGATGCCCGCATGAGCGGGCACGGCCGCGAGGGCCGTGCCTGCGACGCAGGCCGCTGCGGCAAGCCGCAGCCAGGAGAAACGATGCGTCATTCGGCTCATTACCTGTTGACTTACTGTTGATACACGAGGTCGGCGCGGCGGTTCTGTGCCCACGACGCTTCGTCATGACCCGTTGCCATCGGCTTTTCCTTGCCGAGGCTCACGGCTTCCATTTGCGAATCCGCGACGCCCATCAGCGACAGCGAACGGCGCACGGCTTCAGCACGCTTCTGGCCGAGTGCCAGGTTGTACTCGCTCGTGCCGCGCTCGTCGGTGTTGCCCTGGATCAGCACGTGACGTTGCGGATGGCTCTTCAGGTACTGAGCGTGTTGCTGAAGCAGCGTCTGATAGTCGTCCTTGACCGAGTAGCTGTCGAAGTCGAAGTAGATGCTGCGCTTGGCGAGCGGGCTGTTCGGATCGTTGAGCGGATCGACGTTGACGGTTGCGACGTCGTTCGGGTTCGGCTGAGCCGAGCCCGCACCCTTGTTGGCGTTTTCGTCGAGCTTGACGCCCGAGTGACACGCGGCCAGCGCGCCGACCATGACGACGGCGAATGCGAAACGAAGTTTGGACATCATTTGATTACTCTCCTTGTGTTATTGCATCAACGTTATTGCATAAACGGGCCCCAGGACGGTTCGCGTACGCTACCACCCTGAACGGACAGGACCTGCCGGGTACGACCGTCGGTCGATACTGCGGCCAACACGCCACGGCCGTTCACCTGAGTGGCGTAAAGAATGTACTGACCGTTCGCCGCGAAGCTCGGCGATTCGTCATGTGTCGTGTCCGTCAGGCCCGTGGCGGTTCCGCCTTGCAGGTCCTGGAGATACAGCTTGAATGCACCGCCGACGCGCGAGATGTAGGCAAGCTGCTTGCCGTCAGGACTCACTCGCGGGCTGGTGTTGTAGCTGCCCGTAAACGTGACGCGTTGCGCGGAGCCCGCGCTTTCGCCTTGTGCCGGCATCTTGTAGATCTGCGGCGAGCCGCCGCGGTCGCTCGTGAAATAGATCCACTGGCCGTCAGGAGAGTAGGTCGGCTCGGTGTCGATCGAGCTGCCTTGCGTGAGACGCCGCAGGCCACTGCCATCGGCATTGACCGCGAAAATCTGCGTATTGCCGGTGCGCGACAGCGCGACGGCGAGCGTGCGCCCGTCCGGCGACCAGGCCGGCGCACTGTTGTTGCCCTTCTGGTCCGATACGACGATACGCCGGCCCGTGGGCAGGTCGTGGATGTAGACGATCGGCTTTTTCTTTTCGAACGACACGTAGGCGACCTTGGTGCCGTCCGGCGACCAGGCCGGCGAGATGATCGGCTCGGGGCTCGACAGCGCGATATGCGCGTCCTGGCCGTCCGAATCGGAAATCTGCAACTGGTAGCGGTTGCCCGACTTGATGACGTACGACAGGCGCGTCGCGAACACGCCGCGATTGCCCATCAGCTTCGCGTAGATGTAGTCGGCGACCTTGTGCGCGCTCATGCGCAGACCGCTTGCCGGGCTTACGAGCACGAGGCCGCCGAGGCTTTCGCCCTTGACGGTGTCGTACAGCTTGAAGCGCACTTCGTACTGGCCGTTCGGCAGGCGGTTCACGCTGCCCGCGACGAACGCGTTGGCGCCCTTGGCCTTCCAGGCGCCGAGATCGACCGAATCGGTCTCCGACACCGGCGTCGAGCCTGCGTCGACATTCGTGAATTTGCCGCTGCGTTGCAGGTCCTGGCGCACGATTGCGCTGACCTGCTGCGGGGAGTTCGCTTCATTGGCGAAATTCGCCGTTGCGATCGGAAACTGGGTGGATCCGACGCCCGTCACGAGGACGTTGAGTTGTGCATTGGCGGCGCCGCCGACGGCGATCAGGCACGTTGCCACGAGCGTTCGCAGGCCTAGCTTGGTCATCAAACTCATGCTGTATGGATTCCTCAAAACGGTTTTACTAATACTTCACGACAGCAGACAGACCGGAAAACAGCTAATTCGTTCCCGAGGCGGCCGTGCGCCATAGCACGGCTTTTGTCCTCAATTGACCGCAACTTAGCCGTAAATCGACTGCTAGCCAGCTGTCAAACTTCTGCGAATCGACCCGCAAGTCAGCCCGCAGGGCGCAACGTTATCAGGAAGCTTTCCGGCGTTTTGCCGTTGACGTCCAGAGGCATCGGATCCGAGCGCTGCACGGCCCGCAACGCGGCGGCGTCCCATGCGGCGTTGCCGCTACTGCGCGAGACCGTCGCGCTCAGCAAGGTGCCGGTCGGCGAACAGCGCACGGAGATGACGGTTTCGAGGCCTTCCGTTTCGCCGCCCCACGAAATGTTCGGGCGCACGACGCGGCGGACCTTGTCCGCATAACCCGGCGATGCCGCATTGCCTCCCGAGCCGCTGCCAGTACCGCTCTTGCCGAGCCCGTTGCCCGACGAACCCGTGGGGCCCGCCATGCCCTGCATCTGCGCAAGTCGCGCGCGTCGTTCCGAGTCGAGCTGCTTCTTCGCCTGCGCGGCGGCATCGGCCTGCGCCTTGGCCTTCGCCGCTTTCTCGGCGTCAGCCTTCTTCTGCGCTTCCGCCTGAGCCTGCTTCTGTTGCTGCTCCTGCTGTTCTTTCAGTTGCTGCTGCTTTTGCTGCTCGGCGAGCTGCTGTTGCTTGAGCCTGTCGGCCTGCTGCTGTTGCTGCTTGAGCTTCGCGGCCTTCTGGGCGGCGAGTTGAGCGGCCTGCTCGGCCGCCAGTTCCTGCTGGCGTTTCGCGTCCGCTTCCTGCTGCTCTTTCAGCTTCTGCTGACGCTGCTGCTCGGCCAGTTGCGCCGCGCGCGCTGCTTCCTGCTGCTGGCGTTTCTTTTCCTGCAGGGCGATGTCGGCCTGCTCGTCGCGCACGGGCGGGGCAGGGGCGACCGGCGCGGGCGGCGGCGGAACGGGACGCGGAATCGCCGAGTCCGGCACCTCGGTCCACAGTTCCGCTTCCGCGCCTTCGGGCGTGCTGTTCTGCCACTGGATGCCGTGGTACAGGAAGAACCCGAGCAGCGCATGCATCACCAGCGCGAACGCAAAGGCTCGCCCGGTGCCGCGTTCACGCGGTGGCTGGAGCGGGTATTCGGAATTCTTGCGGATCATTGCGATTTGACGAGCAATCCAACGCGCTTGACGCCCTGAGCCTTCAGCTCGGACATCACGTTCATCACGGCTTCATACTTCACGGTTTTGTCGGCGGCGATCACGACGGGCTGGTCCGGGTGCGATTGCGCGCGATCGGCGATGAAGCCGTTGAGGCCGGCCTTCGTCATGTCTTCCTGCTGCTGCGTGCCGGCGTCGTCCTTGTACTTGACGCTCATGTTGCCGTCCGCGCGGATGTTGACGATCACGGGCGGGGTTTGCTGCTGCGGCGCGGCGCCGCCGACGGTCGGCAGATTGACGATCGACGGCGCGACGAGCGGTGCCGTGACCATGAAGATCACGAGCAGCACGAGCATCACGTCGATGTACGGCACGACGTTGATGTCGGCCATCGCGCGGCGCTGACGCGAGCCGCGCATGCTGGAGGAGCGGGAGCCTGCCATCGTGGCCTCCTTACTGTGCCTGGCGCTGCAGAATGTTCGAGAACTCTTCGATGAAGGTTTCGAAACGGATCGCCAGACGGTCGATGTCGTGCGCGTAGCGGTTGTAGGCAACCACGGCCGGAATTGCGGCGAACAGGCCGATCGCGGTGGCGGTCAGCGCCTCGGCGATGCCCGGCGCGACGTTCGCGAGCGTGGCCTGCTGCACGTTGGCGAGGCCGCGGAACGCATTCATGATCCCCCACACCGTACCGAACAGACCGATATACGGGCTGACCGAACCGACCGAGGCGAGGAACGCGAGGTTCGCCTCGAGCACGTCCATTTCGCGCTGGAACGCCGCGCGCATCGCACGCCGGGCGCCGTCGAGAATCGCGCCCGGATCGTTCAGGCGTTTTTCCTTGCCCTTCAGGAATTCGCGCATGCCGGACTCGAAAATCCGCTCGAGCGCACCGATCGTGTGACGGTTGTTCGCGGCGCTCTGATACAGCGCCTGCAGGTCGCCGCCCGACCAGAAATCACGCTCGAAGCGTTCAGTTTGCGCGCGCGCCCGGCGAATCGCAAACCACTTGCGGAAGATGAAAGTCCATGACAGCAGCGAGAGCAACAGCAGCAGAGCCATGACCGCCTGGGCCAGCAGGCTCGCGTTGAGTACGAGTGAAACGATCGACAGATCTTGTGTAGTGTTCATAAAGGTTCGTTTTAACGTCCCGGGAAGGGGGCGTCCGGCTGCAAGGCCGCCTCAAGCTTGCCGTGAACAGAACGGAAGCTTCGGCGATATCGAAGCCGAACCATGCTTTGTGTTGCCTGATCGGTATGAGTTCACTGGCCCCGTATCAACGAGGCTCGGTCATCGTCCGTTGACACGCCGGCGCTGCTCAATGCATATCTGGCCCGCGCCGCAGCGCGGCGAGAACCGGGGCGGGGATCGCCGCCGGCCGCAGCGCGTCGCGGTCCACGCAGCCGATCCGGATCGAACCGGCGGCTAGCAGCGTGCCTTCGCGCCATGCTTCCTGCGCGAAATCCACCGAAGCTCTGCCAAGACGCTCGATCCGGCTGACAATTTTCACGATGTCGTCGAGCCGGGCCGGAGCCCGGTAGTCGACTGCGGTGCTGCGCACGATGAAAATCGCCCCCGTTTCTTCCGCAAGCCGATGCTGGTCGACGCCGCACGCGCGCAGCCATTCGGTGCGCGCCCGTTCGAAAAATTTCAGGTAATTGGCGTAAAACACGATGCCGCCCGCATCGGTATCTTCGTAGTACACGCGGATGGGCCATGTGTAGCCGCTTTCCATGCCAGGCTGGCTGGTCGACATATTCATGCGGCGCATTTTACCGGAACGCATACTGCGGGTCTGTTTCAAAATGTGCGTTTTGTCCGGCGTGCTCCGGCCGCGCGTGCGGCCGGGTTTGGCGCACGCCCGAGCGAGGGCGTGCCAAGGGTAGCCGAGGGGCCACTCAGGGACCACCCAGGAGCCCGACGGGACCACCGGGCGCGGTTTGCCCACCGCTCGCCGGGCCGACCCTCGCGGCGCGGTCAGCCGCGATGCACGGTCAGTCCGCCGAACGACTGCGCGACCGGCATCAGCTCGATCGTATTGATGTTGACGTGGGCGGGGCGCGTGGCGATCCAGTAGATCGAATCGGCGATGTCCTCGGCGGTCAGCGGCTGGACGTTTTCGTAGACCTTGGCGGCCTTGTCGTCGTCGCCGCGATAGCGCACGTTCGAGAATTCGGTGCCGCCGCACAGGCCCGGTTCGATGTCGGTCACGCGCAGCGCGGTGCCGGCGAGATCGGCGCGCAGGTTCAGGCTGAACTGGCGCACGAACGCCTTGGTCGCGCCGTAGACGTTGCCGCCCGCGTACGGCCAGCGGCCCGCGATCGAGCCCAGATTGAAGATATGACCGCGATTGCGCTCGACCATGCCGGGCAGGAGCGCATGCGTAACCTGCACGAGGCCCGTGCAGTTGGTCTCGATCATGGTGTTCCATTCGTCGAGACTGGCCTTGTGCGCGGGCTCGGTGCCGAGCGCGAGGCCGGCGTTGTTGACGAGCACGTCGAGCGCGGCGAATTCGGCCGGCAGCGAGGCGGGCACGGCTTCGACGGCGGCGCGGTCGCGCACGTCGAGTTCATATGGCAGCAGCGCGTCGCCGAGTTCGTCGGCGAGTGCCTGCAGACGGTCTTTGCGGCGAGCGGTAGCGACGACGCGATGGCCGCCCTTGACGAAGGCACGAGCGATGGCGGCGCCGAAGCCTGCCGACGCACCGGTAACGAACACGATCATTGCAATTCCCTGGTCGATAAGAGACAAAGGCCCCAAGCCTACTTGCAATGCGGCGCTGCGGCAAGGATGAACGAGCCGCATCGGCAGCCGTGGCAGCGGCGTTTGGCGGATATTCGGCGCGGCTGCCCGGCTTTCGTCAGACCTGTGCGCGAGACGCGGCGCTGGGCGCCCGAAAGCCCCGCCGGCGGGCGCTGGAGCGCCGGAAAGCCGGTTGCCTATTCGGGCCTCTTCCAATACACTAACGCGCTCGACCCTGCGTGACTGGCGATAGAACCGAGTCAGCCGACTCAGCCGATTCAACCAATCGGGTTCAAGGTGGAACAACCCACCGTGAAGCGCAGGGTGCCGTTTTGCCGTTCGCCTGGGCAGCCGTGATCCGCGCGCATCGATTTGCGCTGACGGTGGTTGGCCTGCCTCGCGTGTGCGGCGACTCCCCCCTCGCCACGTCTGGGCTGGCATGGCCGCCAGCAGCGCTGCGTACCCTCTACGCAAGATTCGGCGCACGATCCGGTCAACCTGAACACACTCAACGGAATCCGTATGTTTGACAGAGCCCAAAGCACCATCGCCAACGTCGATCCTGAACTCTGGAAGGTCATCGAGCAGGAAAACCGCCGTCAGGAAGAGCACATCGAACTGATCGCGTCGGAAAACTACACCTCGCCCGCGGTCATGGCCGCACAGGGCTCGCAACTCACGAACAAGTACGCCGAAGGGTATCCGGGCAAGCGCTACTACGGC
>Ga0153951_1000448_pt1 | contig 15605 bp, 12 predicted proteins | sample TSNJ035MetaG_FD_102278 | JGI IMG/M metagenome (GOLD analysis project Ga0153951, IMG submission 102278) | Attine ant fungus gardens microbial communities from New Jersey, USA - TSNJ035 MetaG | ecosystem: Host-associated > Fungi > Mycelium > Unclassified | place: USA: New Jersey, Wharton State...
GATGCCGGCCCTCTTCACCTCCCTGAACGTGAGGGGGTTGAGGCGAAGATAAAAAGGAAGATGTTGGAAGCGAAAAGAAATTACGTCGTCCCTGGGAGGAAGCCTGATTATATTCTTTCTTACACTCTCGTACGTATGAATTAATGTTTTTCTGATACTGCTCGTAATCTTCACGGCGACAACGCTCAAGATGTTTGGTTCTTTCTTCCAGAAACCGGTGTTGTCTCTCGAGCTCATTGACCTTCTCACAGAGCTCAGATATCCGAGCTTTCTCCCTGGCAACGTCTGCATAGGAGGACAGAAGTGCCATGCTCGACTCAAGAAGGATATCAGTCGTGGATGGCTCTTCTTTCAGTGGCAACAGGATGTGCCCGGAGAAATACCCGAGGAGCTGCGCTTGCCATTGAAGTGATGGGTCGTTAAGGAGATTCTCGTCATAAGCGAAGAGGTCACTCAAGTAGGCAGCAGCCAATCTAATGTCGGAATTGATGATGAAGCCCAGGCCATCAGGGTGGGATGAACGAGGATGAGAGTCAAAGAGGACATAAACGCTTCTTCTCGCGATCTGAGTCCTCAGGCAGGCAATAATTTCTGGAGGTCTGGTAATGATGACTATGGTAGAAAATTCCGATGATACGTCTTCTAATCCTCTGAAGGATGGGGATTGTTAGTCTGTTGAGATGACCAGATGTTCCAATACAATTACCCTAATAGATCACCAAAGTGCTGTTTCTTGGCCTCGCTATAGGTGCAAGTTTGTAAGGACAATGTATTTCTAAAGATGGGGACCTTCAAGAGCTCTTCAATCTCCAGGTGAGAATCGCTCTTCCAATAATCACAAATCGAAGTAATTTCCTGAGGATAACCTCATGAGTGCATTCCCATGAAGGGGAGAGCGCCTACCCCGATAGTTTTAGGAGACAAAAGCTCGCTCAGGAGTTCTAGGCCCTGCATGTTTTCCTCTTTCTCGAGCTTGAAAGCTACACATGCAAAGTTCAACGCAGCTAACCCGCAGGTTGATGCGCTGACTCGCTTGCCCAGCTTGTCACCGTATTGGCTCGAACCTTTGGGCGATACGATTTTTTGTGTTCCATCACATATCTTTTCAAGGATTTCATCCATGTCGAGAGCATCTGAGCTTCTACAACTATTACTCCTTGGATGATCGAAATCCTTTGAGCTTTCAACGATTCGAACTACACGGGAAGATGCGGAGGGCTGACCCCAGGACTTCATAACTCGGCTTGAGATCAAGGCAATGAAGAGAAGACCTAGAGTCTTGAGAGTTCACGAAGGAATTACAAGTAGAGCTGACTCTTAATCCATATTGACTCGTGATCCAGCACATGCTCAAACTAATGCCTGGCAGAACTACTTTCTCCTTGAACGGAATATGCCGTTAGACATGCTACAAGCGTTCTTGCGGTAAAGAAGCTAGTATGAAGTAACAGTTGGCATGTCATAAGAGAATACAACGTGCATCGAATAAACAGGTGACAATTTTAGTTCGAAAATATTTCTCTTGACTCCTTTTGCCCAATGTACACCCCTGCATCATGAATTCAATGACCTCCATCCAATTCTAATGAATGTGTCCAACATTTCATGGATTGCAAAAATATACTTCTTTCTTCTGAACGCTAATTATAAACATCAATCGTACTTTCATCTATTCCCATGAATCTACCCGTGATTGCCTGTACACCTCAGTTTTGTGTCAATGAGAGCTGAACTGAGAACTAGTGCTTAGCTTTTTTACGTCTAATACAACAGCTACGTGTAATGAGAACTGAGCTTTTAGCTCATACTGCTTCTTTTTTACTTTCCCTTAATCCAATTTTTGTTAGTAACCATTCTCCTCAAGTCAGCGGATATTAGGTGTGAAATAATAAGGGCTTCTTTTCTGCTGGGGCTACAATCTAGAGCCTAACTGTTATTTGATACTATGTAGTGTCGTGACTTGCTCGAGAAAGATCTGAGAATTTGAAATTTCGGGAATCAGATATGATTGTAGCAATTGTGACAGGGTGATAGAGTAATAATAAAGTAATGCGTGGAGTGCACTCTGAGACACTGCTTGCAGGAATACGCTACACTTCATGTATGTGATACTCAATGACAATGCTTAAAAGATTTCACTCCCTTTTGCCTGCATGATCATCCTCATTGTAGCTCATCTGAGCTTAGATCTGACTCCATTCCATAGGTACCAACAGGTAAAGGACTTTGATCCGTCTATCTCCTGGAAAGACAACCAATTCCTGATTTGGATGGACAGACCAAAGAAATTTACCAGGTTTGAGATCCATCTTGACGGCGTTCGCTATGGAAAGATCCTCACCAGGACAATAGAGGCCAAAGGCGGTAGCAAGAGATCTTGGCCACTCTCATCAGGCACCACATACATGGAGAGCGGCATTGCACTGTCCACAATGACTGTCTCTTAATGTTTGTGTAACAGTGTGATGGAGATCATTTCACTATGCCGTAATTTGCGCCAGACAATTGGAATAGAAACTAACTTGTATCCATGTGTTCCATGATCCGCCGTGGACTCATAAATGAGCCTTCTGCTTTAAAGAGACGTTATCACCTGCCTAGATAATTGGCACCTGCAGCATCTCTGTTGAATCCTTTGTTTCTACATCAATCAGTACCCGGCATGAGCATGGATGTGTCTCCATTTCCAGCGATTACCCCCGGGAGTTCGAGTCCTGCGGTAAGTGTTTGGGCTTTCTTACGGAGATCTATGAATCGACTTCCCAATTTCAGCAGGGACCACTTCTCGATACCGATACAATGTAGGTCTCGTGATACTGCTCTCAGCTTTGGCTAGACGAAGAATTAGAACTAGACATCACCAAGGAACAAGGACTCTGCACCTCGCATAGAGGGCCTATATCGTATCTTTGACCTTATAAACGAACAAGGCAACAGTGGACTTGGTAAGTCATAGTGCTGTGTCGCGTTGTCCGTTTCCGAAGGTGAATACGAACCTTGTTTTTAAGTCGATAAGATTATCATCGCTCAAGAGGAGTTGGCGCGATTGATTAATGACCTACGCCCGAAAGCGTATATAGCCCTCACAAGATTCGACTTTAAGGCTCTTGACTTGCTCTCAATTCGTCCAATCGGAGTTTACGGCGACAGATGCGAGATCACTAAATTTCTTACTTCACTCAAAGTTATCAACGACGATCAGTGAGTTGTACCCTCTTGGCTGTCTTTTACTTGCCTATCTTTTCGTTTGAAAGGTCTCAACTCCTCCTTCGTTCGAAAGACGACTTCTCTGGTGAACTTTGCCTTCGTTTCGGAATTTATATCGCCAGGCCGCCAGGGTTGCCTGACATCCTTTATGCTATCTACTGGCCTGAAGCAGAAACTTGGAAAGACCATGCTCCTTCGGGTCCTCGCCGAAATCGTGTGACCTTCATGCGGTAAGTAGGGTGTCCTCGGTGGCTACCTTGTCCTCACATCACCCACAGCTATCTTACAAAGATATCCGATCAAATTCTATGTTTCATGTCGGACATGCAGACCCAAGCTTTCATTTGGGACAACGAATACGGAAATGCTTCTGGCTACCAGATAGACAAGGAAGACGGAGATCGGATGTACACATTCGAAATTACACAAATAAATGAACAGGAAGAAAATGTAGTCTTCCAACCAGGGTTTCGTGTGATCCATCTTGTTGCTTCGAAAGTTGCATAGCGGTTGACATATCTAATAGATCGCTTCGAAGCTTATGCGAGTTTCAGAGGCTCCAGATCTTGGGACATTACCTAGTCCTCCTCCCCCAGTCTTAATGCTCGGTGAGAAGACGCAAGGGTTTCTGTCCGTTGAGTCCATTCCTCCGAGGATAGACGAACAACCACTGTGTGGCGCATTTGGTGCAATGCATTTAAAAGCACTTTTGTAAGATTCGATTCTTCTTAGTAATCTCCGTACAATATTCATATATCTGAAGGGGTTCTTCGTCAGTTCGGATCGAGTGCAATCTTGATGGCAAGGCTATCTCCGCTCTCATAAGTAATGGCCTGGATAGAGGACCTTATATGGATTACTGCAAGGCATGGAGAGATCGAGAGAGGACTATTAGCAATGAAAATGACAATATCCGTGCCCAAAAATTCGAAATACTGAAGCAAACTTTGCGAGCTGGGGAAGACGAGCTGGGGAAGAAATATTGGTTTACCTCATTGAACGAGTACTTGAAAAGTATCCGTAAGGCTTTAACCGCAAAATATACGTGCTATTCATGAGCTCATTACTTGTTGATACAGGTCATTGGACCCCGATCGCTTGTTAGCCGGTTCTGGACTTGAATTGAAGGAATTTTCTGACCTCAAAGGTGAGACACGTATACTGTCGACATTCCAGGAAAGACTGACAGTGATCAAGGCACACTGAAAACGCATTTCAAGGCCTATGGCGCTGAGAACGTTCTCTATGACCCCTTTCTGTTGAGTCTAGAAAAAAAGACATCGGAGTTCCCTCCAAGTTTCAAAGAACAAAAGCAGCGTATCGCTTGTGTACACGTCGTTGCCCAAAAATACCCACAGCATTATAATGAACAACTTGTGCATGATATCATCAAGGACGGCCATAAAGAGAGGCTCGGTACTCAACAATCAATCTTCACGCGTTGGTTCTCCAGTAGATCTGGAGAGGAAATGGATTCAAGAAGGATGTGGAAGAGTACTGCAGGAAAGTCACCGATAAGGATTTCATAGCCCACCTTGATACTCACCTTGAACGCGAGCCGCTTGTTGAGCCAGCTGTCTGTTCCATTTACGAACTGGTCTATTTTTCCATCTCGAGAACTCTCATGAAAAATCTTGATTCCTTCAAGCGGTTTGCTCTGACCAAACAATCTGAGATCATGAAGGCCAATGTGACTAATGAGTGGAGGCAGGCGAAGGAAGAGGCAAGCAAGAGTTCTGGAAAAACATTCATTGAGAATATCAATTCACTCCTGGCGTCTAGTGCTGACGGCGGGTAAGCCCATTCTTAGTTGTTTGTTATCCATTATATTGTCTTCAGGGCTGCAGTTGTCACATTGGAACGATTCGAAGTTAAAAAAAATGGATATTTTCAAAGTGAGTCTGTTAGCTTGATACAGATATGTATTCTTGAACTTCGGAACGGAAGGTTATGATGTCTCTGCACGACAACAGACGCATATCAGTTCGACATTTCAATATACAATCAACAAACTGGATATTCAGACCGAGCACCACCATGCTCTTCAGCTCGACCCCTTGTTCATTCCTACTCCGACTGTCAATGACAGACGTTCTGTCTCATTCACACTGCCGCCTGATCGTCGGATCATGTAAGCATCAAGACTCCGTTCACATATGCTTCATTGATATCGATATATCTTAGACATTCACAGCTCCTTGCAGCAGATCACGTACTGCTTGTGATCGACCAAGGGGAGAAGATTGGTGTTTACCTCGATATCCTTCCCAATATCAACAATGCGCTCTCCAACGATGTTCGCAAAAAATTGATCGATAAGAGCCGTGTTGGCACTAATGTCCTGTTTTCGTTTGATGAGACTAAACGCCTTCTGGTTTTTTGTTCTCCGCAGAAGGTAAAGTACTTTGTTTTTCATCCAGATTTTCTGAGTCTTGATTGTATCTCAGCGGACGTTACATGTTTTCGCATTTGACGAACATTTCAGCAATCTTCAAGGGTGGGCAAGTCCATTCGAGCTTTCAGACTGGTACAACAATAGTGAGACAATCACCCATGTGTGTTTTGTCACTGGGACAGGATCTGAGGAGGTATTACTGGTTGATTCGAGAGCACAAGCTCGTATATATTCACTCGTTACTCAGGGTTTTCGGTAAGATACTATACACTTTGATGCTTTTTCATTTTTGCTCAGCACAATCCCTTTAGTCCTGCATCGATAACGTTACCTGGAAATCCTACTTGTGTCATGTCCTCCCCTGATGGGGCTTGTGCGTTGCTAGTTTTCGAGACAGACGATCAAAAGCTCTTAACTGCTTATCATTGGGACTCTTTCGGTGCTTCGGAAGGAATAAACATCGTACTGCCTGATCGTTATGGAAGCGTTTCAGTCACCTCGTTTGTCAATCAGCAATGTATCCACCTGATGATGCTGGACGAGGAACAAGGTCATTGTCAGTCGGTGGCTTTATCAATCACCAAGAAATCTTCCGAATTTACTTTCAAGGAGAAAGGTACAAGGGTTTCTGTCGATACAGTGAAGGGCGAAAACTATGTCAATAACTGCTTGATCAACTGCTTTGCAGATGTCTGGACCCGATTTCCGGTCCTGGCAGCTGTGATGCGCCAATCTATCACATCTGCCTGTCCAAAGCCAAAGAGTATCACTTTCATCTCGAGCCGAGGCCACGATAGATATGCCCCATATTTCAGCAACATAATACAGTCCTTTGAGGACCAAACCAAGAAGCCGACAGATGAACAACTACGTTCAATTTTCATCCAAGTAAAAACATATACAGCCCTAATAAACGACATTGTTCAATGTCCCTCTTCGGGAATAACTCAAGTCCTCGCCGGGCAATGGTTTGTCAACCTGTTGTGTTTGCTTCCTATTCACATTGCTGCTGCCCGGGATAACCGTTTTATACCATTGATGGATGGCGTATCATCCACAAACTTTGAAAGTGAACTCCTTGGCGCTGAAGTCGGCCAAATTGTTGATAAATTGTCCTTCGGCTGGTATGAATCGATTTTACGTTCTTACATGGCAGACAAGGCAAGTCATGAATTCTTTGTGATTTGTTCAACTACTGATCTCAAATCTCAATAGTCCGTGAAGGTGGTTTCATCTATGGGTTCGTCATTTTCAGATGATGTTATTAACAAACATAAACGTATGATGCTTAGGAGAGTAATCTGTCGGAAAGAGTTTTGCCCTTAATCACTTGATGGACACTTCATTTGCCGGTTCTGCCATGAGAACAACAGGTAAGTCACCTAGCTTGTCAACTCATTACAGAAGTTTCTGAAATCTAGTTTGTCAATCAGAGGGTGTTTGGATGTCAATCACTCCGACAGATGAGGCTTTACTGGTCGCTCTCGATTTTGAGGGTAAGTAGTCCAACTAACCAATAGTAGTTCTACATTGACATTCCATTTCCATACATAGGCGTGCACAGTATCGAGCGGTCGCCTCAAGAAGACGCTCTCCTTGTGTTATTCAGCAGTGCAATTTCGAATCTTGTTCGTGAACTCCTCATCTGTCTGAAATGGGACCAATGCTGAAGGATTTCAGGTCTTGTTCCGAAATAATTTCGCTCTTTCTCGTGACATTACTGACCTTTTCCAATCTTTCCAAGCATCTTCTGTCATTCTTGACCCCGCTGCCAACCCCTCCTTATTCCAGTCAACGCTTGTGTTAATCATCAAGGTATGTTCTTGCATCACAGTTAACTACGTCCACAGACTTACACCTGTTATTTTCAAGGTCGTTGAATCTGACCAGCGAGAGATTGTTCGGGAGTAAGCACAAGTATTTTCGGACATTTTTGATTAATATCATACGCGCCTAATAGATTTTCTCTGAAACTCCAAGTAAGCACGGTTTCCTGCATCACAATCTGGTCTCATTTCTGTTCTCACTGTTCCCAGAAAATCGTTCATACGAAACAGGGGTCCAACTTCATTTTCAAACTCCATGCTGGTCGTCTTGATATTATACCCTGGCCAGTCATTGAATCAAGTGAATTCTACACTCTCTATCCAGCTCTTAAACGTCGTCTCGATTCTCAAAAAATAACACACCATTCGGCGGGCGAGTTTTTATATACCTTGAAGGTTTTAATGGCAAAGCTTAAGGTAGGTAGATAACCTCACTTTGTCGATGCGATGTTGACAGCTTTACCGGTAGACAAATGACTGGGGTGCCATGTCTCGTGAGTTGCTTGTCTCATCTACGTTCACTAATCTTCATATCCACGCAGAGTCACTCGCTACCCACCGTGCTCAGACTATGCTCACCATCCTCCCGATCGCACTTCAATATGGCTCGGCAGAAGCAGGCTTGGAGAAAGAACCACTCAAGGCAAGAGAATGACGTATTATCTATCACTGAAACCTCCCTGAAGTATTGTTCAGAACCTGGACAATGATGGCATCATGATGCCAGCATCAAAAATGACAAGGCCACCGCTGTTTCTCACATATGGGTCAGCGGATCCATTATCCACAAAACCAAACAGCACGCTCTCAAAGTGACAACAACCGAGGCAGAGCTCTTCGCCATACGATGTGGTATTTCCTATGCAACAAGCGTCCCTGAGACCCATACTATTAACGTTGTTACTGACTCTATCCATGCTGCTATGAGGATCTTCGACTACTCTCGCCATCCATATCAGTACCACACCATCCCCATCCTGAAAGACATCCATTCATTTGTATCGCACCACCCGGACTGTCACATTATATTCTGGGACTGCCCCAGCAAAGCAGAGTGGCCCCCTCACCTAAGAGCAGACACTGACTCCAAACAACAAGTGCCCTCTTTCTACCACTTCCCATGCAAAACGTCATGGGACTTCTGCCGCAAAGAAGAATGCGACTCACTAGTCAACTTGTGGAAGATGTACTTCCAGGCCACAGACTGGAAAGGACGACAGTTCCTTGACCTCACAGATGACAAAGGAGCCATCATCGAACCAGCATACACCAAGGGAGGTGCCTGGCTCAAGAACTTCCAAAACTCACCATCCCTATGTGCACGAGCCACTCGAATGATCACCAACTATGCCCCCACTGGGGAATACCGACAACGTTTCTTCCCCAATAAACCCAGGAACTGCCCCTGTGATAAAACAACCTTCGAAACTCGAGAACACATCATTTTCAACTGCCCACTATATGATAAATCATGGCGTCTCATAGATAACACCTTAAAGTCTCATCTCACGTTCTTAGAACTCAATCCCAGAGCTTTCTGCTTCCAGGACAACATATCCTAGAAGCCCTCTACCCCCTTATGCATTCAGTAGCCTCCCAGCTAACAATCTATTGTTTCCCCTAATAGCTTATACTAAAACATACCTTGTCTTTCCCTTTCCTTGTATTTAAATAGCCAAGCGCTATCACGGTCTGCCACCGAGCCCCGTGTAATAAATCGTTGAATTAAAAAAATGATGGCATCATTGATTGCCCGGACACACATCTAAGGCTATTTTTATCATCTCATTCTTCTGAACCGTCCGACAGAGAGGATGTTCTCGCGGACTTGAGGAATTCGTGGGAGAAATATGACTGTCGTCATGACATGGATGAAACAGAATGGATCGGCCAATTAGGAGAATATCTCGATGGCATTGTCAAGCTCAGGGTGATTTATGTTGAAGCGTGGATTTCAGCAAATCTACAGCGTTTCAAGGCTAGTAATGCAAATGTCGAATTGTTGCAACGTGACATGGCAAACTCTGTCGTTGAGCTTCAAGCGAACGTTGAAATGTGCAAAGCGACTTGTGCACTTTGTCACCTCAAATACACATTATCTCGCAGGCACGACCCTACCCAACGGGCGCACAGCTGCAACACAAATCACCAATGTCCTCGCATCTGCGACTATAATAGCGAGCATCTCGATGAGCTCAGGTCATGTCAATATCAGTAAGTCCTGCCATCCCACCAATTTAATAGGAAGTTAACGCAAAATCAAATCAGGGCTGGTCATGATGGTCCACATATGTGAGTCTCGCTCTCGCTATTCAATTACAAAGCCATAAATATCGATGATAGATGTGTCGTTGAGCTACATCTCTGTGGTGTACCATGCATTCATCGAGATAAAAGAGGGTGCCAAATAGACTGCACTCAGGTAAGTAGACACTGACTGATCAGTCTGACAAGTATTGAATCAACATGTAGATGGCGGGTCATGAAGGTGACCACATTTGCTCCGCTCGTAAACACGCATGTGGAAAGGTGACTTGTCAATTTGTAAGTCATCACCAATAATAATAGCTGGGTTTCAGCCTTGTGCACTCGTTGTGGCGAACAAGGTAGTTCAATATGCTTGTCAAGGAGTGTGCAGATACCCAAGGCAAGTTCGTAATACCACTAGAAAAAACTCTCGTTGATTTTTCATTTTCAATGTCAGTGATGAAGAGCACGAGGAACATATTTGCGATAATAGAATGTGTCCGATGACTTGCGAACTCTGCAAACGGCTATGTGGCTGTACAGACCATCTTCATGCACTGGCCGAATCCTCTGTTCATCTCTGCGGGTAAGGCATACTTGCTGCTTGCCTAGTCTGTGCTATTGAATCTTAATGAACATTGCTAGAGAGCCACACCGCTGTCAAGCACTGTGCACCGCTGGTATATGTGAGATTGATACGACCCCTCAGTCGATCGAAGCAACATTCACTGGCTGTCATGAAACATTCCAATATACAAAGGTATGATACTAGTTGCGCAGCTATACACATGCTAACAGATGTCTTACGTAGTACTCTCAAGGTTTGTGTGTCTTTGTCAGTTTAGATGAACATTTAGACTGTTGTAGTGTCCAAACGATTACCTTGTGTCAAGCCGATCCCGCCTGGGGAGCGGGAACACCATGGGTCTCATACTCACAGCCTTGACCCAGCGCCTTTCCACTTCTGTGAAACTAGGTAATTATCATACACCAGACTTTCTTTCCGATCCAACTCAAAGTCACAGGTGTGATAATTGTGGCTACTTCTGTACGTTACCACAAGGTAAGGGCATAATATGGAAAGAGCTGTGCAAAATTTGAGATACGGAAAACAGGGCACCCGCAGCAAGAGCATGAAACCAGCCATGGGTCCATGTCCAGGACCAGATGGGCTGTTGACGGCCCCAGTGGTACTGCCATGGAATTAAATGGCCATCGGTTTGGCACTAATGACTCAGGCGCACCAATGATGTGCAACCTTACCTGCAAGAGCATGGGACGTCATGCCCACCTTGATTATTGTCGAACCGATCCACAACAGCAATGCTCTGGGCCAGATCATGAACATATCAAGACCCGTCTTGAAGCGAATCCCAACAAACCGAAGGATTGGATTTCTCATAATTTGTACTGGAGGTGCTCTGGTTCGTAATTTTTGACTGACACGGTTTCAACTTCTGATTAATTATTGTAGGTTTTAGAGGTTCGTTTTATCAACATTGAATAAGTTGGACTACTCAAACATTACTTCAAGATCCCTATTCGCGAGAAGATCAGTCTACATTCGCAAAGTGGTGCGTAAAAGTGATTGATGTTGTGTTCGGGAATTTGACCAGTCTCCAGTGACTCGATGTGTCCAGGTATGAGGATGCATTCTGGCTTAGCGGAGCCGCGTCACCTGAGAGATCGATACCGCATTCCAGGTTCAGAACATGCTGCGACTAACTCTCAATCGGCTCAACCTTCATATTGCACCCTTCCATTGTTTCATCCCCCACATGCAACAAACCGGTTAACGGGACTCGGGTGCGACAGTCATCCTTCATTGATGTATATTACTCAAAGACCTTTAGATATGTCTCAAATGACGGGCATACGGGCATTTGTTCTCGTGCAAGAATCCTGTGGTGATGCAGCAAGCATTTCACGTGTAAGTACTCAAAGCACCCAACTGTATTCCTCTGCCGATCTTCTCAATTCTGATACCTCCGAAATAGTATTTTTGTCATCGATAGGTGAAATCCCACAACTTTTATCCGTGAACCGACAGATTAATTATATTCCGATCCAGGTCTGGTTCCATGGGCCTAAATAACCCGACGCCACTTCCGGCTACACCGGTTACCCCTACAATTCTCTCCCGGCATAGCAACCGTCTTGGTGCCGTCTATTTATCTCTCCATAGCTTTTGGCAATCAAGACGACATGCATTGACCGCTTCAGGATCAGGGGCTCAGGCTGCATCTGCTCGCAAAGATGCGTATAGTGTCATTCTTTTTCACCACGCCGTTACTCGATCCTTTGAGAATGATTTTCAGCAAACCCCCCAGAACATGCTGCAGAATCTACTGCAATATGAAGCAGATGGGGGTACAAACTATGAGCTTGCCGTCATTGAAACTGAAGCACTAATGCGTAGACATTGGAGTAACGAACGGTGTGTAGTCACGGATACTCAAAATGATATGATGACTTGATCCTGATTTAGGTCCCCTGTTGTCATATTTCTCTCGGACGGTGAATGTAACATTCAAGACGCTACCATTCGTACACTTTGTCGTGCTGCCATTTCTCTCGGGTGAGTTGAATAGAGCCTATCTCCGTATTGATTTATAGATGCTGGTAATGGTAAACCTTTATCATTCCATGCCATTTCATTTGGTCCAAGCAATCAGTCCCTTCGGCGTATGGCCTAAATTGCGCGAGAAGTCGAGACCACCATGCCGACAAATCCCTCTCTACCTGCAAATGCCCATGTCGAGTCATCATACAACGAAGCTCTAGACTCCGTATGTTTCTATGTGTTTCACGTGGATGATATATCTTCATGATTTCCTCAGGTTCGATTAGCAGAAACTTTCCTCGGCATAGCCGACTCTCTTCAGAAAACGCGCGGTGCCCTTATAGCTTGAGCCTGTTTAATACCCGGTGATTCCCGGTTCTTACGAATCTGCATAAACATGTGTCTACACGGTTCATAGTTTGGATGAAAGACATAAATATCAGGGCAGTATTTGATAAATATAAATAATGATGTAACCTGTTATATTTTGTGATGCTTTTGGGGCATCATTAAGGAGTTAGGCAAAAACTGAGCTTGCATCCCATTATGAGATAAGGAGCATAGAATTAATTCTATTATGCCCATCGCCCAAGAAGGGCCATGATACCACATCCGAAAGCCACTGATATAACGGCGAATGCCACTTTGCCATTCGAGCCTTGTATTATTTCATCGTTGAATATAAATTCATGTGCCAGGAGCTAGGGTTCAAGAGAAACCTTGAGTTTCCGATGATAATAGTTGTAGCATGAACGTACCTCTACAAGACCTGTGTACACGAGGATTCCAGAGCTTAGAGAATCCAGAGTCCCACTAACGATACTTGCTGTAGTGCTGTCAGGGTTATAAAGGGTCCGGACCCCGAGACCAACGGCAATTCCCAGAGGAGTTGTGAGTCCATAGATTGCTGCACCAGCATACAGAACCCAGGTGTAGTTTGCAGGAAGCTTCATAAAGGCGAGCCGTGCGCCAAGACCCATTCCCTCGAAGGTTTCTGTTGAAAAATGGTGAGACGTTGATACCAAGATCAACGGAAATGGTATTTACGATGGAAGACCAAAACGACGAATAGGATCTTGAAATCCGGATCAACGGCAAGGGTCAGTCCAACCAAGACACTGTAATAACATCATTAGAAAGCTGCATCTCTCGCGTTGATAGCTCGAGAACATACCTGTGCAGGGCTACACCAAATTCAAGGATTGCAACACCAAGAATAGTGGCTATAGGAGAAGTTGTCGTCCCGTCATCGCTATGACGATCATGGTCGGTTCCGACACTTTCAACATCACTTTTCTTCTGCTGAGGTTCTGAGGCCACAAGCATCCCCTCGGGGCCGTGTCCATCCGGCTGATGACCATGTGTGACTATTGATAGTATTCTGTGAGCGCCAGAACGTTCAGGAAGGGAGGGTGCCCGGGAGCAGCATCCGTCTTGAGGGTCCCTTCGTAACGGAGAAAGCAATGGTGGACATACCATGACGCTGTCCAAGCTTGGCAAGCTTTGCTGTACCCCAACGGAAGGCAATCAATTCAACGACAAATATTCCAAATATGCTGATGAGACAGAACGCAAGGGCATATGGCTGAGGAGGGTGAGAATGAATAATTAGGAATCAAGGCATAGAGAAAGACACACATATTCTTTCCATGAGTCCGACAGGCAGTCGGAACTGAGTGCATCCATACCGGGTGAGAGTAGATGTATGAAGGCGGCAGCAATCTAACCGTATATTAAATTTTATGTTTTGATTAGAGCCTAGGAAGCTACGTACGATGACACCCGAACCAAAATATTTGGCAAAGCTAGGGTAAAAAAAAAACATGAACATTTATTCCCTTCATACGTAGTGCAACGTACTCGAAGAGGATCTTTGGGATTTTAATCATTGAGGAACGCCTCGCAACGATTGGGAAGAGTGCGCCCGCCAAAGAACCGATCAAAATAATGAAAACGGAAGCAATGCGAAGTCCGAGAAAATTATCTGCACCTCCGCCTGTGCCACAGTTCATATCGCCATCGTCTCTTCTAACGTGCATAGTGGGAGAGAAGAGGGGTTGGGAAAGAAAGGAGCTTATGTCGGAATGATGAATGTGAAACCTCGGCAAGACTATAAACCAGGAGCGTGAGATGACTGTTATGGTACTCAGAGTATCATCAGCATGTGGTGATACCTCTGGGTACCTTCACAGCCGTGTGGTGGCTAGGTAATGGCGATCAGAAACGGCCTGATACTACCATCCATTACCATCCATCAGTAGTATAGTGGCGTTCGAGGATGCCTATCTGTTTTAACTAACCAAATCTTGTGAAAGGCATTTGGGAGAGGCGAATCGTCCCCAAGTTCAGCGATTGAAGTAAACTTAGACCTTTCAAGAATACCACAACGATGATAGATCCCTCGGGAGAAGAGTGGGTGGCTTCCTGTTAGTAGTCAGGTTTTCTCAGACTGGTCGGTGCCGAGATGCCGAACATGGTTAAATTCCAGGGTTATGATCTAGGGAAATCGCCTAGACCATCTTCCGAAAATTTTTCTTCTGTTTTTGTCAGCTGTATACCATAAATGGATATTGTTCATTATAGAGTGCATACCGTATATAGATGTCAGTTCCAGCTTGATTTTTTTCTTCCTCCTCTATGAGCCACGACCCTAGTGTAGTGAATGCATGGTCTATACCATAATTATGAGGATCTGTAAGCAGCTCTCATCATAGAAAATAGAAGCAGTGAGGTTTTTCAGCATTGTCGCTAAACATCAGGTGCCTGAAGAGTACCGTAGCTGTGAGAACTTACAAGTGAGTGAATATGTAATAATTGTGTGTTGTGTTACAGGGTGACATCACGTCTGGGAATCAGATTTTCTCAGACTGGAATTTCACACATGCACTTTACCTGCTGGTGTCTGCTGGTGTCTCAAAGTCTCGAAGATAATTGATCGCTAATCTTTATCTCCCGTTATAGAAATAGGGAAGTGTAATAGAGATTTACACACGTGGATTATCCTCTTATTACTACTCTCTCATGAATCTATTTTTGATAGTTTGACTACACCAAATCGTTGACGTCACTATGGGAAAGGAAGCAGGGCTTTTTGTCCCTGCTGTCGCTGTCCCATGATAGTCGTGAACAGCATGTCATGGAGTTACCACACACGTCAAAAAAGCCCCGGATGTTAGTGCGCCAATCTTGATCTCTGGGTGCTATTGAGGGCCATAGATCTCCATTGGATGAAAGGTCTGCCCAGAATATCGGTGTTAGGTTGTTTGTGTGTGGATCTTGGATTAAAGGGTCAGAGGGTAGTGTTCGTTTCGTTGCTATAAATTGGAACAGGTCAAGTGCAGAGTATTTACTACTGCGAACCCGAAAA
>Ga0153951_1000450_pt1 | contig 15580 bp, 12 predicted proteins | sample TSNJ035MetaG_FD_102278 | JGI IMG/M metagenome (GOLD analysis project Ga0153951, IMG submission 102278) | Attine ant fungus gardens microbial communities from New Jersey, USA - TSNJ035 MetaG | ecosystem: Host-associated > Fungi > Mycelium > Unclassified | place: USA: New Jersey, Wharton State...
CGCCGCTGGCTCGCTTACCTGCGGCCGCAAGGCAAGTAAGTAACGTTGGACATCGCGGTTAGAGACCGCGTCCGTGGGCAGGCAAGCTCGTCAAGGATCCTGATGAACACCAAGAAGCAGAAGCTCTTCGTCGACGAGCTTCACAAAAAGTACGGCGACAACGAAGTCCTCAAGGGCGTGTCGCTGAAGGCCGATGCCGGCGACGTGATCAGCGTGATCGGTTCGTCCGGCTCGGGCAAGAGCACGATGCTCCGCTGCATCAACTTTCTCGAACAGCCGAACGCCGGGCGCATCGTCGTCGACGGCGAGGAAGTGCGCACGCAAACGGCCAGGGACGGCGCGTTGCGCGTGTCGGACCCGAAGCAGTTGCAGCGCGTGCGCACGAAACTCGCGATGGTGTTCCAGCACTTCAACCTGTGGTCGCACATGAACGTGCTCGAGAACATCATCGAGGCGCCCGTGCATGTGCTCGGCTTGAAACGCAAGGAAGCCGAGGACCGCGCGCGCGAATATCTCGAGAAGGTCGGTCTCGCGCCGCGTCTCGAAAAGCAGTATCCGTCGCACCTGTCGGGCGGCCAGCAGCAGCGTGTCGCGATTGCGCGCGCCCTGGCGATGCATCCCGACGTGATGCTGTTCGACGAACCGACTTCGGCGCTCGATCCCGAACTCGTCGGCGAAGTGCTGAAGGTCATGCAGAAGCTCGCCGAGGAAGGCCGCACGATGATCGTCGTGACCCACGAAATGGGTTTCGCGCGCAACGTGTCGAATCACGTGATGTTCCTGCATCAGGGCCGCGTCGAAGAAGAAGGCCACCCCGACGAAGTGTTCAAGAATACGAAGAGCGAGCGCCTCAGGCAGTTCCTTTCCGGTAGCCTCAAATAAACCGATGCAGTCCGATACGCATCCCGCATCGCACCGATGCCGTGATGTGTAGTCGAAGTAGTTTTACAAGGCGCTTACGAGCGCCTTTTTTATTGCCCGTTTCTGTTCGCCGGCGACCGTTCGGAGCACCAAAAACCTCGTCCAAACAACGCTAAGCGTTGCTTTTTTGCCTTAACCTGCCACTTTCCGGGCGTCAATAGTGGCAATCCTTAATACGACCCCAGGCTAATCGTGAGTCCCTTGTAAGACAAGGCTTTGCGCGTTTTCCCGAGCGGCACCGGAGAGACGTGGCGCACATTCGTATTGCAATTTGGCGACACAGCCGGAGCACGGCGCCAATTTCTTCTCCCAGCCAAAGTTATTTTTGATAAATTAGTAACCAAAGTAGCAAAACAAAGTTGATTAAAAGTAGTTTCACTTCAAAACACAGAGGAGAACCGGTCGGCGAGGGATCGGCATGACGCACAGATAGCCCCAGGCTACGCGTCACGGCAGGAGACCCTATCCGCCCGCCATCTCCCCTGGTACCGCTTTCTGTTCGGTGCAGATCGCGTCCGAACACCACTCGCAGTACTGGGTTTCATTTTTTGACAGGGTATGGAGGAGAAGATGAAGAAAGCTTTGCTCGCCGCGGCGCTGATGTCGGCCGGCGTTGTCGCACACGCTCAGAGCAGCGTCACGCTGTACGGCCGCCTCGATGCGGGCCTCGAGTACATGTCGGGCGTGCCGACCGGTCCCGCCAACGGCGCGGCAACCGGCAGCGGCAACCGCTTCAAGGCCGAGAGCGGCGACTGGGGTACCAGCCTGTGGGGCTTGAAGGGTGTCGAAGACATCGGTGGCGGCAACAAGGTGCTGTTCCAGCTGGAGGGCTCGTTCAACACGATGACGGGCGCGGGTCCGGGCAACGGCGGCCTCTTCAATCGCTGGGCAACGGTGGGTCTGTCGAACGACCAGTACGGTACGTTCACGATGGGCCGCATGCTCTTCATCTCGAACGGCGTGTGGGACTTCGACCCGTTCGGTCAATCGAACTGGTCATCGGCATCGCTCGTGCGTAGCCGCAACTGGCCGCAGTCGAGCAATAACGTCGCCTACCAGTCGCCGAAGATCGCCGGCTTCGATTTCTATGGTCAGTACGCCCTGTCGAACGCGACGAGCTGGAACGGCAACGGCACGACGCCGCAAGGCCGTGAAGCAGGCGCTCAGGTCACCTACACGAACTCGCTGTTCCAGGTCCGCGGCCTCTACGACGAAATCCGCAACCCGACGAATGGCGGCCTGTGGGGCGGCGCGGTCGCCAACAACGGCATCAATTCGGCTAACACGGGCAATGGCGTATTCTCGGCATCGCGCGAATATTCGGCGCTCGTGAACGTGTTCCTCGGCCAGTTCAAGATTCAGGCTGCTTACCAGGCTGTGCGCTCCGCCGGCGCGACCGGCGTCGCGTATGGCCAGCCGACCACGCTCAATCACGAATGGGGCGGTGTGACGTGGCAAGCCACGCCGGCTGCTGCGCTGATCGCAGCGGTCTACCACGTGAACGGCAACAATGGCGCGGGCAATGCGACGATCTACACGGTCGGCGGTTCGTATAACCTGTCCAAGCGCACGCTGCTCGACCTGCAGGTTGCAACGGTACGCAACAGCAGCAACGCCAACTTCGGCCTGAACGCGAACAACGCGGGCACCTCGGCCGGAACGGATAACCCGCTGCCGGGCCACGCGCAAACCGGCGTGTACGCAGGCATCCAGCACTCGTTCTAAGCGAACGGTGTGCCCCGAGGGGACAACCCTCGGGGCGTCAAATACAGGTTTCTCCAAGAGAATCTTTTTCACGCTGCTGCGAGAGGCGCGTATCGGTGCAATGCCCGCAAGGGTATTGCACCGTTTTTTATTGGAGACGAGTTTTTCGGCCTGGCGAGTCCGTGGGGTGTCCACGGCTTGCCGGCTTGCTCGTCATGCACGCAACGCAGCCGCGCAGGACAGCCGGGACATGCAGCGTGAACAGGCCTTGAAAGTTGGCCTTGAACCTCGCAGGCGGCCCGTGAAACTGCCCTCTTACACCGCCGCTTCGTTCTCTTCGCCGGTGCGGATACGGATCACGCGCTCGACGTCCGCGACGAAAATCTTGCCGTCGCCGATCTTGCCGGTACGCGCCGCGCCGATGATCGCATCGATCACCTGATCGCACTGGTTGTCCGCGACGACGACTTCGATCTTCACCTTCGGCAGAAAGTCGACCACATACTCCGCACCACGATAGAGCTCGGTATGCCCTTTCTGACGGCCGAAGCCCTTGACTTCGGTCACGGTCAGGCCGGTGAGGCCGACTTCTGCGAGCGCCTCGCGCACTTCGTCGAGTTTGAACGGTTTGATGACTGCGGTGATGCGCTTCATGGCGAACCTCGTCTCGTGATAGGGAAAGTGAAAGGGAAATGGGTGATTTTTATTCTACGCCGCGCGTCACGCCACCGGCTCGATATAGCGCGACGTGATCGGATAACGCCAGTCGCGGCCGAACGCGCGATGCGTGACGCGAATGCCGATCGGCGCCTGACGCCGCTTGTACTCGTTGATCTTGATGAGCCGCGTGACGCGCTTCACGTCGTCGGCCGCATAGCCCGCCGCGATGATCTCCGCGAGCGAGCGGTCCTCTTCCATGTACATGCGCATGATCGCGTCGAGCACGTCGTATTCGGGCAGGCTGTCCTGGTCGGTCTGGTTCTCGCGCAGCTCCGCCGACGGCGCGCGCGTCAGGATGCGCTCGGGAATCACATCGCGCGTCGCGAACGTGGTGGCCGCATTGCGATAGCGGCACAGCCGGTACACGAGCGTCTTCGCGATGTCCTTGATGACCGCGAAGCCGCCGGCCATGTCGCCATACAGCGTGCAGTAGCCGACCGCCATCTCGCTCTTGTTGCCGGTGGTCAGCACGATCGAGCCGAACTTGTTCGACAACGCCATCAAGAGCGTGCCGCGAATGCGCGCCTGGATGTTTTCCTCGGTCGCGTCTTCGGCGCGGCCCGCGAATTCTTCGGCGAGCGAGCCGCGGAACGCGTCGAACATCGGCGCGATGGCGATCTCGTCGTAGCGCACGCCGACGCGACGCGCCATCTCGGCGGCATCGGTGGTGGAGATGTCGGCCGTATAGCGCGACGGCATCATCACGGCGCGCACCTTGTCGGCACCGAGCGCATCGCAGGCGACGGCCAGCACGAGCGCCGAATCGACGCCGCCCGACAACCCGATCAGCGCCCCCGGAAACCCGTTCTTGCCGATATAGTCGCGCACGCCCATCACGAGCGCCGCGTACACCTGCGCTTCGAGCGACTGCTCCGGCGCGATCGCGGCCGGCACCGGCGTGGCACCGTCGAACTCGACGAGCGCCGTGGCTTCCTCGAACTGCGCGAGCTTCGCGACCAGTTCGCCCTGCGCGTCGAGCACGAACGAACCGCCGTCGAACACGAGTTCGTCCTGGCCGCCGACCATGTTCACGTAGACCATCGGTATGCCGGTCTCGCGAATCCGCGCGCGCAGAATGTCGAAGCGCACGGCTTCCTTGTTCAGGTGATACGGCGAGCCGTTCGGAATCAGCAGCACCTGCGCGCCGGCGGCCTTCGCCATCTGCGCGGCCGACGCATGCCATGCATCCTCGCAGATCACCACGCCATACTTCACGCCCTCGAGTTCGAACACGAACGGCTGCGGGTCCGAGGCGAAGTAGCGCTTCTCGTCGAACACCTCGGTGTTCGGCAGATCCTGCTTGCGATAGGTACCCTTCACTTCGCCGTCGACGATCAGCGAGGCCGCGTTGAACGTATCGACGGGTGGCACGCCGCGCTCGATCGGCGCGTTTGCATTACCATGGCCGTGCGCCCGATCCCGCAGCGGATGCCCGACGATCACATGCAGCCCCGTGAACGGCTTCAGCTGCGCGGCGAGATCGGCCAATGCCGCGGCGCTCGCGGTATAGAACGCGGGACGCAGCAGCAGGTCTTCGGGCGGATAACCCGACAGCGCAAGTTCAGGCGCAACCAGCAGCTTCGCACCATCGTTGTGCGCGGCGCGCGCGGCGGCGACGATCTTCGCGACGTTGCCGGCGAAGTCGCCGACGGTGACATTGATTTGAGCAAGAGCGATTCGGGTCTTCATGGCAGGATCGACAGGCAAGCCATTACGGCTCGCGGGTACCGCGGCTCGATGGCTCGGCGGAATTGGACAACCGGATAAACGAACGGCGTGGCCCGCGCATCTTCACGGCAGCGCACGTTCATTGCAAACAGTCACGCAGATTGAACCAGCAACGCATCGATTATCGCACGGGCATTCTGGCATCGCCCTCCGAGGTGGACGCCGCCGAATGGAACGCCCTTCTCGCGCAACAGCCGCAGCCCACGCCGTTTCTGCGGCACGAGTTTCTGAGCGCGCTCAGCGCGACGCAATGCGCGGTGCCCGACACCGGCTGGGCGCCGCAATTCGTCACGCTCACCGACACGCGCACGGGCAAGCTCGCGGCGGCCGCGCCGGTCTATCTGAAGGGTCACTCGTACGGCGAGTACGTGTTCGACTGGGCCTGGGCCGACGCCTATAAACGCAACGGCCTGCCGTATTACCCGAAGCTCCTGTGCGCGGTGCCGTTCACGCCGGTGCAGGGCAACCGTTTGCTAGCGGCCGACGAGCACGCGCTGCGCCATCTCGCGGCCACGCTGCTGGCGTTCGCCGAGCAGGCCGAGGTGTCCTCGCTGCATGTGCTGTTTCCGACGCAAACCGAAGCCGCCGCGCTCGAAGAACTCGGCATGATGCAACGCGAAGGCGTGCAGTTTCACTGGCTCAACGACGGCTATCGCGACTTCGACGATTTCCTCTCGACGCTCGAACAGAAGAAGCGCAAGAACATCCGCGCCGAGCGCCGCAAGGTACACGACGCCGGCATCACCATGCGGCGCATTCGCGGCGAAGACATTCAGGATGCCGACTGGCGCTTCTTCAGCAAGTGCTATCGGCAAACTTATCGCGAGCATTTTTCGAGTCCGTACCTGAACCTCGATTTCTTCCGCATGATCGGCGCGTCGATGCCGGAGAATCTGCTGCTCGTGATCGCCGAATACGAGGGCAAGCCGATTGCGAGCTCGCTCGTCGTCTATCAGCGCGACGCGCAAACCGGCGGCACGCTCTATGGCCGCTACTGGGGCGCGCTCGAACACGTGCCGTGCCTGCACTTCGAAACCGCGTACTACCAGCCGCTCGAATTCTGCATCGAGGCAAAGCTCGGCGCGTTCGAAGGCGGCGCGCAGGGCGAGCACAAAATGGCGCGCGGCTTTCTGCCGACGGTCACGCGCTCGGCGCACTGGCTCGCGCATCCGGCCTTCGCGGACGCGGTCGGCCATTTCCTCGACAACGAAAAGAACAGCATCCACGCTTATGTGGACGAGCTGCGCGAACACAATCCGTTCAAAGGCTGACGGCGCGTTTATGGCGTGGTTTCTCTATCTGCTCGAATGCTCGGACGGCAGCGTCTATACCGGCATCGCGACCGACGTCGCCGCGCGCTTCGACAAGCACATGAGCGGCATGGGCGCGCGCTATACGCGTTCGCGCAAGCCGGTGCGCGTGCTGGCGTCGTTCGAACTCGCGGATCGATCGAGCGCATCGCGCGCCGAGTATTGGGTCAAGCGGCTCGCGCCGCCCGAGAAGCGCGCGCTGGCGGCGGGGTTGAGGACGCTTGAATCGGTAGTGCCGACGGCGCCGGTTGCCGAGGCTGAAACGGGGGATGACGGCGAGGTGGTTTGATGCGGCTTGAAGCCTGAAACCCGAGGCTCGGAGTTCGGCGCGGCTCCGTTTGTGTCGCGATCACTTCGCGCCGCTTGCTTCGTAGCGCTGACTTCGGTCCGCTGACTTCGTCCCGATAACTGCGCTCCGCCAATCCCGCACCGTGCTGCCGCGCAGCCGGCGGCAAGCGGCAAGCACACCCCGCCTCGGCCTACCCCCTCGCCTCACGCATCTTCTCCGTCAACAGACGATGCACGCGCGCCAGTTCACCAACCGCATCCGCTTCGAGCGAGGTCAGCCGCTCGCGCTCGGGCAAGTCGAGCCGCACGGGCTGCAGCGTGCGATTCAGGGCGGCCTCGATCGCCTCGCTCAGCGCCGCGACCCAGGCGCCGAGTTCAGCAGGCATGGCGCGCCGGTTCGCGCTCAGGCGCAACTGCGTCGCGGTGCCGGCCATCCGGCGCAACAGGCTCAGCACCGTCAGCGTCACCGTATCGGCCATCGAGTCTTCGAGTTTTTCGAGGCGCACGCGGCCGAGCGCCTCTTCCGCATTGTTGCTGGTGAGACCCGCCGCGCGGCGCAGACGCTCCATGTCCTTGTCGCGGCGCCACGGCGTTTCGAGCGACGCGCGCAGATACGCGAGATTCGCGCGCACGGCGTTGCCGAGATAGACACGCAGGTCGAGCTTCTCGCGCGTCGGCCATAACAGGAACGTCGCGAGCAATGCGAGCACGCAGCCGAGCACGTTGTTGCCGAGCCGCGTCAGCGCGAACACGAACTCGTTGGCGCCCGGCGTCGCGAAGTCGGCGACGAGCACGAAGGCCGGCGTCAGGAACAGCACGAACAGGCTGTAGCTGACGGGCCGCAGCGCCATCGTCGCCATCACGAGCGGAAACACCGCGAGCGAAATGCCGAGCGGCGAATGAATCGCATAGCCGATCGCCGCCGCCAGCACGCCGCCGACGATGCTGCCCGCCGCGCGCTCGATGCTGCGCGGCCACGTCGCGGCAATCGACGGCTGCAGGATCAGGAGCGTCGCCATCGTCGCCCAGTAGCCGAACGGCAAGCCGAGCGCGCGGATCACGAGAAAGCCCGCGGTGGTCGTCACGCCGACGCGCGCCGCATGGCGCAGGCCGACCGACTGCCACGACAGGTTCGCCTTCAGCGTCGCCCCGGCGCGCGCGGCGAGCCGCATCGCGCATTCGCTCCAGCGTTCGGTATGCGGCTCGCGCGGCGCGAAATCGACGAGCTCGAAGCCCGATTGCAGCTTGACCGGTTCGAGCAACGCGCCTTCGAGCCGGCTCGCGAGACGCCGCAAGCGCCGTTGCTGATCGGCGAGACGCTCCCAGCGCGCGTCGCCGGCCGCCACGCCGATATCTCGCAGCACCTCGCCGATCGTATTCAGCAGCCGCGCCGCGCGCTGCGTGCGGCGCAGGTCGTCGGGCACTTTCTCGCTCGCGCCCGACACCGCGATCAGATACGCGAACAGCGCCTCGCCGTCGGTCAGCAGACCGAGCAGCGTGTCGTAGGTGACGGCGCCGCCCGTGCGCGAGGCGGGCAAATTCGCGAGCGCATCGCGCGAACGTTCGAGCGCCGCGCGCGCGTCGGCGCGAAAGCGCGCGGCGTGCATGGCCCATTCGCCTGGCGCGGCACGCTGGCCGACGAGACGCGCGCTGTCGAAGGCGACGTCGGCGAGCCGCAGATACACCGCGCGCAGCGACGCGCGGCTCGCGCCGAACGGATGAATGCGCCACACCGTCAGACTCAGCACGACCGCGAACAGACAGCCGACCACGTAGACGCCGAGAAACGCGAGCCCGGCGCGCGCGTCGTGCATCGGCCGGTCGACCATCACGACGCAGGCGGTCGCCGCGAGAATCGTCACCTGCGAGGTGGCCGCGCCCCAGATGCGGCCGAACGCGCCGAGCGTCGTGAACGCGAGCATCGCGAGCGCGGCGAACGCGGTCCCCATGCCAGACGCGAACGCGGTCATGCCGCCGCACAGCGTCGACAGCAACGCGAAGCCCATCATCGAGGCGAAGCGCGCGCGGTTCGAGCCGCCCGCATCGGCGAGGCAGGTCCAGAAGGCGCCGATCGCGGCCCACGCGAAGATCGGATCGTGCAGCACGTTGCCGAGCGCGAGCATCGCCGTCGAAGCGCACGCGGCCCGCAAACCCTCGGACAGACTCGCCTCGCTCGCCGCGAACGACACCATCCAGACCGGCCGCTTGCGGTAGATCGCGGTGACGACCGCGTGCAGCCGGGTCGACCAGCGCGGCGAGTTCGAGTGGGATTTGCTGCGGTTCGTCATCCGGATGGCGGTTCCCGAGAAGGCGCGCGATACGAGGCGGCGCGCGCATGAAAGGTGTGTCGAATGATAAGGGTTTACACCTAACTATAACAATGCGTTTGCTTCATTCCGGCGATGCATCGAGGTTATGCGTGTCGAGCGCCGTCGTATTGCACGGTAGCCGAATGCAGCGCAAACGCCATGAAAAAACCGCGCGGCCCTCACGGACTCGCGCGGTTTGTGTCCTGCCTGCGGCGAGCGGGATGCCCCGCCGCGCGCTTACTTCGTGTAGTTCGCGATGCCTTCGCTGATTTCCTTGTGCGCGGCGTCGACGCCCGCCCAGCCTTCGACCTTGACCCACTTGCCCTTTTCGAGCGCCTTGTACTGTTCGAAGAAGTGCTTGATCTGGTCTTTCAGGTAAGCCGGCACGTCGTCGACGGTCTTGAGGCTCGCCGTCATCGGGCAGATCTTGTCGTGCGGCACGGCGATCAGCTTCGCGTCCACGCCCGATTCGTCGGTCATCTGCAGCATGCCGAGCGCGCGAGCGCGCACGACGGAACCGGCCAGCAGCGGGAACGGCGTGATGACCAGCACGTCGACCGGGTCGCCGTCGCCCGACAGCGTTTGCGGAATGAAGCCGTAGTTGGCCGGATAGCGCATGCCGGTGCCGATGAAACGGTCGACGACGAGCAGGCCCAGATCCTTGTCGGCTTCGTACTTCACCGGGTCGCTTTGCGCCGGGATTTCGATGATGACGTTGAAATCGTGCGGAAGGTCTTTGCCTGCGGGAACGTGATTGAAGCTCATGAGCGCTCTCTGAAGGGGATGGAAGTCGGAATGCGGCGTACGGTGTGCCCGGGATCGAGGGTAGGCGTGCGGATTGCCCGCCCTCTCGCCCCGATAGCGGCACCGTGCACCGGACAATGCGGAATGCGCCATTATAGCCAATCGGCCAATGGCCTCTCCCGTTCGATCGGCGCGATAATCGTCTCGCGACTCTCGCTCGTGTTTCCGGTTTGGTGTCTCCCCTTCGAACCTCGCGCCGCCGCACGACGGCTGCGCGTCACCGTCAAGGAGCCTGCATGGAAGAAGCCCGGCATTTCATCGGCGGCGAGTGGTGCGCCGCGTCCGGCGGCGACACGATCGCCGTGCTCGATCCCTCGGACGGCCAGCCGTTCACGCGCCTCGCGCGCGGCACCGCGGCCGACATCGACAGCGCCGTGCACGCGGCGCGGCGCGCCTTCGAGGGCGCATGGGGCGCTGCGAGCGCCGCCGAGCGCGGGCGCGTGCTGTACCGCCTGTCGCTGCTCACGGCCGCGCGCCAGGAAGAGCTCGCGCGGCTCGAAGCGCGCGACACCGGCAAGCCGCTCAGGCAGGCGCGCACCGATGCCGCCGCGCTCGTGCGCTATTTCGAGTTCTACGCCGGCGCCGCCGACAAGCTGCACGGCGAAACGCTGCCCTACCAGGCCGGCTACACGGTGCTGACGATCCGCGAGCCGCACGGCGTGACGGGCCATATCGTGCCGTGGAATTATCCAATGCAGATTTTCGGGCGCAGCGTCGGCGCGGCGCTTGCGACCGGCAACGCCTGCGTCGTCAAGCCGGCCGAGGACGCGTGCCTTTCCGTGCTCCGCGTCGCCGAACTGGCCGCCGAAGCCGGCCTGCCGTCAGGCGCGCTCAATATCGTGACCGGCTACGGGCACGAGGCCGGCGCCGCGCTCGCGCGCCATCCGGGCATCGATCACGTGTCGTTCACGGGCTCGCCCGAAACCGGCAAGCTCGTCACGCAGATGGCCGCCGAAAACCACGTGCCCGTCACGCTCGAACTCGGCGGCAAATCGCCGCAAATCGTCTTCGCCGACGCCGATCTCGACGCCGCACTGCCCGTGCTCGTCTCGGCGATCGTGCAGAACGCCGGGCAAACCTGCTCGGCGGGCAGTCGCGTGCTGATCGACGAGGCCATTTACGAGCCCTTGCTCGAACGGCTCGGCAGCGCATTCCAGGCGCTGCGCGTCGGCCCTTCGCAAGCGGACCTCGACTGCGGGCCGCTCATCAGCGCGAAACAGCAGCAGCGCGTGTGGGACTTTCTCTCCGATGCGCAGCACGACGGCATTGCGATGGCCGCGCACGGCGAAGTGATTCCCGAAGCGCCCGAGAGCGGCTTCTACCAGGCGCCGACCTTGCTGCGCGACGTGCCCGCGAGCCACCGCCTCGCACGCGACGAAGTGTTCGGCCCGGTGCTCGCCGCGATGTCGTTCCGCGACGAAGACGAAGCGCTCGCGCTCGCGAACGGCACGCAATACGGGCTCGTCGCCGGTATCTGGACACGCGACGGCGCGCGCCAGATGCGGCTCGCGCGACGCGTGCGCTCGGGGCAGGTGTTCATCAACAACTATGGCGCGGGCGGCGGCGTCGAATTGCCGTTCGGCGGCGTCAAGCATTCGGGGCACGGCCGCGAGAAAGGCTTCGAGGCGCTGTATGGGTTCACGGTGTTGAAGACGATTGCGATCCGGCATGGTTAGGCCGCGGCTCATCGCTCGTGGTTCGCGCCTGGCGGCTCGTGATTGACGCGGCCGGCGGCTTCGGCGCAACGACGCATTGCTATCCCTCACAACCAGCAACGGAGACATCATGCGTTTGACAGGTAAAACGGCCATCGTCACGGGCGGCGGTTCGGGTTTCGGCGAAGGCATCGCGAAGACCTTCGCGCGCGAAGGCGCGAACGTCGTGGTCAACGATCTGAACGGGCCGGCCGCGGAGCGCGTCGCGAGCGAGATCGCGCTTGCGGGCGGCAAGGCGATCGCGGTGCCCGGCAACGTCGCGCTGCGCGACGACTGGCGCACGCTGCGCGAGGCGGCAATCGAAGACTTCGGCAGCGTGCAGATCGTCGTCAACAACGCGGGCACCACGCATCGCAACAAGCCGGTGCTCGAAGTAACCGAGGCCGAATTCGACCGCGTCTACGCGGTGAACGTGAAGAGCATCTACTGGAGCGTGCAGGAGTTCGTGCCGTATTTCCGCGAGCAAGGCGGCGGCAGCTTCGTCAATATCGCATCGACGGCGGGCGTGCGGCCGCGCCCGGGGCTCGTCTGGTACAACGGCAGCAAGGGCGCGGTGATTATCGCAAGCAAGTCGCTCGCGGTCGAACTCGGACCCGAGCGCATTCGCGTGAACTGCGTGAATCCGGTGATCGGCGAAACGGCACTGCTCTCCGAATTCATGGGTGTCGAAGATACGCCGCAGAATCGCCAGCGCTTTCTCGCCGGCATTCCGCTCGGCCGCTTCTCGACGCCGCAGGATATCGCCAACGCGGCGCTCTATCTCGCTTCGGATGACGCGGAATTCGTCACCGGCGTGTGTCTCGAAGTGGATGGTGGAAGGTGCGTTTAGAAAAGTGAAGCGGCGGCGCTCGAAGGCCTGAGCATCATTGCGCGCGGTGTGCTTATGAACGGGATGCGGCCCGAATTCGATCATGTCCGCTGCAAAGCCACTCCGTCGCGCCATTTCCGGGACACCTTCGTTAACTGAGCATAAGTTGCGCTATGCATCGGTCCACTTGCGTGAAAAGAACCACAATCGAAGCGACACGGCAATGCACGGTTGTGCTGGCTGGGAATGTGGATCATCGGTGGCGACACGAGTTGTGTGTAACTCGAAGACGAGACCTATGCGAGCCGAGTTTATGTTTCCAGTACAGCCGGATCGAGGCTAAAGGCCGAAGGCAAACACGATTCGGGACAACACTGAAGATGTCATCAAAACAGATTGCTGACATGTTCCATTCGAAAGGACACCCGATATGTCATCGTCAAGAGTTTCGTCGACTGACAACCTCTACTCACAACTGAATTCGTACACGTTCGGGGTGGCCACGAAGGAGGCGCCTGAGCCTGCTCCGCCCGCCCCGGAGCAGCACCCGCTACGTTCGGCTCTCAAGCCACGCCCGTCGCTTTCCGTCACCACGAACAGTACCGATTCGCGTCGATCGTCCTTGAGCGGACCCGTGGCTCCGGCCAATAGAAACCGGATAAGAGCCCTGGTGCAGCGAATTAAAAACGAGGCTGTCGGGTTAACCTTCAAGGACCTGGAGAGTACCGAACAGGCGGTCGTCAGAGAAGGATTCCTCGCGGCAAAACATGTGCGCGCCATCTCAATAGCGCTGGAGACGATGAATGCGGGATGTAGTTTCCGTGTTGCCGGAGAACACACGCTTAAACGAATCGGCGAAGGTGCCGAAGCAAAAGGACACGATACGCTGGAGAAGACGCTCAAGCCAGCTACGGTAGACGCGCTCTATTCGCCGACAACGGCCAAAAGCGTTTGGAAAACTGCCGAAGCGGCCGACATTACCGGTTACGTGACTACCCTGTACCCGGACAGGTCCGGCATGTTGCATATGGGACAGGGCGTGGCACGACTGGATGTGTCGGACGTTCCGGCAGAGGAAGAACTTATCGATAGACTCGGTTACGCGGGCACCAATCGGGCCCTTCCCATTGACCTGAAAGATCTGGAATCGTTGAAAGCGTCCCTTCAGCCGCTCAAGGATGTGAGAGATTGGAAGACGCTGCCGCTGACTGGAGACTACGATCTCCACGATATGTTTTCACTGACGGGGAGACGCAGCACGGTTCCTTCGGGCAGCACGGAGGAGACCGCAATAATTGACGCGATAAACGCCGCGATCAGCACGGTCGACCCGGATCGGCGTCCTGCCGGCGACAGGAACAGGAGACTCGTGCAGCACGGCCCTCAGGTCAACTATGTCGCTTTCATGCTGAACGAGGAACCGACGAGTGTCCTGAATCAGCATGTTGCCGCCCCGAGCTTTCCGGTAGCCATGTATGTTGCAAACACAGGGTGGAAGATCGTCAGGGATCACACCGAACTCGCGAACGAATATAAAAAGAACGGCGTCAACCTCAAGCAGACCTGGACTCCGAGGGGCAGTCTTAGCATTCCGAGCACCCGACAATCTTCGCTGTCCATAGGGGAATCGGACAAGCGGTACTAGCCGCTCAACCATGCCATGCCCTCGGCAAGCGAGCCGGATTGCCGCCTGCTCGAAGCCGGCGGTCTCACAGGCATGGTGCGGCGGGCGCCCGAAAATTTGCGCCGCCCTCATCAGATTCTGCGCGCAGTCAGTGTTTTCCCTCATATCGATTCGTCATGCAAATCGCCGTGCGCGACTAGAATCGATCGACAGCCGTACTTCCATTCCACAAGAAAAGAGGAGATACCATGGCGAGTCCCGCAGAACCGCTCCGCCAGCCCGGCGCCGGCGTGCCGCCTTCCGCGTTCGAAGAAGCGACCTACCGCAAGGTCACATGGCGGCTCGCGCCGCTGCTGATGCTCTGCTATATCGTCGCGTATCTGGACCGCGTGAACGTCGGCTTCGCGAAGCTGCAGATGAGCACCGACCTCGGCCTGAGCGACGCCGTGTACGGCTTCGGCGCGGGAATTTTCTTCATCGGCTATTTCATCTTCGAAGTGCCGAGCAACGTGATCCTGCACAAGGTCGGCGCGCGCGTGTGGATCGCGCGGATCATGATCTCGTGGGGCATCATCTCGATGCTGACGATGTTCGTCACCACGCCGACGATGTTCTACGTCATGCGCTTCCTGCTCGGCCTCGCCGAAGCGGGGTTCTTTCCCGGCATTATTCTGTACCTCACCTACTGGTATCCGGCGCATCGGCGCGGACGGATCACGACGTGGTTCATGACGGCCATTGCGTTATCCGGCGTAATCGGCGGACCGGTGTCGGGCTATATCCTCAAGAACTTCAGCGGCGTGAACGGCTGGCACGGATGGCAGTGGCTGTTTTTGCTCGAAGGGCTGCCGTCGGTCATCGTTGGCGTGCTCGTGTTCGTCATGCTCGATGACCGGATCGCGAAGGCGAAGTGGCTGACGCGCGAAGAACAGCAATTGCTCGAAAGCCAGGTATCCGCCGAAGAAGCGGCCAAGCATGACATGCCGATCCGCCAGGTGCTCACGAGCGGGCGTGTGCTGATGTTGAGCCTCACCTACTTTTCGTTCGTGATGGGACTGTATGGCGTGAGCTTCTGGTTGCCGACGATCATCAAGGCGACCGGCGTGACCGATGCTTTCATGATCGGCCTGCTCTCGGCGATTCCGTTTGCGGCAGCGGTTATTGCGATGGTGCTGGTGGCGCGCAGCGCGGATCGGTCGCGCGAGCGGCGTTGGCATATTGCGTTGCCGGCGTTCGCGGGTGCCGTGGGGCTGGTGTTGTCGGTTGTCTGGGCGCATAACACCGTGCTTGCGATGGCCGGGTTGACACTGGCCACCATGGGAATTCTGACCACGCTGCCGCTATTCTGGAGTTTGCCGACTGCGATTCTGGCAGGGACGGGAGCGGCGGCGGGAATTGCGTTGATCAATTCGATCGGGAACCTGGCGGGCTTTCTGAGTCCCTATGCGGTCGGGTGGTTGAAGCAGGCGACCGCGGCTAACGATTCGGGGATGTATATGCTGGCGGCTTTTATGGTGCTGGGTGGATTGCTCGCGGTGAGTGTGCCGGCCAGGCTGGTTAACAGGTAGTGCTTTGGGCCTGTACCCGGGACGGATGGCTAGCGGGACTTCGCATCAGTCGACCGATAGTGTTTGCCCGCGATCCGCCAA
>Ga0153951_1000451_pt1 | contig 15563 bp, 16 predicted proteins | sample TSNJ035MetaG_FD_102278 | JGI IMG/M metagenome (GOLD analysis project Ga0153951, IMG submission 102278) | Attine ant fungus gardens microbial communities from New Jersey, USA - TSNJ035 MetaG | ecosystem: Host-associated > Fungi > Mycelium > Unclassified | place: USA: New Jersey, Wharton State...
ACCCTAACCTAACCTAACCCTAACCCTAACCTAACCTAACCCTAACCTAACCTAACCTAACCTAACCTAACCTAACCCTAACCCTAACCCCGTAATCGAGGTGTCTGTAAGCGCTATACTCACTAGCAAAGAAGATAGAAGAGTAAATGAATAGTAAAACTACAAGATACAAGGTCACCATTGGGTATCAAGTTCTTATATTATTAATAAACAGTGAATATCTTTAGTAATCACCTAAAATAGATATTCAAAAAGAATTCAATAGGGTTCTTTATTGGATTGAACTACTACTTATACTATCCTTATAGTAGCTATACTACTATCAGTCCACAGTCACATATTTTTCCAGAATATTCCATGATCACTTAACCTTGTCATGTGATCTGATTACCTAAGTTCCTATGCTGTTTATATCTTAGCCCCTTTATATGATTAAGTGCTCAAATGCACAGGAACCTATTTCCTTTTTGGGGCTCTCATAACAAAAGCTAAGATTGTCCCTCTTTATCATCTCCAAACTTCTACTTCTTGATATATATCTCAGAGTATAAGTATATTCTTTTTCTATACTAGCTGGTACTCCTCCATGATATACACTATCTTGGAGTTATTATATTAGCTAATTACTACTCCAATTCTCCATTCTTGACATGGGCTAAGAGTAATTAAATATTACATAGTAATATTTGATATGTTGCAGGGTTGCTCTGGAAGGTTAGTCTGGCATCAGGGGCACCATTGGTAAGGTCCCCTTACAGATAGGAGTTCAGGAGAAGGCAACTAATTAAACCTGGAGTAACTGTTATTTAATTAGTTGTCAGGGTCACTCTAGCTCATTGTCACTGGTATATCAGGAGTGGACTTTGGTGTAGTCCCCTTACAAGAACCTTACATGCTTATGCTTCCACTGCTGACCAATACTTCTACTTTCACCTCCACCCTTATACATGCACACACCCTCTCAGAACCATATCTTGTAGACACTTCTTGTAGCATGAGCTTAGCTCACCATGTCTTAGCACCTGTTTGCTTGTTGTGGTATATAAATACAGAACACTCTCTCAACAGAGCACTCTTGAAAACTCTTTCCATAGACCTAGACTGTCTAATCTCAGAACCCCTTATCTGCTGTCCTGCACAGGGAAGTCCTCAATTCTGACTAGGAAAGGATCGTTCCTTGACACTAAGGTGCTAAAGAGCGGTTCGATGCATGCTAGAATCCAAGCACTGAGCTTACACCACGTAATTATTTAAACCGTTCAACTTTAGTCCCGCCCGTATTGTAATTAAGTGTGGATCTAGGAATAGGTGGGATAGACAATCCAAGGAACGACGCTCAGCACTTGTTTCTGACAAAAAGTACCTTGCTACATGTACATCCCTGCCTTTATGGCGGTGACGTGGGACATATTAAGAGTATTTCTCCCGGTGTACGCCAGGAAATTGAGTCTGAGCCAAATCCGGGTGTAAAGTCAACGGGAGGCTGTGGTTGCCGGTTCCAAAAATACTGCGGTCATGTGGATAAAGGCTCGCGAGACTTTCTCTCACGCTCCATCTTTTTCTCTTTCTCTCATCTTCGAACTCTACCGCTCGTTATGCTCACCCTTCCCCTCGCCCTTGCCGCCCTTGCAGGCTCTGCCCATGCCCAAATTACGGGTACTTTCCCTGCTACTCCTCTCGCTTCAATAACAGGACTTTCATATCCCTCGGGTGTTGTAAGCATTCCTTTTTATTCTTATACATCTGCCACATCAACGACCGCTCTTTCCTAGCCTGAGAAAGTAGATCCTGATACGCACCTGGCTCGCGGGCCTCAATTTGGCTACAACCGCTGTAATTCTACCACTGAGGGCCCTGATTCTCTTTGCCAGACAATCGTTGTCAACGGCCTCGATGGTTCGTGCTGCATTGTCATGCTCTCAAGTAGAGATTATTCACTGTTTCTTCAGATTTCTGCTTCTGGGCCCCCTCTATCCCGAATTCTACAGTCGGTGACCAGGAAGGCGAGATGGTGGCCTGGTGCTCCAAACCCGGATACGGGACCCGGCTTATTCCTGCTGGCGCCCTTTACGGTGTCCAGTACAGGAAAACTCCTGATTATGCCGTCCTCAACGGGTTCATCAACCAAGAGCTTATCAACTTGAATCCAGATGATTTTGGTGGTGAAATGGACCCTCATGGTCAGGACTTGGTTTGTTTTTATCTCTTGATACCTTTTTTCTTATGTAGCTAATTGCTCTCAGCGTGGAAACCCCATTGGTGGTCTCGCCTTCTCCACAATTTTCAGTGGTCAATTCCTGCAGGTTACTGAGTGGAACAAGTAAGGCTTCACATCACCAGTGGGTACTGTAATGTATCATTGACCAACTCCCCTTCTTAGTTTCATGGGTGGTAATCAATTCTGCTTGAAGGTTTGTGATCCTCAAGGAGCCCGTGCTGCTGACTGGTGTCGAAACACCCTCGATCGTATTGGTTGCGCCTACAACGCTCCCAGCAACGTTCAAAATGGAACTTTCGAGTCTTGTGATGGCGATAGTGGAGAGTTTCCTGGTGTTTACACTACTAATGGTGCTGTTGTGACTTACACTCAACCACCGGAAGATCTCGGTCCGATCACTAGCATTCCTTATACTCCTACTATCCCCGCCTCGTCGAACTGTGTTCCCCGCGCCAGTACTGACCTTTACACTGCTCTTCCTTCCCCCACCCTCCCTCCAACTTCCACTTCGCCCTCTGGGGTTATCGCTACGAGTGGTGGTAGTGCGACTCGCTCTGGATCAGCTGCAAGTGTCAGCAACACTAGTGGCGCAGAAACATTGGCTATTTCCAGTATCTCGGTCTTCGGCATTGTCTTTGTTTCTTTGTTCCTTGCTTGAAATTGACTCTGGTCGTCATGTCTTGGAAATTAGTTCCAGTCCTTTCGCCTTGTCTGTTTTGTGCTAAGGTGATACAGCGATTTCCGAGCGCTTGGCTTCAGGCTTTTACTTGTAACTGTAGGGATTCCTGCAGACTGCGTATCATGTTGTCAATCACGTTGTTATGGTGACTCTCACTTACACATATAGTATCTTTTTGCATACTGGATTTATTATATATGTGAATATTGCTTGGATCAGGTGTGCTGACGATTCTGTAATGGACATTAACCTCTTACACTTGGCTATTTTTCTTTAGAATTTTTGGATATGTGGACTATGTTGTCGTCTTTTTGACTAGTTGACTAGTTAATATTCAATGATCAGACGTTGACAGTCAAGCTCAATTATCAGCAGACGAAGCTGTTAAAGGCACATTGTTCTTGATGGGGGGAGTGGGATTCAGTCTTCTAAACCGTGCTCAGAGATACCAATGCCCATGCCCATCAGCCTTCATCTGAATCTGACGTCATACTGAATGAGTTAATGATGAACTGAATTATTGGGTCAACCGCAGACGCGGTGGCTGGCTGGTCCAAGTCTCATAAGGTTGTCTCTGGTTTTTGTTCTGTTTAACTCAACGTCGTCATTATTCATGCAGTGCCATCTCTTTTTCGGTCTTGCATTTCTGCTAATCCAGACAACTGCTCAAGGCTCGATGCCTACAAATTCTCTATCGCTTCCTATTGGAATTTCAACGGATACACAGAATTCGAATATCCCCCCATGCGTACTACAGTGTCTGACTCAGTCCGCCCAAGTTGCTGGTTGTGAAACGTATGTCTGAATCGATTTTTGAGGTTTGACAGTTGCGTGAACCCCTGTGGTTATTTATAGAATGAGCAAGACTTGTGCATGTACCAGTGCATCGTTTCAGCAAGCGGGTAGAACATGTCTCCAGTCAAATTGTTCGTCATTGGACCAAGCCTCCGCTGCTTTACTCCAAGAAAATCAATGTACTACTGGTACATGACTGATTCTTTCCTTTATCTCCTGGTTTCTAATGCGCACTATCATAGCGGCAGCCTCAAGTACAGCGAGTTCAACAAGTCAGATTGTGCCAATTTCAACCACTTTGCCAAATGATGCTTTGACTGTTGGATATGCCATTGGGAATGTGGGGTGGGTAGCAGTTGCGGGAGCTTTGAGTATCATAGTCGCGTTTTAAGGTTTCTTCGCCGTACCAAAGGCAGTTTTTGCTTACTATAGTACTTGATTGGGTCCATTCTGTTGAGAAAGTGCTAGGGTATTTAGTCCTAGCAGCTACTGGAATATAAATATAATCACCCCCATCATGGGTTGAAACTCCGACGATTGATTGATTAATGAATTTTTGAATCTCGAAATCTATCTACACCACCGATCATGGCTCCCTCTGCATCGAGGCAAAAGCGGCTGCAGGAAAGGGCCGCAAAAAAGGCCGCAGGGGCTTCCAGTACTAATCCCTCAACGCCCACAGGCTCGGTAAATGGCCGTAGTACACCCTTGACCAGTAACAGTGGCATCCCTAGTAAAACCAACAGTCAAGAGGATCTCTTGTCCATGGCCAAGCTCAACATAGCAACAGAAAGGTACAGTTTCATACAGCTGCCTTGTTTCTGTACTGATTGTACGAGCAGAAGTGCAGCCGGTGTCCTTGTTTCTGATGTCAAGGGTCGTGATATAAAGATCGATGCGTATACACTCTCATTCCATGGCCGACTTCTCATTGAAGGTGCTGAAATCTCATTCAATTACGGAAATCGATATGGCCTTCTGGGAGAGAATGGGTCCGGAAAGGTTTGCCTTGTTCCTGAGATCAGATTCGCGAATCCGCTGATGATCTTAGTCAACTTTCCTCCAATCTATTGCTGAACGCGACATCGAGATCCCTCCGCATATCGACATTTACCTTGTCCGGGGAGAGGCAGAACCGTCTGACGTGAATGCCATTGATTTCATCGTCACATCTGCAAAGGCAAAGGTGGCCAAGCTCGAGGCTCGGATAGAAGAGCTTTCCGTGGCTGAAGATGTTGACGAACTCGCCCTTGATGCTGCTTACCAAGAACTAGAGGAACTTGATGCGAGCACTTTTGAGACTAAGGCGGGGAGCATTCTCCATGGTCTCGGTTTCAGCCAGGAGATGATGAAAAAACCTACAAAGGACATGTCCGGTGGTTGGCGAATGCGTGTTGCACTCGCCCGTGCCCTCTTTGTCAAGCCTCATCTACTCCTTCTGGATGAGCCCACCAACCATCTCGACCTTGGCGCAGTCGTCTGGCTTGAGGCCTACCTTTCCACCTACAATCACATCCTCGTTATAACTTCTCACTCGCAGGATTTCATGGACTCTGTCTGTACTCACATCATGGATCTCACCCCAAAGAAGAAGCTGGTTTACTACGGCGGTAATTACACCACGTACGTCAAGACGAAACAGGAGAATGAAATCAACCAGATGAAGGCATACCACAAACAGCAAGAAGAGATTGCACATATCAACAGGTAGGTGACTTTCTCTTTGCAAGTACCTGTTGCTGATCGCCCCGCATAGCTTCATCCGTAGTGCAGGCACGTTCTCGAATCTCGTCCGTCAGGCAAAATCCAAACAAAAAATCATCGACAAAATGGAAGCTGCTGGGCTTATTGAGAAGGTTGAGGCCCCAAGACCCTTGCGGTATGCGTTTTTTCAAATATCTGCTCGACTTGACATTTTTGTTTTTACAGATTCAACTTTGAGGATATTGGCCGACTTCCACCGCCGATTGTTGCTTTCGATGATGTTGCCTTTTCTTACTCAGGTAGAAAAGAGGACTTTTTGTACCAGCATCTTTCTTTCGGTATCGAGTGCGCAGTCCAGAATCTCATTTGAATAACTATAACAGCTTCCACTTTTACAGCATGGACTCCCGTATCGCTATTCTTGGTGCCAATGGTACCGGCAAGTCCACCCTTCTCAACCTCGTTACCGGTGTCCTCCAACCATGCGAGGGCACTATCTCCAAACACATATCCCTAAAACTTGCAAAATACTCACAACACTCCGCTGATCAGCTTCCCTATGACAAAAGCCCGATCGAATATTTCCAGGCGTTATTCTCTGAAAAATACCCCGACAAGGACGTGCAAGCGTGGCGCGCACAACTTGGTAGATTTGGACTTTCTGGTGCTCATCAAGTTGCTCCTATTAGACAGCTCTCTGATGGTCTTCGGAATCGGTGAGTCTGCCTTGACTCCGCGAATTATGACTAATTAGACTTTGATAAGTGTCGTGTTTGCACAGCTTGCCATGGAACATCCGCACATTCTTCTACTCGGTGAGTTATGATAATGCATCCCTGTTCTTTGATGATGACTGTATTTTCTAAGATGAACCAACTAATCACCTGGATATGGGCTCTATTGACGCTTTAGCTAAGGCAATTAAAGAATTCGAAGGAGGCGTTGTTATTGTGTCACATGATTTCCGTACGTTGTCTTGCTCTTCTCTCTCCTCTCTCATGCGTTTTGTTGGGGTGTATAGGTCTTATTGGTCAAGTAGCTGAAGAACTGTGGGAAGTTGCTGACAAGACGATTCATAACCTGACGAAACAAGAGATCGACATTGTCGGCTACAAAAGGAATCTCATCAAGCAAAGTAAGTCAAAATGGTATATATTTGATATCTGCTCATCTGGTTTAAAAGGTTATGCTGCTATTGAGAAAGCTAAGCTGTTTTCAAAGACAGCACCAAAAGGAAAGACGTAGACGTAGTCTAGTGTCCGGTAATCAGATAGAATGCCATGGCTTATTTCGGCCTAGTACCTAACTTTAATTAAAATTTCTATCAATGCATTACAATGAGGCGAGCCAATAGGAAGACCTGAAATGCGCAGAAATTTTCATGGATGTCAGCTATTGATGGGAAACTTGTTCCGATGAATCTAAGAGTCAGGCAATAATATTGAGCCGTCTAGAGAAAGTAATCAGCTGGAGGCCGCTTTGCTGGTACCGATCTGACATCCTACAACAGGAGATTCAGTTGTAAAAAGCTGCTTTTACGTAGAAATTCAGTCTGAACAGGAATAACAGAATGAGTTGCCTAGTGTAACACATGAAATCATTCATTCATCACATGTGTTGCGCTGGGCAACCCATTGTACATTCTTTTGTTCCTGTTCCGACATGTAACAAATGAATACATACAATTGGTGCATGCTGAAACACTTTATATTCCTGGCCCAAGTGTTCATCAAGTTCAAGGATGGAGGCCACATTACCACACCTGTCAATTGTGAACAGTTAATGGTGGAACCGAATAGAAAGAAGAAGCTCACCGGTAGCAATAATTAGGAGCACTCCAAACTGTGACAATTGTTTGATCGAACATGAGCTTGAATCCATCCATGGCAAGTTGATGTGCTCGGGCGATGAGGTCGATAGCATTGTTGTATGCGAAGCCTTTTGTGATGTCAGCGCCAAACAGAAACCCAGCACCGCGAGGAGAGAGACCCCATCCAGGAATATCTTGGGTGTGTGAGAAATTATGGGTGGAGAAGCTATTTTGCGTGCGTGCGTACCGTCGGGGTCGGACCATAAAAGATCGCACATGGCTCCGTCGTGAGGGACTTCCTGTTTTCTGTCGATAGCTCGAATCTTGTACAATGATCAGTAAGACAGGTGATTGTGTGAAATCACCTCACCTGGTCGATACTCTGTAAATTGGGACTCAAACCTCCATGAACACAAAAGACTCTCCCATCTACAATAGCTGCGAGAGCGAGGTAATCAAAGACTTCGCAACACCATCTCCAGACGTGACTACTTCCATATTTCCTCTGACATTCGTCGTAAAACCCATAGACTTGCGTGATTTGTCTAGATTCGTGGTTACCGCGTATGAGAGTGATACGATCTGGATATCGAACTTTGAGAGCGAGAAGAAGCAAAAATGTTTCGACAGAGTAAAAACCACGATCGACAAAGTCGCCTGAAAAAGGATGAATAAAAGAAGAGAGAAGAAAAATGAATATACCCATGAAGAGATAGTTTGTCTGTGGGCAAAAGCCACCGACTCTGAAAAGCTCCATCATATCGAAGAATTGGCCGTGAATGTCGCCACATATCTAGATGGCTGATGAGAAAGGAGCTGGGTAGGGCTGAGAAGCTGCTAACGGTGACGGGTGCATCGACGACTTGGACGTTGCCTTCTTCAAGCAGGATCTCGCGTGCTTTGAGGCAGAGACGCTTGACGTGTTCCTCTGAAATGGGCTCACATCGGAGAAGCTGGGCAATGTCACTGACAAGACATGTGAGCAAATGGCCTGTGCAGAGGCAGGAAAGTCGACTACTTGTCAAGTTCACTGGGCATGATGGTGGTGTGAGACAAAAGGGTATCTTATCCATCAATTCCGATATACGATATATACAAGACAAAGTACAAGACTAAACTATTGGGCGAGGACAATTGCGGTATAGATACGCGGGGAGAAAATGGTCACGACGGTCATGAATCGGGGCCAGAATCGGAGGTGGGGACTGAAAACGGTCATCGGCAGAATAGATCTGGTGATTACTGTGATCGAACGTGGTGGCAGTGTTGTAGCGGGTATGCGCCTCGTCGTAGATATAAGTCGGAGTCGGAGGGCCGGAGCCGTGAGAGGAGGCCGAGTTGGAAGACGCCGGGGAAACTGGGTAGCTCATGATGTGTGAGATTGAGTGACGCGAACCGTCGTGCGAGGCCGAAGTGAGCGGAGTAGTGTGGATATACGTGAATCCACTCCCCTGCCCCTGCTCCTGGTACGTTGTCGTTGCATTGCGATACGAATATGGCACATACGGCGACTCAGACAGCCCATAGTATGCCTGCTCCGGTGTCGATGGCAACGGAGGAGGAGATGGGCCAGCAACTGGAACTATCGGCTGCACAAGCGGGTCCGGCGATTCCGGAGGCGTGAGATGATGCGCATAGACACTGACATCTTCTAAAGTAGGAGGTGGGCGGTCAATGGGTCGCTCGGCAGCAGCGGCACGCTTGGCACCACCCGGCCGGCGTGAGTTTCTACGCGATCCCGGAGAAAGATGAATGCGATAACTGAAAAACGCGTCAGTGAGACAGACTTGGAGACAACAACGAGAGACTCACTGTTGCTGGAGATTGTCCTGGCGGGAGCAGCGGGTCTCACAACCGGGGAAGGGGCATTTGTGGTTGCGCTCTCCGGTATGAATGCGAGTGTGGCGAGCAAGGTGACCACTGGTGGTGAAGCCGCGTTCACAGGTAGGGCAGACGTGTTTTTTCTTGGGAGGCGGAGCGGGAGGAGTAGGAGCAGAAGAGTAAAACTGGGTGTTGATTTTCGCGGATTCAGCTCGAGGCATGGTAGAAGAAGAAAGTCCTGGGGCTCAACTCAAAAATAGGCGGGCTCGTTAAGAAGGGTTTTCGCGCACACCAATGCTCCTTTTGGTCTCCCTTCTCTTACGTATCATATCTAGATCTCCCAGATCTCCGTCTGTCACAGGTCACGCCCCGCTTATCCCTTTCGAGTTCCACCGGCGGTTTCCTTCTTCAACTCCGGTGCTTTTTTTTTTTCTCACACTCTCTCCCGACTCGGGACCATCCTCATCCAACACGTGATCCATTTGGCATTCACACTACTTTAGTTCCAAGAAGCAATATCTACATAAATTCCATCCACAGGCGTGTTCACTTACGCTATCCATCATACGACAGTGGAACATCACCAGGAATGCCGCCGGAACCCCGTCCGATCTTTTTTCAGGAGATTCATGTCCCTCCGTGTCGATCCCACACTAAACAACTACTTCGTGTTTCAGCAATTTCAAATTTCAATTCCAATCTCCACTGCACGTTTCGAGGAACCAATTTTTCTGGATCAGGTACCACAATTCTATTTTAAGACATCTTGGTTCAAATTCCTCGTCAATGCCCACCATTTGTAACAGCCAGTCGTACTAAGCAGCATACTCGTTCATTCAGTCTAACCCCCCCTGATAACCATCATCCCGTCATGTAATAATTCACATGTTATCCTCGAGTATGTGAAACTGATAAACAAGACTACGTGTCTTCAATCTCCGCCTAATGTACATCACTCAACCAAGGCTGTATCGCACTCATCCTCTATGTGATGCACGAACTTCCATTTTGATAACAGAACTTTTTAGTCTTAAACCATTGAGTGTCGCAACAGCACCCCCACGTGGTATGGAGTCTTTGCCATTTCATCCTTCCAAATGATTATTTAGTCTGCTTTAAACCGGTAATGATCATTACATTCATTACATTAGATAACGCTCATACTTACGATATTAACTGAGTGCGTGACAAATGTGACCAATGTTCAAAGCCGCTATTTGTGCCACCAAATTTTTTTCAATCATACAGAAGAAAAGTAATACAGGGTTCACTCCCGGGGTGCTTTTTCTCTTGATTGTCAGGTCAATTTCTCCGCGATCGGGTGGACAGTCCAACGCAAAGGTGATTCATGTGTACATTCTTCTTGGCTACTAACTGATCATCATCAAGTTATTGACACTTGGAATCACCATGACGTCCTCATCTCTCTTGCTCTTCCTAGACTGGTCCGAAGGACAATGATATTTGTCATTTCGGGAACAAACTATCATATCTTTTCCCCTTTGGATCAGCATCGGTCTGGTAATGGCCCTCATCACCCCCGGTGTCCAAGATACGTGATAAATGGATCGGCTCTTTCCACTCGGACGTCATGTCATTTGCCAAGAGGATTGCCATTAAACTTGTTACACAATGATTTTCTTTGATCGCATATCATCACTTTGAGCTCCTCTCTCACATGACAAAAGCACGATGTGCAAAGAAATCATAGAAAGATCGAGGGTTGAGTTACTCTACCTCATTGAACTGTCCTGATGTACTCCTGTCCAGACACTTCACGTTTTCTGATGTTTCCTGTTGGGGTTACTTTCTCGGGAATTCCAAAATCGTCGAGCACCGGTGCTTCTTTGAAAATCCTCCTTTCTTGTCTCTTGGAAAAAAAATCACAACACCTTTTGACGTTTCCACCAACTTGTTCCTTAAACAAAGCCCGGTCTTTAGCTGAAGCGAGTTGGGGAACAACAGATCTAGAATTGTATTCTTAGATCATTACGTTTCACGTGTTCCCGCGGGACGGACGCCAAGAACCGTAATCGTGTGATTGCCATGAGGCCCACTTCATTCATAGTCCTCGGGACCCTGATCACATCGTTTCTCAGTCAACTCATACTTTTAAGTAGACGTCAACCAGGTGTCTATGACGACTCTTTTTCCGAGAATATCTTTGTATATCCTGTGATGCCCACGATGTAGAGTCTCAGAACGCCTCGAAGTTCAACAACTTTTTCTGAAAAATATTGTGCAGGTTTGATGGGCAAGGGAAAACTTTACAAAGATAAGTGATGATGGTGATAAGGGTAAGATCATCTGGTGGGCGGATATCGCGCCAGCGTCAGATCCGCCAGGGGCGGAGGGCAATCACTTCCCGAACAAGGGTTTTGAAAATCCTCGGACCTCTAAATCGTCGATTAGATTCTGACTGCAAGCGACGATCACCCTGCATCTGATAAGACTGATTAAGACTCAGACGATAGAGAAACAAGTGCTGGCAAAAACGAAGGATACATCTATCGTAAACCTTTCATCGATATCAGTCTGAAGGTGATGATAGTCTAGGGCTAAAGTTGCTACATGATGAATATATCTCTTGAGCACAAGTCCTGAGATGGTGAGCATGGTGCTGGTGAGCTCAAACCCTGATCTCAGGGTCATGGTATCATCAGAGTCATTATGCTCGAAAACCGAGCTTAATTCATCGGACGTGATGCTATAGAATTGTTATTGATAATTTCAACAACGTGAGAATCGGAGAAGTAAATATGATTGAATCACCTGTCTATTACCTTGCGTCCAATCCGAGTCGGAGAGAAATGTGGTTTTGTAGCTGTAGCAGGACTCCCCTGTCTAAACGAGATTCAAAAGTTGATGTGCGTCCGGCCTCGGGACACTACAATCGAAGTGATAGGTGATTACCTAATAATGATGCGGTCCAACAACAGACAACTTCAAATTTTTACTCTCGAAGTTGAATTCTCCGAGGACTTTATCAAGACCAAGACCATTCCTAAACGATAAAACTCTCCACAAGATACACTTTCAGAATCACCTTGCTTCCACAATCTAGGTGGGGAAGAGGGAGCAAATTTGTGGTTCGGAGATCAAGTTTTAATCTCGTGGATTCTCTTATTGATTCTAGTTTTAAAGGAACCGTAAAGATTCCATCGATGCATATTCTGTGTCTTATTGGTTCATTAACAGGACAGACACGTACCCACCTCTTGAACTCATGTCTATAGTGTGCATACGTCTGTCCCCTGTTGCTTCTATGAATGGCCCACTTGAACAGCCTCAGAATTTTTGAGGGAAAAGAGGTAGACGATGAATGTAGGCGTTATCCATCGTCAGCCAGGCATGATCTGGTTACTTTGTCTACCGGAAGGATGAGGGAGTAAGCGGTTCACGAGGTGTTATAATGGCAAAAGATTTGAGTGAGGGCGAAATCGTGATGATGGTATATGATCTCTGCTCCTGACGAAGTTCTTATAGGATTAAAAGAACAATCAAATGGTGAAATCGGCTATATTAAATTTGGAAGCACAAGTGAAGGAGTTGATAGAGGAGATGCTTGACAAGCAACGGACATTCCAAGAGCGATATCGAACCAGGACTCTAGTATGATTCTCCTTTGATTGTTTTCATATGCTCATCAATGTGGATAGTCTGATATCGAGAAATATGTTGTAACTATTCTGCTGCGAGATGCAAAGATTCTTCTGAGTAGGCAGCGGTAGAGAAAGACAATGATATCAGGAGGGTGGGTTCGATGCGTAATAAAAACGCGAACCTTCTGAGATTGCTACTCAGCGGGATGCCACAATTTTTGGCGAGGATAGAAGATCTAGAGCTATCCTTGGTCCAAGCCTACCACCCAACTGCAAGTTGTAGGGGACTTGTTGACAATACTCGACCTCACGCGCAATTCGTTAGTGCCAGCTGAATCAGAGTCGAAGCAGGCAAATCCTCGGGCCCTATTTAATATTCCACAGCGCACAGATTCTGTCAGTCAGGTTCCTCGCTGACTCATTAAAATGAAGTGTCGTTATTATATTAAAACTCGTTTATTTTTCATCACAGACCAATTTATGGCAAGACATGGATAATCTATTTTCCCTTCCAAATACTATCAGAACTATCCGCACCCCAATCCCCTTGAAGTCGAACAGCGTCCCAATCTCTTTTGTTTGCTTGTGTTAAGAAGACTCGGAAGTTGTGAATGACCCTCCCAAATTGTCCGAAAAGCCATCTGTCAAACGTATGGGTGAAAATGATCTGATCACCGTAATTATGCCATCTAGGAAGCGATAGGTACATGGTTCAACACGGCTTAACCATCATTAACTGACATTCTTGCAACAGCGAGCAAACGCCACCAACACGGATAATCAGGACGGCAAGGGTGTGAGTGTCTCTCTGGAGCTGAATTACATCAAGATGTCCAAACCATTAACCTACGAGGATTTGGTAAGTCCAATTTCTCTGTTCTTTTCCTGTACTGAGACAAGCGCAACGGGCATTCAGAGATTTCGTTGAGCATGACGAATCAGCTGACGACCGCAAACTAGTAGTAAGTTTCCGCTTCGTAGCACCCACACCCTTCTCTAATTACTTTGACTTGTTGCTAGTTAGAGGCTGTGTTGACTAAATTGGCGCGCTCTGAAGACTTCTCCCCGGTCCTTGAAACCACAACACAGCAAGTCATAATCAGTCTTCATGTGTGCCCTCTTGCTTACCAAATGAACCGTTTGTGGCCCACCTTTTGTAGTTTACAAAGATGGTTGTTCGTCTCTTCCCAAGAGCCCAGGGCTTGTTCATTATGCTTATCGGACGCCTGATGGCTCAAACTACAATCCTCTCATCCCTAGTATGGGAAAAGTAGGATCGCCCTATGCCTGCTCCAGTCGTTCAACAAGTCTCCTGAGCACCGTTGGCATCTTGACTTTGCCAGCACCTCCTGTTCAGCCATTGGCTGTGCAACTCATCATGGTCGCGATAAAGCTACTAGAAGAGTCGTTTACACTGCCACCCGATATACCGGCTTCAGGTAGGAGTGAGCGGAGGACAGGATATTATTATTTTCTATCTATCACGACAGTATGCGAGCGTCGGAGAAGAATGATGCGAATGGTATCCCGATGCTTGCCCTTCATTCGACAAACTTTCACAAAGAGATATGAGAACCGACACTGGAAGCCCTCTCTCAAGTTTTGAAAGAAACGAACGACTCGGCAAGAGTGAAGATTTGAGAGGTTTGGGCAGTCGATTGCCCCAATCATGGTCATGCGGGGGTATTGAATTGGGAGGTACTGGAAAGGAAAGTGTTGGCATATGATCGTGAGTTCTTGCATGAAATGGCAACCCATCGTTTCTTGCAGAATGCGCCGAGAGTATTTTGGATTGATTTCAATAAGAGGAAGTTGGTTGGACTGGGACACTCTAGGCGCGAATTCACTGTGAGTTTGCGGAGGGGGAGGAACCTGCCCATCATCGGAACTGTTTGACAAATCATTTGTAGCAAATTGCTGCTGCAAAGACTGCAACAAAATTTCCCATTTTTGTCACTCATTATCGTGGAGCCCATGGTTAGCGCAGGAGGTGGCCATGATCTGGATCCGTCGAGAGCCATACTCGTGCAAAATGCCAAGAGGAGGATCTTGAGTGGCCTGATCCCAAGGCAGCGCTCTTGTATTTGAAGACGAGATAACCCGGCTGCCTTTGATATAGCCGCTAACTGAGCGACTTGTTCACAGCTTCGCCAGTCATTACCACCCAAGTTTGGTGAATAGCTGATCCATCCTGCTGTTGCCACATTTTTCCTCATATCCCTCCTCAGTCAGTCACACTCGGCCATCGGCATGATCCACTGGACAATGACAGATGTAGAAATAGATATAGAAACATTAGCAAAGGTTGCCTTTTGGATGGCTGGATGTCAAGGGTGATGAGTGAGGTTGTTTTGGAATGGGATTGACTAGTACACACTCAACGTAATCTCAACCATCTTCATATCGATGTCGCAGAACTCTGCAAGATGTTGTAACCCCGATTATAGGAAAGAAAAACTCGAACTTTGACCAAGACAACAGCGTAGTACGCCCTTTACATTCACAGCGACATATTTTTCACTCAACTTGTGCTTAGTGACATGTACCTGCGCCAGGCTTGTAACACCAATAGGGCTTGGATCAAACTCGTCGAAGAACTCTTTACATCCGTGTCATCTTGGAAATGTCTCTGGACATCCTCATACATTGTTGGCTCGCACTGATCCTGTAAAGGCCTCATTGTACAGGTCCATTCCCTTGGAAGTACCATGAGCGAGGACATGTGCTGCCTAAGTTCTATCAAGATCCCTGGGAACGACGAACTGGTACGAGTCTGAGAGGAGAGTAAGGTCTTCGATGTATGATAGCACCTGTCATCACTCTTCAAGAACGGTCAATTTTGGAAGAGATCAATTTCATATCTGAAGTATAGGGCAGCGACATCAAGATGTTTGTCTCTGGAAGATTATAGTTGCCCGAGCAGAAAAAGATAAT
>Ga0153951_1000456_pt1 | contig 15489 bp, 16 predicted proteins | sample TSNJ035MetaG_FD_102278 | JGI IMG/M metagenome (GOLD analysis project Ga0153951, IMG submission 102278) | Attine ant fungus gardens microbial communities from New Jersey, USA - TSNJ035 MetaG | ecosystem: Host-associated > Fungi > Mycelium > Unclassified | place: USA: New Jersey, Wharton State...
ACATCCGACAGGCTACTTGCGATATTGCCGTTCTTCCATATGTACGGTAAGAAACCTTTATGATATATTTTTTGAAGTCAAGATTTTTACTCCTATTTATTCCTCAGGTGCTGTCAAGCTCATGCTTTTTCCTTTCATCTGTGGCACTGTTGTAGTCGTCATGCCTCGCTTCGACCCCATTGAATTCTTTTCCAGCATTGAAAAGTACCAAATAACCATTACATTGGTCGTACCTCCTGTTCTCGTTCTCGTGGCTAAGCACTCTGGTAGGCTATTTCATAAATCACCATTTTCATGCCTCTCCTACGTTCTTATCTCCAGCTGTCGACAAGTATGATTTCTCGACTCTCAGGGTCCTCAGCTCGGGTGCCGCCCCACTGGGAGAGTTTTTGATAAAAGCTGTGGGCTCACTTGTACTGCTTCATCATTGCTGTTCACATAATTGATATTTGTTGTAAAACCTAGGTTAAAGACCGTCTAGAAGCCAAGCGCACAAATGGACTTCTGTTGTGTATCACCCAAGGTTACGGTCTAACCGAAACTTCGCCTTCGTCTCACATCCTACCTGCAAGTGGCGCCCACAAGTATGGAAGTGTTGGTCTCATGCTACCCAATCTTGAAGCTCGACTTGTTGTTGACGAAGAAGGCGGAGTTGATGCCGAAGAGGGCCACCCTGGAGAGCTGTGGCTTCGTGGGCCTACTGTCATGAAGGTTTGTTCATTATCTGTCCGTATCTGTGAAGGGTGCTTTGAACCAGAGCTTAGGGTTATCTCAATCGCCCAGATGCTACTAAAGAAGCCATTACTCCCGACAAGTGGTTCAAGACTGGTGATGTTGCTATTCGGGACGAAGAAGGTTACTTTTATATCATTGATCGCCGTAAAGAACTGATCAAGTACAAAGTGCCTATCACCCGCTCATATGATTACTGATGCATTCTGACCATTTTCTTTCACCAGGGATTTCAAGGTCTGCTACCTCCCAATCTTCCATGATCGAATCACTGACCCCTCCCGCAGTACCTCCGGCAGAACTTGAAAGTGTACTCCTTACCCATCCAGATATTGCTGATGTCGCTGTTATTGGGATACAGTGTGAGAAGGAAGCGACAGAGTTACCTCGAGCATATATCGTCCATGCGAGACCGGAAGAGATCAGAAATGAGGCCCAGAAGATCGCATTTTCACAGAATGTGAGGAGTTGGATGCAAGGAAAGGTTGCAAACTACAAATTCCTCAGAGGAGGTGCGTTTTTTTAGCTTGGTTCTGGGACCAGTGTTAGAGGCAGTTCATCTAGGTGTTGTGGTAATTGATGCCGTACCGAAAAGGTATTTTTCTATTTGCAGGCTTTGAAAAAGTCTAACAGTTGGTTTCAGCTCTTCTGGGAAGATCCTCCGTCGTCAACTCCGTGATATCGCGGAACGGGAGCTTGCTGGGCGTGATCCCGCAGATGTGGAAATCAGATCCAAGCTTTAAACTTCAGTTGTTGGGGAACATCAGTACACTTATCAATGTATCTTCTGACAATATAGTTCTGAGATTGTATACTACTGTTGATTGACAATCTACGTATGCATGTATCTTGAACAAGCTCAAATATAGAGATGCAAGGGCACTCCAAACGGAGGAACGATTAATGGTAAGAACGCATTCGAGACTGTTTACCTTTGCTATAGTTCAGGTACGCATTTCCATCAAGATACTCAAATACTTGATGAGCTTTTCTTCTGAAATATGATCTAAGAACAATTGGGAAGCCCAAGAGAATGTTGGAATGTGTTTGTCCAATTCCATGCCGTCTCCTGTCTCCAATCCAATTATGACATTGTCAACAGACAACACACAGGAGTTTGACTTTTGTGTTCTCAATGATCAAACCAGTATGATGTATCTGACAGGATACTTTTCCATTATTGAAAAGTACCAAATAACCATTCCATTGCTATGTGGGTGAAGCTCAATGAAAGCACGAGCTAATGAATTATGAAAGCAATAATGATAATGGTCAAACACTAGCCGATCAATGCATAATAACCCTAAGTCTGATTTGCCGTCTGCAGAGAGTTCCTCAGCATCATATTCTACATCGTCAAAGTCGTGACCAGCACCATATTGATACAGGACATGAGAGAGTCTTGTGAGTTATGGCAGACTTTGGGCGCAGTCTACCTTCATTTTGACCCTCAGCGCTGTACCTTTGATGTCATCAGTAACACTCAGTTGCTGGAACCTGTTCGAACGTCCCTAGACGATCTCACTGGACTATCTTTCAATAAGCATGATAAAAAGGTTTTATCGTCGCCTGAGCCTGAATGAACTGATTCTCAGTCAACCATCAATTACTACTTCTATTGACGGGATCCCAAATTTAGAAGTGAAAATCAGATGCAAGTTTTGAACTTCAGTTGTTGGGGAATATTGATACAACCATATATTCTGACAATATGGTTCTAAGATTGAAATTTGTTCATTGACGATCTACATAGACGTACAGCTAGACACTCCTGAGCAAACTCAAATCTAGAGATGCAAGATTAGTTAAGGATATCAGCATGGAGAAAGAGAAAGAAAAATCAGATTTGTCAAGTTCTGGTGCATTTCCCCTCGTTCGAGATACACCCTGAAGAAATTCAAAGTATACAATGAAACATCATTTAATATAAACACAAAAAACAATAGACAACTCACTCCGTACAAAAATCTAGACCAGACTTCTGAACAACAAAGTTCAAAGGGATAGGAAAAAATATGATTTGAGATCCACGCTGACCAAGAGTGAGCCCCATTGTGTTGAAGACACGCTAAATGCGAGTCGACTATCGTATAACTGTCGATTATGAGCACCGGAATGCTGCCTCTCAGGTCAAGGTCAGCGAGCACCAAGAACACTCGTATCTTTGCATTCCTGATGCCATTCACCGCCGACCAGCCTTCGAGGACAAGCTCAGAGTGTTCAAGCAGGCGTCAATAGTGAACATACGACAAGGCGCACATTCAATACAGAACAACCTGGGTTCTTGAACTGTCACTCGGTCCATAAACTGTCGTGCTTGGAGCCAGTCGTTTTCCGCGGAAAAGACCGAGGACATGCTCTGTGATCTCCGGGGACTTTCCCCACAGCCAAAATTGAGAGTCAAAAATGACTCTCTGTGCGGAAGCTGCGATGACGATACTTTGGACAGCGCAAGATCGTTTGACGAAGAAATCTGACCATAAAAATTATGAATCAAGTTTCAAACTCCGACACCGGCAAATCGCTGACGCAGGCATATTAGGTAAGCGTACCTGGAAGTTGTGATTCTGGGCATCAGACGCCATTGTTGTATCGTTCTACACTTTGAACATCGCTCTTCATCGCACCTATGACTACCGGCCAAGCTCAACCTGCTTCCCAGAAACAACAAAAGCAAGTCAATAAACCACCTTTCGCTGACTGGCCAACAATCAAGATCCTTACTCCTCCTCAAGGTGAAAACGTTTGCTATTTCTGATTCATATCAGAATGTTGACTCCTGGTTGGGTATCTAGGCCGATTCTCATTGGAAAACGATGAATGGTGTATGACGTATTGCTCGCAATCTGTTACTGGACGCATACACGGCAAGGAGCCATACTGCCGTTCGCTATGTGTGCGCAAGGTCTTTCCGCATGAGGTCCGTAATGTCATCGCGTTCAAGCAACACAAACAAGTGGATCAAAGTGGGAAAGCAGCATACCCTCTGCCCACCGAAGGTCAACCAGCTAATCTACCTCGTATACTCGGCGGAAAACCTCCAGAAGATGATTCGAATCATAAACCTCAACCACTTCATAATCCAAAGAACTGGGACGAAGGACTCTATTTTTGGACTGGGAAAGGACCAATGGCTGCTCATCAGAAGATAGACTCGATGTCCTTGGACTTTGAACACCAGCGGCAAGTCGTAGAAATGATGGAGCGGCGGAGGGAGGTGTGGCAGGATTATCAAGATAGTCTTCGACAAAAAAATGCTGCTGGCAAGGAGGATGTCAGAACGTGGGTGCCTAATGTTCCACCTCGACCGGTGCCAGATACAAGGTGTGTTTCGCCTGTGTTTCTAAAGGCAGGTAATGAATCTTCGGTGTTGTAGTTCTCAGTCGTTGCTTGTGCCCCTACCTCCCAGTTCCTTGTCCTTTTGGGAGAGGATCAATAAGTTGCTGACCCCTTCTGTCCATGTCCTCGGTATATTGAGGGACAGCTTCAAGTCAGGGGAACAGAGGCAGTTCGCTCAACGTGTCTGGGAGATGGCACGGTCGAATGAGCCGTTTATACTTGCAAGTCGTGCGCTCAATCAAACCTACGAACTTTGGAAGGAGAATGACGAGACAGCTGATGAAGACGATAAGAAGAATCCCCCTTGATGCTTCCAAGCCACTGAATATGTGTCGGATACCTGCTGTATGCACTGGATCCTCATACTGCCATCTGATATGCTACTTATTTTGGAGATTTCCCTTTGCTACCAATGCATCATAATTTTAGTACACTCAATTCTAGTCTGCTGTATAGATACTTAGATAAATATCATAGTTCAGCACTCCCTAAATTTTTCCTATCTGCGGGGTACTGAAGTCTTGAGGTAAGAGAAAGGTCATTTTAGCTATTACCGGAGACGTTATTGTGATGAAACCTTCTGGCTCCTTATGAAAGGCCATGGAAGCATGATTTATGTTTCATCACCACATAAAACGGAGCGACGACGCAACAACAGACCTAAGATGATTTTGAATGTGCTATAAAGAAGAAATTTGACCCCTATCAAGATGACCCAACAGCGGGTGTGTGCCCCATCCAGGCTGTGGCTTTGACCGCCGCTTTTACGGGGGCTTGTTTGGAAGTGGATACAAATGGCAGGATAAAGCAACTTGAGATAGTTGCTATACAAGTGAGCGCTTCTGTCTAGCTTTTCTTATGGTAATTGACGTACTCTTTAGAGAAGTATCACGGTCATATTGAGAGATTTATTCCAGCCTCCTCCTGAACACCGTCAGGAGCTTGGGCAAAACGAAAAACGAGAGTTTTCAAAGGCACTCACCCTCATGAATGCTTATGCCCTCTTGCCTCATATCGTTAATACAGGGGTCCATTTGAATGCATTCAACCAGTCAGACAAAAGCGCCAAACCTATTTGATTGCCACTCAAGGGACACCCTTCACCAGATGCTCCGTGACTATCCTTTGGGGCCCAAATTTCATTTTTATCATCGATCATACATTGGTTTTGAAGTAGAGATTTATACTCTTCTTTCATTCCCAGGTGCTGTCAAGCTCATGCTTTTTCCTTTCATCTACAGGACCGTTGCAATCGCCATGCGTTGCTTTGTCCCCATTGAACTCTTTTCTAACAGTGCAAAGTACCAAATGACCACTGCCTTGGTCCTGCCATGTAAACCCAATCTATGAACTGTGTGGGTGAAACTCAATGAAAGCATGGGCCAATGAATTATGAAAGTATCAATCATGAAATTGTTAAACTTCAATATCTACATATGACAAGCTATGTGCTTTTGCTGTTGGAAACCAATTTGCTAGCCGATTAATGAGTAGTAACGCCAAATCTGATTTTCCATCAGTAGAGAGCTCCCCTAGCTCCACAGCACCATATTCTACCTTGTTAAAGTATTGACCAGCACCAGATTCATACAGGACATGAGCAAAAGTAGTATGAGTCTTGATGAATTGAGGATCAGGTGGCTTCACTCCTGATTCATGCTCCGTTCGGAACTCTACATCATAACTGAACTCTCCAGCAGTGGATGGATGGTTTGGGAGAGTCCTCCGTGCCTTGTACTTATTTGGATTATCAGGATACTACCAATAATCAATCAATCACTCAGGTAGAATAAATTGAAAACTTACTGCCTCCCTGTCAAGATACCACCGGAAACGTCCAAATTGTTTATCTTCATTACTGGTCATCAAGATAGCATTTTCAGGTGAATTAATATTTGATCCAGCAAGTTTTGTCACATCAATTTCGGTCCATGATCGTAGCATATCCCATGCTAAAGCAGCATCGTGCTGTGGGACGGGTCAAAATATTTGAAAGGTACAAAATGTCAAGACCTACAAATTCAGAAGCCGTTTGAAATTTATTCAATGAGAGTGGAAGGATATGGGCAGCCTGAAGGGATAGATTCAAGCCCGAGAGGGCGGGTCTTCCTTGGTCCTGTAGCATAGTAAGAAGGTCACGATCAAATTCACCAGTGATGGCACAACGATTATTTTCCCGCTTTTGAACCTGGAAGACGGTTAGAAATGAGAAGGGACATACTATCATGTTCCTCACAGAAATTCGGAGTTTTTCCTGCTCTGTATAACCAGCATTCTCAATTTCCTGCGCTGTGTTATCGAAGGTAGGAGCGGGACTCCTTATGACTTCAGTTGTGGCTTTCTTTGAAATGGCTAACACTATTGAATATCAGATCAGGTACCTGAAACAGGTAGATAGCGGATTGCTCACTTTTGAAAAATATATGCTCCAACCATGCATCTGCCACTTTTTCCAGACCCTTAGTGTAAGCGATATGTAAAACAGTTGCAACAGATCTCTTTCCAGATTCAGTGGGAGCATGCTCCAGCATGGCAGTAAGGAGTTTGTATGCAGAAATTCCTCGTCGATTGGGTTCCAAGTCTTTGAAGTGCTTATCAAGATCTTTTTGCACATTGGAAACTAGTTGGGCTGTTGTATATGAACCTTTGTAGAAATCTTCGAAATCTCTGGAAGTGCATGAGAGGATACTGCAAAATGACTCGTAAGAAGATTAACGCTGATGGCCCATGATGGATGTAGTGCATTTAAACTTTGCTTTAATTCTCACGCTCGGTCACTGGAGATTATTACAGGGTCTCGTTTCAAGACAATGTAGGTGTACTAACCGGAGCGAAGCTATGAGAACACTACGAGCATGTTGTGAGTGTAAAACTGGTGTTTCATCATAATCCCAGGCTTTATTATGCTCATTCCAAACTCTCTGAATTTTTTCACTCAGCAATTATTACAAGTTGGTCTGTAGCAAATGAAACTTGACAGTTTTTCCTTGTTGGTCTTGTGTGGCATTGCGTGCCCATCAGTATTTGCTGCCCTCCTGTCTGGGTTTCTGTCTCACTAAGGTCAATAAATATGAATATGGTACGATAAAACTGTGACGGCAATTTATGGCTATACTGATTCAAGTTATATCAACTGTCTTCATTGGATTTCTGATGCTGCGTCTCTAGTTCTGAAACAAGATAAAAGGTCACGTGTACATCAGCACGGTTCGAATTTCATCGTATTTGTTGAAACATTGAGGGTACCCATCTAGCTTTCTTCTTGACTATCAGTAGATCATACATATGGAGCCTTCAGCACCCCCTCGCCGGAGGACATTCGATCTTCCCAAGCCAGAAGCTGGACTTGCAGAGTGGATGACTAAAATCAAGGCACTTCAAAGACAAGTTGACGCTGATGAAGAAGCGGAGCAAAGGAGACTAGAGGAGGAGATTGCAGCTGCCCGTCGAGCGAGGCTTCGAAGAAGTCGAGGTGCTGGCTACGGTGGTGACAGTATAGATTTCTGTAAGTCATGCACCCCGACCACGAAGGTACATGAAATTGATCACGTTTCCTGCACGCATCAGCGATATCTCCGACTAGTATCAAGACCCCTTCACACAAGTCACCCTCAGCCGAAATGTTCAGCTCTCCATTGGACAAGTCGATTGGTGAAGATCCTCCGAGGAAACTGACCAGCACTCCATCTTCCTCAAATATCGATACATCATCTATTACTCGCGGAATTTTGCCTAAATCAGGTCATTTTCCCGCGACTCAACCTCCCCCATCCCAGCGACCAGAGCCAATCTCCCTGGCTACATTCATCGGAGGGCGAGCAACTGGGCCTCGACTCAATCGCCATGCGCCGCAACAAAATGTTCATGATCCTACACAGTTTGAGCAACGGATCATCAACGCTCCTCACCCTGTGTTTGGGAAAGGTGGCGTGGCCATGCCAGGAATGGTTACCAAGTTTGGCAATTCTGTTCGTGACTCAGTCAACGCGTCTGGGGCTATTGAGCGGTATCAACCTCGTTTGACAAAGCGAACATCAGTACCTTCGTTTACAAATCGGGAGGAAGAAAGTTTACCTCAACCCATCTCTCCTCGAAAGTCAGGTCAGCGCGACAGAACTATCAGTACATCTTCAGCTGCCAAATATTTGCAGCAGAGTCAGCCACGTCCACCATCCCCTCAAAAGTCAGGAGTCCGTGAACGAACTCTAAGTACACCTGTTCCATCAACACCAAAGTCGAGTGAGAATGCACCAATCTCTTCTAGACTGGAGACTGGAGCATCAAAGGTCGGGCAACGACCGGCATCTTCGACCAAAGACCGACTATCGACACCCTCACAACCAATGACTTCGTCTAGAGGCATGTCCGAGAGACCAACCACGCCTCGCGAGCCTCTATCCAGCGTTATCGCGCCGGTTCCATCAAACAAATCTTCAATCACTACACCCTCTCTTGCCCGTGCCATTCTACCTGAGCCTCGTTCATCGCTCCAAATACCTTTCATTCCCAATAACACAGTTCCTTCGCCTGCCTTCCAGAAATCCCCACCGCCCAAGGACTTCACCCCTTCTATCAGTCGGCTTCAAGGTCGCGGTTTCGTGCAAAACATGGTTAGAGCCAGTATTCAGCTGGAGAATGCATCAAAATCTTTCCCGAGTCCCTCGGCATCGAGGCCTAGCAGTGCACGCAAGAGTTCCGTCTTGGATCGTTGGCAAACAAATGTTAACCCATCTTCTCCAGCACCAGCGACCATATCTTGCCCTACTACCCCGCCTCGTAAGGCTTATTCAGAGACATCAGTAAGATTTGAAACTCGGCAATCGCACATCCCCACCCTGGTGTCTACAACGCCCCCGCCCTTGCCAAGCAAAACCTTGAAACCAAAGGCATCTCATCCGCATCTACACCCCGATCTTTTGTCCCCTCAGGAACCTCTGAGCCCTCGTCGCGCCAAACTAGCTGAGCAGATGCTTCCTCCTGAAGGCGGCCCTAGCTTTGGTTCGGCGACAACCATGGTCGTTTATAAACCAAAGACTCCAGAACCTTTGGCTGCAAACCCACCTTCTGTCGTTGACGAACTTGGTGTCAAGCACGATCATAATTCCAGTTCAGATGGGAATGGTAGACCAAGGTCGCTCGTTCCCTCAGAACTTCCTGGTCCTTCGGGAAAGCCGCTAAACCATGTGCGTTCATTCCGGTGATATCTACGTCGGTGCTTACTTACAATGCTTGTTTACTGTATTACCCAATTATTGGCATTTGTAATCATAATTGTTATGTTGGAACCTCAGCCAACCAAAGATCGAGCCCGAAAACCTAAGAAGAGTAATGGTGTTTCGTCATCAAAAGCTAAGTTGACTCAACCTGCGAGAGGCCTTGGGCCAACGAGCGAAACTATCTTCTCGTTCCCACAAGTGTCGCAGCTCTCCCCTACACAATCCTCCAGATATGGGGATGACCCTTCACCTCAATTATCTTCTTCTACCCCTTATGATATTTCGTCAATTCCGACGCAATCCACAGAGAAAGAACCTGCTTCTAAAGTAATTCAAGCCACCCAGAAATGGGGTGTCAGCGTGCCCATCAACATCGATACTTCATTTCAGTCTAAAGTCCAAGGTTTCCAGTCTGAGACCAGACTCAAAGCTGGCCCAAATCTGATGCGGGCTGCATTAGCGGGTCCAGATAGCCTGCATACTCCATGGTCGGTTTTCTCATCACCCAAATCGACTCTCCAACCAGCCAACGATTCTGTGCAACGTAGTTCCAGCAACCTTAGTCCTTCTGACCCACCCGGAGGCACAGGTTCACTCGTTAGTACTGAGAGTCAAACGAGATCATCTAGTGTTTTCATGAATGATCGAGTCCCAAAATCTCTTTCATCCGCGCACATATCAATTTCTAGCGCAAAAAATAGAAGTCGTGCGATGAACATCACCCCAGCGTCTAATGGCGATAATGCAAATGCTGCCAGTAGAAATACTCAATTCAAAGAGGAGGCAATGTCTCTTGATGCCAAATTAGTGCCTGGGGCATCCCTCGAAGAAGCTACTTACGATAGAACACCTGTCGGAACGATTATGCGGACACTCGACACTCATCAATCTAGATTTCCAAAGCCTGGAATTTGCGCTGATAAAATGGGACAAGGAAAAATCCATTTAGGTCTGTCTCAGGCTTCAGGTTGCTGTGATACAGCTCTCATCCATGTCCTAGAATTTGATGATGGTCCATTGCCCTTGATTGACATCTCTCAGCTTCTACAACCGCAACAAACATTTCCGGTATCTTCTTCGGACTCTAAAACCATTTCTGTAGATGTATTCTCTGTCGAGGGAAACTCTTGCGATGCTGTTACTCGTGACACGGACGTATTCTACGATTCGGAGCTTCTGGCTATTGCCCATCGTTACGCGTCAACATCGAGTGGGTTGGCATCGACACAGCTCTGGGTTTGGTATGGAAAGAAGTGCATGTCTGGAGAAAGAGAAAAATGCAAGGTACAGGAATTTGCCAAGCGATATGATACAGAGCCGGTAAGCTGTCGCTAAGATAATGGATCCTTATCTCTTGGTTTCTTCAGGAAATTGTTCATCAGAACTCGGAACTGCCCACACTTGTGCGCCTACTAGGAGGGTGTCTGATTATTAGACAGGTTTGTCAGCCAGAGTAGATATAGCGTCATTCAAAGCCTCATCTGGGTCACTAGGGTACTCGTTTGCGTTGGTCTGCAGATAACACCGCGATGTACTCGATACGAAGTCTTGGAGGGGTTAAATTCATCGATGAACACAACCCAGTGAGTTTTTTCAGCCGTTTGAATCATTTTGATGATCTCACGTGTCGATAGAGTGTTAAGAGTTTATGTTCGGCATTCAGTTATTGCCTGACAATTTTAGGCACGGTGTATGTTTGGCATGGTTGCGGGTCTACCGATATCGAAAGGCAAGCAGCTATCAAATATGCGTCACGGATTTGTGATCGACGAGCGAACATCATTGAAATGTTCGAGGCCGAAAACGACCAGGTTGAAGCATTTTGGATGGCGCTTGGAGACGAGGAGTTTGCAAAGGCTGATTATTGGCAGTGGAGGAGAAATGCGCCCGATGTCGACCCTCGCATTTGGCGGATTAATGCCACAATCTATCCTACCGCACGTCATGCTTCCTCACTCACGGTTAGCAACTGATGTCGCAGTTAGATCGTTGCGGTGGCGTCTCTACGGGAGGAATCCATGCCAGAAAGATCTATCTATATCATTGACTGCATCTGGGAACTTTTCGTCCTGGTCGGGGCGGCGGCCAGAGGAGATCGTATTAATATCAAGGCTGCTTTGAGCGCAGCCAAGGTGCGTTTCTCGGATGAAATGGGCGCTCTCTCACCGTCGAGGTTTTTTTTAGCGGTTTTCGGAGACATCTGCCTCTTCACGACCATTTGCGCCTCCTGTCCATGTCCTTGTGCTTCCTTCCAAATTGCCCCTGGATCTTCGTCTGAATTTGCGGGGATTAGATGATTCCGAAATGGTAAGTGCGCATTAGTTCATTGTTCGCTCGCTTCTTCATCCTGTCACTATAAAACAGAACAATGGTCAGGTGCCTGATCATATGAATCTTCTATCTTCAGTTCAAGCGGAAAGCCACGTGCGTTTTCTGCTCAATCCGTCCTTATTCGATATTCAGCCATTAGATACAGTTGCGTCAACATGCGTGGGAGCGCCTGGCATTGCAGGACCAGACGATGCTTCCTTTAGGAGTGTCGGCTTTAGACACTCGATGAAATTCTCATAGATTTCGCTAATTGCCTAGACCCATGCATATTTCAATCGTATCTTACTCGATTAGGTTGAAATCACTAGCGCTCTATCTTAAATTTACCTCCTCCTATTTAGATTAGACTGTTTTTAGCTGTGTGAATATGACCAGGCCGTCACCTGGAACACTAACACTTTGGGCTGCCGTGGTACTTACCCCTATTGCATCGGGTAGGAAACCGTCAAATCATCTGCTGACCCATTGATGAAACAAAGGACTCGAGCTTCGGAAACCTTTTTCGAGAGACGATGGGTTGAATAGGCTCGCTGGGATCTTAATGAAATGGAACAATGCACTAAGATGTTAAATTTAGCAATATAAAACTGCGGCTCAGTCTGGAGCTTTCGTCCAATGTATCGTCCATTGTTTTTTGCCTTGACCTGCATAGGTCTTGTATCTGCAGCTAGGCTTCCATCGGTCGAACTCCCCAGCCACAGGAAACCGGATGGATCCTGTTTTCCTGCACTTGGTTTTAAAATGCCATCTGAGGTTCCTCCAGACTCGGAATTTTCATCGTGGTGGTGTGACCCGGCGGACGAATACGCATTTGTAGGTTTTAGTTATGAAGTCACAGCATGTCGGTGTCTTGTATTCCTCCCGGTATCCTTGACATTGAGTGGTTTCATTAGGCCAGAACAGATCACAGCTTATCTCTGAGTTCAAAGATATTCGTAACCATTTCAACTCCCGATATGTGCGCCTCTATGGTGCCTGTGATAGGAAGGGATTCTAGTGAGTTTATTAACTCTGATCATATTGCTAGCATCAACGTGAGTACGAAGTGAGGACATTGTTGATGCTGCCTGGGAGGCTGGACTGGGCGTTCATGCACTTATCTGGGTAAGTCACCTGCCTCCTAGTTATAGACACCGAAATGAATATCACAATTCGCAGTTCGGCTTCAATCTGGACGACATCTGGATCGGACGGCGGGATACCCTTCTGGCTGCTTTACATTCGATCCCGAAGGCTAAATGGGTTACCCGCGTCTTGCAGTTCGGTTCCGAACCTCTGTTTGACAATGTCCTACCACATGCTCAGTTGGCACAACAAGTAATTCAAGCAAAAAGTAACTTGTCTAGCCTTCACATTCCTGTCACTGTTTCTGAGCTTGCATATGGGTAATCGATATCTTGTCAGTGTCTGTCCATCACATCTAATGCAATCGTGCACGCAGTTATCAGGAGCGTGAAGGAGCTCAAGATGTCCTCGATGCCATCGACTCGATCAATATTCACATGCTGCCCTTCTTTGCACAGACTGCTTCTACTGGTCAGTATGAGTCGGCCTATCAATTGTTAAATGCAGTCAAACAATATCCTAGCGAAGAAAGCTTGGCCATTAGTATTGAAAGACCTCCAATTCTTCGTTGATCATGGAAATAGAAAGAAAATGTATTTTGACGAGGTTAGTTTCGTTCTGTGACTTAGACTGATCATTGACAATTGTCGAAGAACGGATGGCCATCTGTCACTTCCGAAGGTGTACAGCCCAACAGCCCAGATGCCGTGGCCGATGTCCAGAATGAACATGTGGGTGTTATTAGTGAACGATACCGGGAGGCAAACTCAGTACTGATATTTTAGGATTACTACACTTTGCTCGATTCTCACTGCGAAGATCTCAAGGAAGTTATCGGCGGCGGCGTAGGATGGTTCGCCCATATTTATAATGACAACCAAGAGCCGGGTTACGGCATCTATGATTCTGAGGGGAATCTAAAGTTTCCCTTTAGTCCACGCACTTCCTGCTGATACACGCAGAATAGGGACATGTGTTCTGTGTTCACATACCCATACTTGATGTACTGTAAGAGAGAAAACAAATGTACAGAATCATAACAATTTCCTTTTTGCCTATTCGAATGGCTGATCCCTTTATCACTGATGATTTCCTGACGATATTTTCTGGGCTCAGAAGGACACGGAACATTCCAGTGTCACCGCACTTGGCTGTTACAAGCAACCCACCACAACATACGCTGCACGGTCAAACCTGCCAAGTCCATGTTTCAAACCTTTTGTGATTAAGGGTATCTATCCGGCAGCAAGCAATTTAGTACTAAGACGCGCATGATCTGATCTACGGAGCCTAACAACGTGTATGTATCGACAAAACATGAAAGCACTAATACTTTGCTCTCACCTTCACTCAGTTGTTAGAAGATTGACCTCATAAAATTTGAAGCTCAATGAACAAGATGATATGAAGGTCGCTTTCTTACTTGGGGACCTATTCAGGGCGATCCCCCGCTGCTACATGTCCCTTCTCCACGTTGCGGTCGCGTTTTTTTGTATAACTTCCTGCCTGTTAGGGTCATAACCCACGGGGACTAAAAACTCCTGTTCACTAGCACTTGGTAATCATTTCTTACTTTCATATACAAGCAGTCTTGAATCTTTCATCGTCGAACTGGGACTTGACACGGCCAAAACTCTTGACTCCAACTGTGACCTACACCCTCGTTTACCAAGCTGAAAACGACTTTTTCAGTGATCCACATGGATAGATCGATGGAACTAGAAAACAAACCCAGAAAACTTTCCGTCGTCATTCCTTCTAGCGCCACTCAAACTCGGACGGCCGGAGAGAATGATGCCGATGGCAATGACGGATGCTTACAGTCCGACTATCAAATCCATCGATGGACTACACTTACCAAACCCCTGTATCACACTACCACGATGATGAGTTCAGAGATGGAGACGGTGGCCAAACTCGCATCCAATCCCAAAGCCGAAAATATTGGTTCCCCTAGTCTCTGGGTAGTTGCGAGCTTTATGTCCACAACGAAAGAACCATTGGATTTCCTGACGAGAGCACTCAATAGCCTTGGAGACCAAGTACAGGAGCTGTCTTCACTTCCCTCAGAAGTCGAACGCGCAGAAGAGGAAAGTCATTCCGAATTATGATTTCGTTCGCAGGTATTGATCAACCATGTCATAACAGGTTATGCAAGAGGTTAGCGCCCTCATGTATATTATAGCCCAAGTCTGATGGTCAAATAACGCCACGGTAGATCGCTCCTCCCTCGCAGCTCAACGGGTTTCCGGTGAATCCTGGAGAAATCCAGTACCTCGCGACACGAGAACAGAGGTACAAATCAAACTCAAATACTCCACTACCTTCTCCAGAAGATCTTAGAATTCCAAGAGTACCTGTGCTGTGAGTCCTAGGAGGCCGTGAATTGATGGAAATTGATTTATTTAGGTTATTCCATGGTGCCACCGACGATGAAGAAAGCAACCTCTTCAGCGACTTTAATGAGGTCAGGACAGAACCGAGTAGCCCATTATTTTTAAGCGAGCACGATTCTCATCCATCAGCCAGGATGCCAGTACTGTACGCCACTGCGCCGCTGAATGACACCCATCATTCTAGCCATTCTCATTCTCACATAGGTTATTTGATGAGTCTCAAGAACACGAACCCCCTCCCCCCTCCCCTATTCCAGTGGCAGGTCCTCTTCGTCTCCTGCTTCGGCCGTTGCCTACCCCAGAACAATCACCGGTACATGTTATACATGATACCTTACCTTCTAGGTGTGCGTCGGGTTGTGCCACTCCTATAACAGCTTATCCAAGTGCCCCTGCACCTACGCCAATCA
>Ga0153951_1000460_pt1 | contig 15409 bp, 9 predicted proteins | sample TSNJ035MetaG_FD_102278 | JGI IMG/M metagenome (GOLD analysis project Ga0153951, IMG submission 102278) | Attine ant fungus gardens microbial communities from New Jersey, USA - TSNJ035 MetaG | ecosystem: Host-associated > Fungi > Mycelium > Unclassified | place: USA: New Jersey, Wharton State...
TAGAACAAATCAGGGTCCTCGAGGAAGAGAAGCAGCTACAAGGGTCGCCTGCTACATCCGACTCGAACCGTCGACTCGGCCTTAATAATGCCAGCAATCAACGATTGGGCACAGGCACAGCGTTGAACAACGTAGAAGAAGATCCAGCAGCAGAGCGATGGTTGGAGGAGAAAGGAGAATTGGAGGAAATGATTGAATCCTTCAAGGACGAGGTTGCAAGATACATGGCAGAGAAAGAGGATGCAGAGAATGCTCTGGAGAAGGAAAAGAAGGAACGTGAGAGGGATAAGGAACGATGGAAAGAGAGAATGGCTGAGGTTGAGGCTGGTGTTTCTGAGCTTGTAGGAGATTTGGAGAGGAAGTTGGAGGTGGCTGAGAAGAAAGCTCATGAGGTTTCAATGGGATCGGCAGGTGAAATCAAGGAGCTTCATCATCGGATCAATGATTTGCAAATGGAGATTCAAGCTGTGAACGATCGGGCTGAGAAAGCTGAACGAGCCTTGGAAAGCGGCAAAGATCTTGGAGGAGCTCTCAATGAAGCGAATGAAAAGCTAGTCCAGACGTCGACGGAACTCAGGAATGCTAATGTTCACATCCAGGAGCTGGAGAAGGAAGTGGTTGAGGTCGAATCCCATACGGACGAGTTGGAAAAGCTACACAAGAAAGACCAAGAGTTGATCTCAACCCTTGAAAAAGATGTTGAGTCTGCCACAGAGCAACTTGAGGCTGAAAAGGTTCGAGTGCGAGAACTGGAAGAGCAGATTCAAGGCTCTGGTGATGAGCTCCGAGAAGCGAAGGCGTATATTGATGAACTTGAAGAGAACACCGAGATTGCAGCCGAACGTTTGGAAGTTCTCGAGGCTGATATTGTCGAAGCACGTACTACGATTAAGAGGCTCGAGATTGACAATTCAGAAAATAATCAAGATCTTGTGAAACTCAAGGAAGAACTTGTTAAAGCCCAAGAAGCCAACTCTCAGATGAAGGAAGCTTTGGAGGAAGCCGAGCAGAAGATAGCTGATGATGGTGGGACTATTATGAATCTGAAATCCGAGCTCGCCTCGCTTGGACGCGAGAAAGAACGGGCGGTGGTCAATGCCTCGCAGCATGTATCCCGAAGTGTCGAGCCTGCTGGTCCCTCGGAGGAGGATCTGGAGACGCTCGAGTTGGAGCTGGATGGTGCACATAAAGAGATCGCACGTCTGAATGCTCTTCTAGTGCAATCTCCTGCACGTCGAGCTATGGAGAAAGTAAAGGATGCAAGGATCGAAATGCTGGAGAAAGAGAAAGAAGAGCTGATGGAGAGAAATAAAATGCTGAGGTTGACTGTGAATGACATGACCACGCCGCAGAAGATCAACTCGAGTGGGATCTCACCTATCCATAGACATGTGCTATCAACAACTCTGCGGACTCCTCGAACTCCAGGTGCACCATTACGAGATGTAAGTTCTCTGAGCGTGCGTGGCTGCTGTCCAAGATGACTGATTTCCTGATTTAGCTTTCGTGGCTGAACTCGACGATGAATGACCCCTCTGTCGCCCCTCTTGTTGCAGAAATTAGTCGTCTTCGGAAAGAGCTTGATCGTGCAAACGAGAGTATCGATGACAAGATTGACAAGCTCGAGGATGCTGGTATAGGGGCTGTCGGCCTTGCGCAGAAACTAGAGGATGCACGAGGTCATATCACTTCCCTCGAAGACGAGATCGCAAGACTTAGGAGGACTGAAGAAAGGCGAAGCAAGCGTCTTGAGCGTATGCGATGCAAGAGATGCCAGATGAGGATCGATGCTCATCATATCCTACAAGAGGATGATAGGTAAGGCACACATCATTGTGAGGATTAGCTCGATTATTGATTCTTTTTAGTTTCTTGGACAACTCGAGATTATCGCTGGAGCCATCTGTATCCCATATCACGACGACAGAAGTCCTCCGCCGAGACTTGCAGACTGTCAATGAAGAACTCGCTGAGCTCAAAAAGAAATGGAAGGAAGAGAAGAAGCAGCTTGTCAATGAGAACGCCGTTTTGCAGGATACTGCGAATCGATTGAATGCTCAGGTTAAAGAAGAGGCTAGACGATTAGCCGAGACGGAGAGAAAGGGTGAAAGGAAGCGCTTGACGGTCGAGAATGTAAGCTTTGTCCTAGTATACTTGATCAAAGTCTCTGAAATTGCCTAGGAACTCGAGAACGCTCGTAAGACTATGCAGGAGCTGGAAGGAGAACTGAAATCAGAGCGTTCCCGCCTGAGGAGTCTCAACACCCAACAAGACCGCATGCAAAGAGATAAGGATAGTTTATTGAGCCAGCTGAAAAGGACAGAGTCGGTAAGTTTCTCACCCCCCGTACGCTCTATGTAATGTTGAATGAGCGAACGTAGGACATAGATGATGTCAGACAACAACTTCAGAAGGTCAAACAAGAGAACGGCGAGCTCGAGAAAGAACTTAGGGAGAACGCTACAGCAGAACAGAGGGCTCGGTTGCTCGAGAAGAAGGTCTCAGAGAATCAGAGGGCAATTGAGAATCTTCGACAGGAGCGATCGTCCCTCTCTAATGATTTCAAAAATCTTCAGAAACGTTATGCAGATGCGTCTGAGGTAGATATTCTTGTTGCTTTACCGAAACAAATCCAGTACTCAATCGAATCGTGCAGCGAGCGGATAGGTTGCGGAAAGAGTATGTTTCATCCACCAACTCCCACGAGAAGCGTCAAAGCGAGCTTGATGTTCGTCTCCTGGAAATTGAGGATCTTAAGAGAGCTTTGCAGAAGCAGAGTACCAAGGTCCAACGAGCGGAGGAAGAGAAGGAGAAGGTTATTGCGGAGAAGCAGGACGTCTCGAAGACCATTGCTGCGCTTGAAGCTGACCTCAGATGTGTGCGCCGAGATGCAGAGACGTTTAGTCGCGACCTGAGAAGATTGAAGACGGAGAAGGAGAGGGCAGAAGAGAAATATAAAGATGAAATTGCACGATTGGAGAGAAACAAGAGGCAGTCGCAAGCACAATTGAAATTGCTAACGGATGAATTGGATCAGCAAAAGCAGGAGATTGCCGACCATGTGTGCACTGTGTAAGGTTTCCAATTGCTCCTTGTTGAATTGCATACTGAAAAAAGAGAAAAAAAAGAGACAGGGATGAGCATTGGGTGTCAACTCTCAAGTTGCAGCATAACAAAGAGTGTAAAGGTCTGCTTGTGCAGATACGTTATCTCAAGGCAAAGTTTACGAGGGAAGCTCTTTTCCGCGACCATCTGGGTTATCAGAAACAGTATCTGCTTGAAATCCTGTCTCAATTTGAACGGGGGTGGGGCGTCCTATCATTCTCTCTCTCGTCTTGACTCACATTTGTATGAAGGGAACGAAAGATACTTGTGGCGATCGCTCGCATAGGGTATCCGGTAGCACCGCGTTTGAAGAAAGTGAACAAGTTCAGAGCCGTTGGAATTATGATCATCTTCCTGTCTCGAGTGCGGTATGTATCACTCTTCTTGATTGTACCTCTAGCATTAAGTCAGGTCTCTCATCAGACGAGCGAGTGCTGCTTGGCGAGAACACAGCGTCTTGAAGCAAGAAGTGGTAACAGCACTTGACAAGTTGCATCGTCGGCGTGCGATTACCGCTGCCTCGTAACTCAAGTTTGACTCGTAAATTTGATTTTAAATTTTTGATTGATTGTTGCTGTACAATTTGCTTTGCGTCTGCACATTCACAGCTGTTGTTTTAAGTACCTTATTGTAGGATTAATCCATCATATTCGTTTGGTAAGATGATAGCAGTTTACAAAACCTTTGTTGATCGCAAAAGCCAGTCATTATAGGTAACTTTGTGCATAGCCTGAGAACTCAATCGAAGGTTATGGTCTGAGTTTTTACCGCTTGGTCAATATGCGGACAGCATTTTTTGAGAATATGTAGGAAAGCCCGCTCCAGATAGTTGTTGTTGCAACCATCAATCTATGATCGAGATGGAGACAATTGAGATGACGAGACAGTGGTTGGTTGACGTACTGTAATCCTTGGATCTCAAGACCCAAGTCAAACGGTAGGATGGGATGGATTGTGGTGACTCCCATGAGAAGTAACTGTAATACAGTGTTGACCTACACCTGTTATTGCCAATTTACAAATGAAGTCTGCTTTTTTGGCAAACCTTGCTGATGAAAGTCGGGTGAACCTCGACCGACGGTATTGAAAAGTCCCAGTAACGTGCAAACGTTTTCTGGCGATTAATTTGTGAAAAGGACTGGATCTTTCATGATTCGGAACATACTGGATGAGGCAAAGAAGTATAACGGATGTAAAATGCCGAAAGGCTCAACAGAACATCCCGTCCAATGATGACGATCGCAAGGGGAGCTGATGAGACAGATATGAAGAAAATCATCAATGTGTGATATCAGAACATACTAGGCAAAAGGTCCTGAATTGCCAGAGTGATCGTTAGTGTAGTCATGAGAATCTTGTCAGCCGCGGGGTCCAGAATTGTGCCGAGGACTGAGTTCATCTTGAATCTTCGGGCAAGAAACCCATCAATCTGGAAGAACGAGAACAACCAGAGCAAGAGCATGTGGGCAATCACATGGACTACCAAGCAGTGAAAAGAGGCACGTACAAGGTCCGTCAAACCAGCATAAACAAGAAGGCCAGTCGCGAAGTGGAAGTTATCATGGAGGATTGACCAGCTGAGAACTGGACAAGCACAAATTCGCGAAACAGTCAACATATTGGGTAGTGTATAGATATTTTCTCGAAAGGTTGGTTTCCGAAAATTTCGGGGAGGTGTTTGATTTTCTGTCTTGCATCGTTGAGGAGCTGTCGAAAAAGCCCGAAAATTTGGTGGTCGTATAAATGGCAAAAATGAAGATTTACGACATCTCAAAGAATAACAACATGGTGAAATTGCACAGAATACTTTAGATAGCTTTTGGGGAGGTCGAAGATGGAGACATGTCGTCTTGATCATTCCGAGAGACACAGGTCATTTGAGGCCACGCTTGAAGATCCACATCACGCGTCACATGTGTTAGTGATGTGTCACAAACTGTCAGAATTAATATCAATGTACGTACATATTCTCTACTTCTACGATAATGGTTGACTGGTTCGGAACTTGAGCGATCATGAATGGATACTCTGAATCACATTTATTTCCTGCAAAAAGCGTATCTTTTTCCCCCAATGACAACCGGGGACCGATGATATACCTCTGCCTGTTGAATGTCCAGCCCAGCAAATAATCTTGGCACTCCAAGCCTGAAAATGTCAGTCAGGGGCTTCCCTTGGTGGCCTTGCCCTTGCCCCAATGCCCTACCACTCACCGGCACGCAATCGTAACCTAGATGACGGTAAACACTAACGGTGTTCTGCCAGCGCCAACACTTGGAATATTGCAAGCCCTCGGAACAAGTTCTTTAGTAGTCAATCTAGCATCTTCCGATGATGACGTTTGGCCGTAGACCATTGCCTATGCACATGTCCGAATATGAGCACCTCTTTCTTCAGAGAAATTCCTTGCAAAGATAATCATGCTTCTCTTGGGCCGGATTGACACTGTTGTGATCTTCGTGATTCTTTGTCCTGCTTTCCGTTTCTAAAATGATGGAGCGTTCCAGAATCCCGGGTACATGCCAGCCTAAGCTGGCCGCCGCTGTTATAGCCCACGCGAGTCATTTCCCAAGTCGGTTTCAACGCATGGAATGAATCACGTTATATGAGGCTTAAGGATGTAGGTGCTCGATTAGACTTCATTAAATTGAACTCCCGCACTCGTATCATCGGATCACAGTGGAGCTTTCCGCTGTGTCCATTCCACTTGATATGTAAAATGACGCTTTAGCAATTTTGTAAAATTTCCTCATTAACAACCTGTACGTTGAGAGAAAAACCCCACGATCAGCAGGGACAAGCCAGGGACAAGCGTCGGAAATGAACCCATAAACCAGAACACCCTCTCTGATTCGAGACACCATTTCGTTCTCTCTCACGAGTGCGATCTCAGAGAAACTTGTCCTGTACAAGAGAAGTGAATTCTAGACATCTGTAAGCAGCATGGACGATTTAAATGTAATATCTGTCAGTACAATGTCTGCCCGAGCACCTGCAATGGAATCCTCGAAACTTGCGAATTACGATTTTAGCCTTTAATGTTGCGGCTGAACGTTTGATGTGACAGAGACCCAAATCAGACTCAGATCATTGACTGAGCTGCTCTCCCAGTCCCTTTTTCAAATATAAATCACTGGAACGGTGTTGACAAAGAAAGCCCTTCTTTGTATGATCGGCTAGCAAAGGAAAAACAGAGCTCAAACGAAAGGCTGCCCTAAGCGGTATTTGCCTCTAAGAGTAGGTGACTCATAATCCCAGTGAACTCAACAATTTGGTTAGTCTCCCTCCCTATATGTAGACAAGCATTGGAGTGATTGAAAATGACCATGCCATGGCACCATCAAAATGCCGACTGACACTAAAGGCACACCAAAAATCATGCACTCTGTCCAGGCAAATAGATCCGAGGGGTTTGGGACAGTGTTCCGTCAGATGATTGTTCATCTAGATGTGTGGTAGCAGCTCGTATCTTGCGATTCAACTTGTCTATCAGTCTATGTTGGAATCAAAAATTGATCAAGATCATCAGAATTGAAAGCAAAGACACAAATTTTCATGAAAGCACAGGAGAGCAATACATCGACAGCTAGCAACTGATGGTAATGGTCAAGCACCAGGAGTACATAATAGGCGAGCTAGAGACGCATAGGTAGCAGCGGTTTAAGGTAGATAGATTATCGATATAAATCTGCTCTAACTAATTCTGTGCGTGCAGGTGACCTTGATTCCATGCGAATTAGGTATAGCACATTATCCAACATGGCATTTTCACATCCGTAGCAATTTTCCTTCACGTTCTCTCAACACGTCCGTCCCCCCTTCCGCAGTAATTAGCAGAACTCGGCTATCACCCATACAGTAGGATATCTGACATGGATTCAACGGACAATATCTCACGGAGCGGCACCTTTCGGCCCCGGCCAAGTTTAACGCCTCTCGGTCCACGGACTCCTTCAAGGGCTGCCTTCGATCTCCTTCCCTCCACATCCTCTGGCCAGGGGAATTTTTCTCAAGAATACTTAATCAATACATCTCCCCCATATTCTCCTCGGACGCTTCCAGATATTCCAGAGATTCCCGCAGGACTCCAATCACTGACAGACGCAGAAATACTGCCACCTGCCTACAGTACTCTGCCTGAGACCCCACTGGAAGAGCTGCTGCGATCTCCATCTCCTCCTCCGCGAATACCCCCGGCACCTACCATGAGGTTTGAACCCCAGCCTATTGAATGGAAGCCACTTTCGTTGGAGGCTGCTCTCTGTTGGTATTACTCAATCACAACTTTGACAGGTGTTGTTGATGTTTTGATAGGGACTTTCAGCTCCACAGAACTTCAGCAGATTGTGTCGCGAGCTATCCGATCGTCTGCGGGCGAATCCTTCATCAGACTCCTCACTATCGAAAATCTGGATAAGATTTTGCCTGCTGAACTGGAGCGCCTGGAAAAATGCAAAACCTCTGCACAGACCAGGTATCGGTTCCTAGTCCACCGGCGGACAATGCTTCTGCAAGCTCTGATTACAAGCATCCGAATACCCTCAATGAAGACTCAAGACAAGGAAGACACTATGGCCAGTGTCACCAAGCTTACACTGCAACTGTCAGAAACAACGACGGACTGTGATAGACTGTTGGAGGAATTAATGTCAATATCAGACCGGACCTCGCAGATCAACAGGATGATGGATGGACATTGGGCGAGTGCGCTAGCAATTGCACTGCGCAAGGTCAGTAGTCGAGGACATTAGACGTTTCCATGCCACTTACGACGATCATAGCTTAACAATAGTTATGGTCGCAGAACAACTGAGCTCCGAGATGCAAGAGAACGGATCATTCAACTAGAAGCAGGTTTAGAAGACGCATGGAAAGAAGCGGAAAAGCTAGCCCGGGAGATAGACGATTTGGAGGCAGGCCTCGTTTCCGACCAGGAGAGCATTGCCATCGTTGAAACGGCTGAAGTTGTTTCAGTACCCATTCCACCTAATACCTCAAAACCACAAAATATCATCGTCGCACCAACACTCATGACAGTCGGAACTCACACGCCTCGGACACCAATTTCACCTCGTCATGCGGAACCAATGGCGGATATACCTGCCGATATCAACGGACAAGAGGATAGCCAGGACAATTTGAGCATTCGCAGTAGCAGAAGTGCAAAAAGTACCAAGAGCGCTCGTAGTGCCAAGAGTACCAAGAGTACCCGCAATCAACCTGGCGAGATCACTCGCAGCCAGCAAGTATCTGCAGCTAGGAAGCGAAGTTATCGAGTGTCTCGGAGTAGTCTCCGCCTTCCGCTTGGTTTTTTCCGCAAACAAGGTGGACCTGGACTCAAGACGCCTATAGAAGAATGCCCACCGGTTCCCGGGGTACAGACTGGCCATTCACGCAAACAAAGCACCCAGAGTACCTCCAAATCCAAGGCATCTATGGACGAGCAGCCCCCAGTTCCTGATATTCCCCTGGAATTTACTTCTGTTCTCTCTTCTCCAGCTGCAAATGCATCCTCAACATTACTTCATTGGGATATGCAGAGTGCATCATCACCAGTGCCCACCACCAGTATAGGGAATGACTTCTCATCTTCCCGTCGTGTTCCAGTTCATCTAGATGACATCAGCTTGAATTATGTCAATGGAGTTGAGGTCCCCCGTTCACCTCACCGCAAAAACATGTCTCTTGATGACATAATGATTTCACGTCGTGACTCGGAGCAACGTCGAAGTATGCTTTATCTGTTCAATAAAAATCTAAGGACTTTGTCTGACTTTTTTGGTCCTTAGGTGGAATCGGAGCTTCACCGACATCTATCACCTCCTCCTCGATTTGGAGAAACATCGACATCCCTAGGACGCCCGCTGAACGAGTGGAATCACTCAGGAGGCATGGCACCACTCACAATAAACCCACGCCATACGAGAAACTGAGGGCTCTGACCAGACGATACTCGCATCCTTTTCTTCTTTTTGCATCGACCAGTAAATCAGTAGTTGCTCATCGTTCGACTGATTTATCGTGATCAATTAACGACTTCGCCAAACTTACCAGACTGGACTTTGGTAATGTGCTACATTCGTTGCCCTCTCCCTCTCCCTCCGTGCTCTCTTCTGCCACAATAACTAAACAAACACTTTGTATACCTGTATCATGGGATTATAATATCTCAATACTCTGGAACATGTTGTATACTTGTCATACTCAACTCGTTACTCGTATTTCGTATATTTTTGATTGTTATATCTTCTTGCTCCTACACGGATGTCACTAGCACAGAACTAGCACAGAACACTTCATACTGGTACAATTCTACATGGTCAGAACATCAGTCATGAAAGCAGTACCGAATAATCCGTCTGCTAAAGCGTGCTGGTTTATGTCTCTGACCCTCTATGTGGCATGACCTCGGTGAAATTGATGCATGCGAAAAGGATAGTGTTGGCACAAGATCGATGAACCTCTCGGATGAAAATGCACATAAAAGTAGTTTTTTAAAAAAAACCTATCCCTCAGCCGAGGCGAACTCCTATTGTTTTCATCCTGACAATGAGACCTGATGAACCGAAGCAGCAGATAAACAAGCACGATGCCCACTATGCAACAAGTCTCAACTTTGTAAAACGGCTGTTTTGACCTACCGATTTTGTGCAGTTTGTCCAACCATTGTATGACAAAACTGGTATCCTTTCATCACAAGCAAGCAGCAGCTAATCTACAAAATAATATTCACTATCACCTGGAAGTAGATAGGGTGATACGGGTATTATCGTTGTCGTCGTCATCGCCGATGACATGAAATGGTACGGATGAGTCGAGCGTCTCGACTTCAACATTACCTACCCGAGAATACCATGCGGATCTGGACATTTCGATATTTTCCGATTTTCTATTGGCAGCGTTGCGCCCTGAGGTGGTATAGAGATGAATAAGGTAGACGATGAACATATAAATCAGGAAAGCCATGCTATGGAGATGATCAGCCAAGACAACCACGTCGCAGAAAACGGCATTTCTACCTGAACATGACCAGAATATAAGTAACATGATCCATTCCATTGTCGTGGACGAATTCCAGCTCTTCGTCGGTAGCAGACATGAAGAGCAGTCTAGGCAATAATTTGTAAGATGCCGAGGTTTTGGTATCATGCGAGACCCATTTACCCTGAAGAAACCAACAACTAAATCCATGTATAATTCTTAGTGAACTACGTATATTGGGAAAAAAAATTGGTGTGTGTACTCACAAAAGGTGGTAAATGACGGAACGCGCGATAAGTGGAGTTGTAGCTTCCGCTCTCTGTTGTGGCATTTAGAGTGTGATCACTTTTGCTATCGTCGTCCACATCGCCAGACAATTTGGGTGCAAAAACGCAGATCTCAATAATACGAGTGACACCCGCGAGCATAAGTGTGTGGCCGAACGTTGCATGGACCTTCGATATAGAGGAGCCAATTAATGACCATAACATGTATATGAGCTTAACAGACTTTTGTCGAAATCTCAAGCGCTTGGGCATGCTCCGACATAGCCCAACCAGTCAAGATGATGCTATGAGAACTCAATCAGTGTCAGAATCCGATTAAACCGACAGTAAGCTCACACTACAGAAGGAATAACGTTTCGCTTAGGATGTAATTGTCAGAGCATTATCTCAATTGCCAATGAAACTCACTTGATTGCTCCGTGCCAGCCAAAGTCCAAGGCTACCACCACACCACCCTATTGATATCATGAGTTATGTGTTATCAAGCAGCTAAAAGGTCATACATAAAATGCCGAGGATGCTGTATTAAGGAGAAAATCAGATGCAGAAAAAGCGGAAGAGCTTATGAAGTACTAACGTATGCTGCATGTCCTTAACAGACCATCCGCCACCATGATGTTCGGTAAATGTATTGACTAAAGTGGATAAATTGTGATTGGCCTCAACATCGTAGATAGTCCAACCTCAATCATACCTATTCCCTAATATATGAAGCGATTGAGTAACATGCTATGCAAGAAGAGATCATTGCACTTACCCAAAGGGTTATGATCCTGGGCAAAGTCAAACCCGTAATCGACAAAATGTGGGAGAACTCACAAAGAATCCCAGAACTCTGGACTCTTCCCAGATCGACGTATCCATGCTTCACCAGCGAGCATCATGACTGCCATGATGATGGCATAAGCAATGAAGCCGCTTCCCATGATGTAATGGGCCAAACATTGGCCTATGGAACAGTTTAAGCTTGTGGCATTTTGCAGTCAACTTTGCAACCATACCAAGATGTCCGCCCCTACAGTAGCCGCGGAATGTTATGGCGCCAAAAAGCATTTGTGTCCATCCAAGTACAGGATATAGTTTTCCCAGTATACCATGAACGGTTACAAAATAGGGGCGGATGGAGCGTTCGTGGATATGCAACTTGAGATAGATACCGATTGATAGTTGAGAAATTATAGGGATGAACAGGAGGGATCCGAAAGCACCATGCACTGAAGGCAAAAACTGACGACCTTTGTGTGCATGTCCAAGGAAGTAGCCTCCAATCGTGACAGCAAAGCCTATGGACTAGCTCTTCGTGAGCACTGACCAAGCTCAAGAGAGAAAGAAAAAACCTGTAGCGGAACATGCCACCGACTTCTTGACAAACCAAGTATCATCCCGACTGGAAAGAGGATTCCCCAAACGCCGGCTTGCAGGGCCATGTGTATCCACAGAATAGCATCTACCGGTGCATTTGCTTGTTCTTCTGAGAGTTTGTCATGATGCTCGTGGGCGGTAGCAAGCAATGCAAAAGCCAGCCCTATCGCAAGGGCAGCACGCATATCGGCCAAAATATAAAGAGCAGTAATTAGTCCAGCATTTCATTTACCCGATGATGTAATCATTGTTCCCAGGCCATCATTGAATGTACATCCTGCACCTGTGTGCTCTGCGATGCCGACCAGTCGTTTTGAACTCTCAGCGATAAAAAACAAAGTTAAGAGAGAAGAGGTTGCTCGACGAAAAAAAAAGGCAAAGACGCAAGCCAAACTCCAGAAGCGAGTGGCTCTGGTAAAACTTGAAGCCAATGATCCTGCAGCTAAAAAAGTTCGTGTTGGTTCGATATTATTTTACAAGTCTCAAAGGCTCATTCCTAATCTTAGAAACGTTTAGCAGATAATGTTCCAAAAACCCTCGATAATACTCGAGAACTTGACCCATCCATTCTGACTAACGGCCAAAATACTGGATCATCTCATATTGCGCCAGAAGAGGTCGCAGCAGATATTGCTTCAGATCCTTTCGCTTCCTATTTTACAACAGAAGATTCCGATTCACCTCCCAAAATACTAATTACAACGTCACCAAAAGTTTCAAAAGCGACTTATGACTTCTGTGACGAGCTAGTGGGGGTATTTCCCGGGGCTGAATTCATCCAGAGAAAGAAAGGGAAGGGCTTCGAGATGGGTTGGATAGCGGCCTGGGCTTCCGATAGAGGATACAAGCATCTTTGTGTGATTAACGAAAACCACAAAAAGCCCAGTAAGTTGCTTTAAACTGCATCTCAATCTTTCTTGGCTTAAGACTCGCTATAGATGCGATTACTTTAGTATATCTTCCTAGCGGACCAACAGCTTATTTTAAGCTGACATCTATTGAACTCACGAAACAAATCTACGTAGGTTCCGCGGTATACATGTCCGCACCAAATTGGCACTGAATCTTCCCTAGGGCCACGGGAGAGCAACGGCGCATAACCCTGAACTCATACTGAATGGTTTTGCTACCCGCTTGGGTCATACCATTGGACGAATGTTTCAAACAACTTTCCCACCACTTCCCGAATTTCAAGGCCGCCAGGTCGTCACCATTCATAATCAACGGGATTTCTTGTTCTTCCGGAGACACAGGTAGGTTAAAACTTGAAAACGTCATATTTTTTCTAATCTTTAATGCCCCAGATATGCATTCCGGTCTACAGAAAAAGTTGCTTTGCAAGAAATTGGACCTCGCTTTACGCTTAAGCTACGGTGGCTAAAAAAAAACATTCCAGCGGTGCAGAATTTTGGAGACGACGCGAAGGCCCTTGCCTTCGACACAGACGATGGATGTTCTGAGGAGCAGACCCATGACTTGATGATTGACGATCAAGAACAGTACAATGAATCGAGCCCGGGTGAACTCAAAATCTCTTCCTCCAAGGAACCTCCCAAAGTTGTCCCTCCTAAGCATGATGAATATCTGTGGCAATGGAAAGTGCGTATCCGAGTTCCCAATTTATTTAGTTTACTTTGATATTGATGTCGCTTCACGTTAGCCTGAGCTAGAGACAACACGCCGAACATTCTTTTTGTGAAGCCTCATTCTGAGGCTGTCCTGTCATGTTAATTCTGTGAGAGTACTAATGTTAGGAAAAGGCCCTTATTCAGTGACTATCATCATTTGATCAATGCTAACGGTGCTGATCGACTGTTTTCCGAAGAATCACTCCATTTGAGCCGGGTCTGAGGATCCTGGACAAGAACTTGGTCAATTGACTGAAGAGCACGAAGTGAAGGTTCTGAGAACGCTACCTTTCTTTGGAATACTTCTAGAGACACGATCTCGAAAACAGAACAGAGAAATGTGGCGCATATACTATCGCTCAATATATGCTGCTTTCTGATTGCTCGCCATGCCAAGCCTGCATATGCATTAAATATGATCACCATTGTTTTCGTGAAAGCGACTAACCTAATCCAACATGTACCTCCATTACCCTTTTTATCATGGACACGGACATGTCCGTCTTTTCTAGGGCATCAGCGGTGCTGCTGCAGAAAAATTGACCAAGCAGTGGAAACAGTGTGAGATACGCAACGATGGATGAACTTGGGAGTCATTGTCGTTGTGTTCATATGAAGAACTGACATGGTTATCTGGAAGAACTCTCCTTCGGATAAATTTCTGTTATCCGATAAATCCCCAAACACACCTGGAAAACCACTCTCCTTGAAGGATACATTCAAGGACCACCATCTTTCCTGCTAGTTGGGATCAAGAAGCAGAGGATAGAGAAGAGGATCATATGGCTTAGTTACAGAAACAGGCAAAGGAGTTTGCGATTTTTTTCTACTTCAAGTGACTTTCAAAAGATTCTAACAAAGGAGCCTGATCTGTCTTTTTCAGAGAAGCAGCTAAATTAAGGCAATTTTTCCTTTCCGCCCACTACAGCCAGTACCTATTCTGCTACTTTCCAGCAAAAAATTGCGGTAAAAAAGCAAGAACAATACAACGAAGAGCTTGAAGAGCACTTCCCACTCCGCTTGAATTCTCTCCTTCTTTTCTGACTGTATATTCGAATTCCCTCTGTCAAAATATCTATTACAGCTGTTGAACCATGCGAGACAATAATCGATAAGTAATCATTTCTGTCCATCGTCGTCATCCTTCGTTGCAGCCTTCAATCTTGGTATTGTCTCGATTGGTTGCTCCTCGTCAGGGCTACGCGACTGCTCGCGCTTGACGATGTAGGAGGGCAATTCGGGACCAAGAACACGGCCTCCCTGTTCTTCGGCTGAAGGAGAAACCTGAGATTCAAATTTCTAGTTCAAGGAAGTGAGACATACGTGTTGAATACCAAAAGTACGTGATGAGGCCCGCAATGATGATGACAAAAGAGATGAAATACAACCAGTACGGGTGATAATGCTTGAAGCAGCAATGTTAGGCTTTTCTCTCCTGGAAGTCTATGTCACCTACGTAGAGGAATAAACCTTGAGGGCAAAAATCAGTTAATTATGTGGACATATTTCGGGCGATTCAATAAACCTACCAAAAAGCAAGCCAAAGAAGTCACTCGAGAGTAAGCTAAGGTTGAAAAATGCAGCGGAGGCAAGACGGTAAAGCATGGGGGCAATCGTGTAGAGGATAACCATTGCGGCAGTGTAAGCCATCAACAAGCCAACTATGTTATGATATCGGTGTTCGATGAAATCCAAAAAAAACAGTCTCATAAATGGCTCACTTATTCCTCCGTTCCACGGTACTTGCTTCATGTCCCGCCACTCCATCCCAGAGGCTTGGATACCATTGATAATGAATCCCCACATCCCTAGTTGCCCAACAACTTCGTAGAGAGGTCTCTTCCTGACGAAGAATTCCTCCGTTGCGTTGGCTGAGATTATGTCCATCAAGGGATTCGGAACATTGAAAATCGAGTCAAACGTACTGAAGCCATAAAGTGTCGCACCAGCAATCATGAATCCATCTCCCTTTGCTCTATCCAGTGCAGGATAGTTTTTATCAGTCACAAAATCAGAAACAACAAGTAATCCAAGACCGCCAATGCA
>Ga0153951_1000461_pt1 | contig 15407 bp, 17 predicted proteins | sample TSNJ035MetaG_FD_102278 | JGI IMG/M metagenome (GOLD analysis project Ga0153951, IMG submission 102278) | Attine ant fungus gardens microbial communities from New Jersey, USA - TSNJ035 MetaG | ecosystem: Host-associated > Fungi > Mycelium > Unclassified | place: USA: New Jersey, Wharton State...
GCATTGAAGCTAAAGGCTGAAGGAATATGCTTGACTTATATAATGACCCGGGAATCTATATTGTTGAGAACAAGGGAGAAGTTCTCAGACATCCAAATAGAGATGATGGTGATGGCGTTCCACGTCGGCTTGATTCTGGTTCTATTTCACCCTTCAGATGGCCACAAAACCCGCAACCTCTCCTCATTCATCTACCAGTTCATTGCGGGCGCATCTTTCAACTAGTATTAAGTGTGTATTTATATGAGTTATTAATTTGGAGTAACCACCTGACTGTTTGGCTCTACGCTGTTGCACTGATTTCGTTAGTTTTGTGCCGACGAACATACCGAGGAAGAGGAGGTTGCAGATATTGGCTGTTGCGTTATGGTCGTGTATGATCATTCTGATGAGCTGTCTATTCTTTTATCTCTGGTATGTTTCTATGTGAACTTGGTAACGAGTGCTGGGCCCCTCTCATTTCTCTAGTCTGAGCCTGCATTTCTTCTCCGTATTTTTGCGCATATTCTCTTACTTATTCATGGTTACAGTTCATTTCCACAGTTATGGCCATTCCTTTTGATATACTGGATATGGATAAATTATTTTGATTCGGCTCCCGAGAGAGGACAAAGGACTCAGCAGTGGGTGAGGAGGAACAAGCTCTGGACGTACTTCGCAGATTATTACCCTATTTCGTGAGTTTATTTTTCTGCATGTACTAAATCTCTGAGTGAAATTGCTATCAGCCTTATCAAGGTTTGTCTCCTGCAAATAGACAGTTTTAAGTGTTCATATCTTGAGTGTATCCAGGAAGTGGACCTGCCTCCGGATCGGCCGTATGTATTCGGATACCATCCCCACGGTGCGCTGCGGCAGAAGAATGTTTGTATTTTCCCCCAATTGACCTCATAATATAGGCATCGTAGGCATGTATGTATATCTTTATCCCAAATGGGTAAAGCGTTGACTTGGAATGCCAAGGGGGGCGCTAGCAACGTTTGCAACAGAAGGTGCGAGGTTATTCCACTTCCGATATGAAGCGATATCATTCTCTTTGTAATAGCGACGGCTTTCTCGGAACTGTTCCCTGGCATCACGCCACACCTTCTAACGCTTGCTAGCAACTTCAAAATTCCACTCTACCGTGACTTGCTCATGGCTATGGGGATATACAGTGTTAGCAAGGCCTCATGTTCAAACATTTTGAAGGCAGGACCTGGGTCGTCAATAACGATTGTCGTAGGAGGTGCAACAGAAAGTTTAAGTGCACATCCTGGGACTGTTAATTTAACTTTAAGAAAGCGGTGTGTTCTTGCCTTTTGTGAAGAATAAGTGGCAGACTGATCGGATCGGATAGATTAGGGTTTATCAAGATTGCCATTCAACATGGGTAGGTGGTAGCGTTGAGTCCACAAATATTGATCGGTCACTGACCGGCGTTCGACTTCAGAGCCGATTTAGTACCCGTGTTCTCATTTGGGGAGAATGATGTGCGTTCTAAATCCGCCACCGGGAATCAAAGGAAGTCATTTCTTCAATCTAGATATATGAGCAGATGCCAAATGAGAAAGGTACAACTGTTTATACCCTTCAAAAAAAGTTCCAATCGATATTCGGCTTCACGCTGCCACTTTTCCACGGTCGTGGACTACTCAATTGTGCGTTTCCACTGTCATATATATAAAGGTTATCATCCTGACCGAAGCTACCAGACAATCTCGGATTATTGCCCTATCGGCGGCGAATTGTTGTTGTTAGTGAGTGTCGGGTCCTGTTTTTGCCTTTAACGGGTGAAATGAATGTCTGTAGTTGGAAACCCCATATCTGTGAAACAACATGACAAACCGACGACAGAAGAAGTTCGTGCAATACAAGAACAATATATAGCTCAACTGACTCGGTATAATCACCCATTATTCAACCTTTCATTGACTCATGTGAACGCTCGCACAGTATTTGGGATACCTACAAAAACGAACATGCGAAAGCGCGTCTAAGAGAGCTACAGATTGTGGATTGAGTCTTCTTCAGTCTTTGCAAATTTGTAAATTCGCCAAGTTTTCTATCAACCTGATTATAGCGATCACATTCTTTTTCTGGCGAGTTGTTTACTTAGAGAACTAAATATAACAGAGTTTGCCTTCCATATAAATAGTCTCTAGAGACTTTTCTTTAGACTAAAGGCGCTGGTATTCTTCAACTGGTGCACCTTTTCCTGACTTGTCTTCAGTTCAGAACCTCAATCGCATTGTGGATTCAAGCTTTCCTGGCTTCTCGACTTCCGATCGGTCAAATGAGGGGCTGGACACATTTTACACATCTGCAAGATCTTGAAAATTGCTTGACACGTCTGCGTATGTTCTGCAAGGCAAATCATCGTATTTTTGTTTGCCCTGACCAGGCGGGCATACATCCATTGACTCCCGTGGGATGTCCAGGTTACCCGTCTTCTTCTTGAAATTGTCGTAACTAGAAGAGTCTTTGTAGCGGGACCCGATTCGAAGTTCAAAATCAGGATTGGTCACACCAGATTTATGGTTCAGCTTCCCGAAATAATCTTTCCCCGCGCCATGACCGGCCCTGGGGCACTTTTCTTCACCGACTTTGACGAGGGTTCCATAAGTGGTTTTTTCCCCCTCGAACAAATCTGTCGTGGGACATCTCAATATCATTGCGTCTGGCTCAACAAGGATTTTTTTTTTCGTTAAGAACAATTTCTCCTTGTATCAGCTAGACTGCGAGAAAGTTCACTTTATTCTCTAGAGTTTTTCCAGGAAAGTAAGTGAGATAATATAAATAAGTCTAGGAGACAACAAAACTCTTCGATTTCTATTCTCAAGTGTTCGTTCTCCTTCAAAGTACCATCAAATTCTACCGCTCCTGTGTGGCTTTTTGTCTTATAATAAGAGGCACACATAAACCGCATTAGGAGACCGTGATTTGCCCTCATGAGGTATGGGTTGTTCTCATATCAGAGAAATATTCCTCATAAGATAGAGACAGAAAGGGATATGATGGGCAAGAAACCGGTGCGTTCAGTACGCATCCGACCGTTCCTGGTTCTGTATGGTGATTTTATTGCTTGCTTCAAATCCAAATAGCTAGATTGGGCGAGCGAAACCATCAAGAATGAGGATATAGTCGATGGCTGAGCTACAGTAACGTCGCCAAAGCTGAACGACTCATTAAAGATTCTGAACTTCTTGTTTTTGACTGGATCACAAAGCTCGATCTTCCTGGTAGTCCATCGTATCTCCACGAAGTTGAAATTGGGTACTCATGAGGCCTAAGATAAGCTGGTTAAAGAGAATATTCTAATTGTTTATATAATTTGATAGATAGCTTGTACTATGTACAATTGTCAAATCAAGGATGGTCGTCGATTCTCAAAAAAAGGACTGTGATAATTCAAAGGTCTATGAAGGTGAAATGAAAGTGGTGTAAATCATAGCGGTGGGATTTAAAAATAGTAATGAATGTATGGAAGCATGTACGCAGGAAAAAAGATGCCGCAGATAAGTGTACATGGGTTCCTAGTGGCCATCATGGCTGCGTCGCAAAGGATGGACGAACTCCGCGAAGCTGTTTCCGAGAAGATGGGACACGGCAAACGGGACAACGGCGCTGATTTGCGAGTACCCCGGTGATGCACCTGTGGTTCATGAAAAAAAAATTATCAATTGGTCCGTGTCAAAGTCTATGGTTGTTACCTATCGCAAAATAAGTGCCCACACACAGTGACAACACCTTGTTGGGGGAATTCACGGCAAAGTGGACAGATAAGTTGAGTGCTGGGCAAGTCCAATCGTTCTTCGACACCATCCGGCCTTTGCCGCTGTGCAGGCCAACCAGCATACACATAACCTGATTCCGCTATATCGCCAGAGACAAGAAGGGTATGTTCACATAGCATACTCTTGTCTTCCATTGAAGCACCAGAAAGAAGTCGTGATCCTGATCGCATAGCACAGCCATTCCCAATCTTGAGCCTGTTCAAAGCAAAAATGCCACGAGAGTTGATATGAGCTACGACTGAGCTGTCGTCTATATTGACATCATCTCCAATCTAAGCAAGAATATAAGCAGAGCTCGACTGCATGTGTTGAACACCGACTCACTTCTACCAGGTCAGGTTCCGTCATCAGCCCGCTTATTCCTCCAGCAAAGAGGGCACAGTTTTTCCCAATGGTTGCGCCGAGTGCACGATAGAACCAAACAATGTAAGCTGAACCGTTAAGATAACCAAGAATGCCTCCGGCGCCAAAGCCTTTGTATAGAAGCCGGCAAAGTGAAAGATGGAGTTGCCAGCGTTGACAGTAGTCGCTCTTGTCCCATTCATATCGCCCTTCGCGACGTCCACCAATGACGAGCCACTTGGTCGCAATGGCCCATAAAATGACTAGGAAGGCTTGCAGGTTAAGCACGACAACAAAACAGATGACAATGAACATGTAGAGGACACCTTCACGGTACCAGGCGGGTCGAAATATAGTCTGATGGCCGAGTGTCAGGTGGAGATAACGGAGGAGTACAGCAGCAGAGACGGGGCCGATTGACCAATAAGCAGCAGAGACGGCCGCGATTGTGATGTTGGAGGTGACGATGAGCCAATACGGGAATACCCAATAATTCGCTTTGCCTTCATAAAATGCACGACCGAATGGACTGCTTTTGATGTTCTTTTCATCAAACTCCTTGTCGCCTCTTCCGAAACAGATAGGTTCGCCATTATCTGACCGAAGGGTGAATAAATGATGTGATGTTTAGGAGAACTACGCGTACCGCATCCCATCCAGGTTGATCCGTCCTCGTAAACTGTATCCCGCTTTCCAAGAGCACCAGATCCCATTACTGTACGCCGTCCAACGTGGCATCCTGGAAGTAGCACAACTCTATCTGCAATCATTGCTGAGGTACAGTTAGCTAAAGAGAAAGTTTGTACCGGACAGTCACGCACCTCCACTGCTAATGACGACCTTCTTGCAACCTAGACGATCATTCGTAATAACCTCGGAACGAGAACCGAACACGACATCATCTCCAATCTCAAGAAGCTCAGGATCCTCGCAAACAATACCAGACCCCGGCCAATAGATACGTTTCCCGATTTTTGCCCCCATAGCGCGATAGATAACCTGCAATGAATCAATAACCGGAGCACCTCCAGACGATATAAACTCACAGAAGTCATCTCATAGTGGGGACCAAGGATGGCAAATACCTTATGTAAAGTATCTTGGCCAAGGAGCATGTTCGCTACATGTCGTCGTAAAAGCATTATTTGAGTATAATTTTCCGCTGTACAATTTCGATTGAGTCCAAGGAGGCGCTTGGCAACAATACCAAGGACAATTTGAATTATAGGTTGACAGATGGCCCGGACAACGCGAGATAGGGCGTGATATGCGATCCGTCGAGGGTCTGCGAACCACCATACCACCGACTGCAAGGCATTAAGACCAGCTGACGAGAACTGCACCTCCTTGATCATAAGCCAGAGACAGAAGAACCAGGGTATATCTGATAATGGTCAGCGACAAATCACCCTGAGGCAAAGTCTTGACTTTACATGAGATTCCAAGCGCAAGAACGATGATGGGTCCGCCAAGGAGTAATTGGAGCAACCAATGAGGCTTGGGACAGAGGCCACGGTTATATGCGGCATAAGACTTGGATGTAGGTTGATCATGAGAGGAGGCATGAGGGCCATAGACCGTACTGTCTGATATACAGGCGCCAGGGGCAATGCTTGTATAGGTGTTGATTACAACGCATCTACCGAGCGTAATACTCTGAAGGCGGAAAAGCCCCTCTCGTTCTACGCAGAATGGCCTTATATGGGATCTATCAATCCGACAGCCATCATGAATCGTCAGCAGGTCGTATTCGCCAAGTCTTGCCTTGGGGTCAATCGAGACGTTGGTGCCAATTTTAGCGCCCAGTAAACGATAGTATAGAATTGTCAGTAAAGGGTGCATGGAGAAGATACCCTTTCCGGAAGCACTATTGGGCATGAAGTAAGAGATTTGAGAGGAAATTATGCATGTCAGATACGAACCGAATACTTTGCTCCACTATCCAACATCGTAGGTAGTACGTGGACCACCTAGGTAAGGATGGGTCGAAGTCTCATGCCGACAAAAAATTCACGCACATGCGATAAGTTCCCTCCTTGTATTTTCCTATGACAATCCATTTGAATACTATGGCAGTCACTGGAGCGACAATCCTGACAGCTAATCTGGAGGCCACGATAGCTGCCAGAAGCGTACCCAGCTTGACCCAAAAGCCACCTTTGAGGAACTGCGCAATATAAGAGAGAGTTAAGAGCAAGAGTGACCCTGTGATGTATCAGAGCCTGTGTGGTTAGCAGCAGCGGTGACTTACAAGTCAATGCCGCTTTGAGTGGATAGAAGAAAAGAAGAGGCATCGATTGTACAATCAAACAGAGCGGGTGGTTTTGACCACGAGCTTTCTTTTTTTCAAAGACTTGGTACTCTTGATCGTAATCATACTCGAATCCGAAGGCTGTTAAGGAGGTCGAGGCAGAAAGGTTGCGAGGAGACAACTTCTCGTCACTTGAGATAAAAGAAGTGCCCTTGGACGTGTCAGCATCAACAAGACAGGCCATCCCAGCAATGGTGCAGTTGTTGAAAAGAGCAGAAACCCCAACTTGTGCCCCTGTTTCTTTGCGAATCTGATATGCCAGTTTGCCCAGAAGAAGGGAAGTGCCTCCAAGAAGGAAAAAGTCTGACTGAGCCATTATGTTTGCAGAATCTATTGAAAGCATCTCAGCGATAAGGTCTCGAATGTGTTGCTCCGTTTTCGACATGGAAGATGCATTGAGCAGAGCCGATTTCCGCTTCGCTTCTTCGAAAGTGGCTTCGCCAGATTTGAAACGCGTCAGAGAGTTATGAAGAACGTAGATATTCTCCGGTACAAGGTATCCATCAACCCCTTTGGCAATTATGGCCCTGATTTGCTTCGAATCCATGAGGCATCTCGAATCCACGCTAAGATATAATTCAACAGACCCATCCGCACACATATTGAAGGCGAAGTCATTGACTTCATTCATTCTCTCAAGCACCCTCTCCAACTCTTGAGAAGAAAGTGAAACGTGAGAGCATTGGATTTTTTGCGAAAGGGGTGCTTTGGGGGATGGTACTTCAGCTTCAAAATGACGCTGGGATACAGGAATTTGATCATTGAGCTGAGGAAGTCCAAGCCGTTTTGCGAGGTTGATGCGGACGGTTTTGCCAGTGCTAGATGGAGAGAGTTCATTGAGGTTCTTCGTAGATATATGGAGATTACACACATGTTTTTGGGGAGATCGTCCATGTAGACAATCACTGAAGGCCATTTGCTTGGGTGGAGGTGATTCCTTATTTTTAAAAGTCAATTACCCTATTTTCTGCGAGAAGCTTAATCTCACCGAAGGCAATCTTGAAGTTGATGAATGCCTATTCTTGGATAGCCGGCATTGCAAACCACAATTACGCCGATAGCTTCTTGTAGGACGCTATGCTCAATGGCAAATGCCAGAGTACACTACATTAAATGAGTTGATGTTCAAAAGCAATAGCCAGGGAAAGATCCGACCTTGACACGATCCCTAGCTACTGTCACAATTGCCTCCTCTACCTCGAACGGCGAAATCACTTCACCTCCTTTGTTGATGATTTCTTTTGATCGACCAGTTACGTATAAATATCTGCTCGCCCGTCAACCCTTGTGATCTAGGTTAAAATCAGAGCATACCCATCAATGTCCATATATCCCATATCTCCAGTGTCAAACCATCCTTCAGATGAAAAGCAAGAAGTGTCCAAAGGTATATTTCGATCTGGTGAGACCTCATAACCAGAAAATGTAGGGAAGCCGCGGACTGCAATAGTGCCCATCTGTCCTTGGGGCAGCGCTAGTTCCATGTTACTTGGGTCACGGATCGAAATTTCCGGACCACAAGCAATCCCCGAGCACCCGGAACGCTCAAGTCGGTATTCTTGAGGAGGAGAAGCAATAGGCATACACCTGGGAAGCAAACAGAGTAAACCTATTGTGGTCACATACCGAGAGTGGAGAATCAACCTACTCTGTCATGCCATATGACGGAAGTATGGTTGCGTTTCCAAAGGTTTTTCCCATTTCGATAGCCAACGACGGCAAAAGTCCTCCAGCTGCATTACAAATCATGCGGATACGCAAATCGCGTGCAGGATTGATATGGGTTGGTTGAGAAGCGAGGATAGCATGGTGCACCGTTGGTGCTCCATAATACCTATTCAAGACTAAGTCCCTCCCGATGTCCCAAAAGACTAATCACTCACCAAGTTGCACCAAGCTGTTGTGCTATGGTCCAAAACTCGAGTGCATCAAACCCACTGCAGACAATTGTGCTTCCACCAGAGAGAATAGGGGCGCACAGATTTCTTATGAAACCCCCGACATGGAAGAGGGGCATCATATTCACTGGTTACGCTCAGTTTCGGTTGTGCCAGTACTGATAACTTACTCTAATACTCACAATTAACATCACGCTCCCGCAGAGCCCAGGAGTGAACGACTGCCATTGCTCCAACAACCAACACACGAGGAGAGTAGGGAACAACCTTTTTCTTGCCACTAGTTCCAGACGTTTGAAGAACAAGCGATAAATCGTCCATGGCATGAAGTTGCGACGGTTGGCTAGGGAATATAGATCGTCTGTTCAAGCATGCCATATCAAATAAGCCTGCGGGACCGTCGGATTGCGCCTCAAGCAGAACCACGTCACAACCAAGCTCTTCTTGCAACGTTGAGAGCTCAAGACGCTCTACTAAATCCTTCGAGGACACAATCACCTTTATCCCTAGTCTCTTGACATCCTCACGAAGCTCGCTTGAAGTACACGAAGCGTTGACTGGCGCACAAGTATGATAACAAGCGATGGATAACATTGCAACAGCGTTTAGCGGGCCATTTGGAAGAGCCACAAGGACACGATCATTGGGACCTATGGGTATATGCGTTGGGGAATGGGGTAGGACAAATTTTGAAATAAATGTGCGTAAATGTTCATGCGTAAGAACACGTTGAGAGGCATCCGGGGCAAAGATAGCAGGATTTTGAGTCGAACAAAGGCAGTCCAAGAGGGTAGTTATGTGTGGAGACCCAGCAAGGCAGTCAGCCACCCAACGGCCCAAGGCGAGTTGCTTTGGTGGCGCCGGTGAACGTAGAAAGGAAAGAGGAACCGACATGAGGCAAGACCAGGGGAGCACCTTGAGAAAGGCGGGAAACAGAAAGAGGGTGGGTAGTGGTAATAAAGGAGTGAGGGTATAGTTGTAGAAAAAGCTGATTAAACAACGTCGAATAAAAGGAAGAAACCAATCGATCAAGTGTAAACGTGGGATCTGAGATGACGACACGATTCTGAAACTTCTGAGACCGAATAAGGCTTCTAGTGTAGGAGTGTCGCCAACCATCTAGTGAACAAATGGCCAAGATTTTTGACTATTTTGAGTGAACCCTTTCTAAATTAAACGAACCGTGGAAGTCAATATCGCCTAGCACTGCGATGCAAGCTCGATCTTCATACACCATCCAGATAGCTAGCTTGATTATTTGGTTCAATCCAGTGGTGTGAGCAAGGAGTCTAAGAACTTTAGAGGAGACTAAGTTGGCGTCTAACCTAGAATAGACGAATCAAAATTACAGAATTTGTTTTCATGGAGACGAATAGCTGACGATTTTCACCGAACAACGATTCCCAGGATAGTATTCAAAGACAATGGGAAGACAATGGAAGTCTGAATTATCGAATTTGTCTTTCAACTGCTCCTATCAAACAAGAGAGGGTCTGGGTGAAGTCGTAGTATCCCATCATGAAACATATTGACAAGTAGAAAAAAATTACTGCCTAGTAGAGGTGAGGTGAGATGAGTTCATGGTTTGTTTACCGCACGGGTCGGGTGACATAGTGATGTCACATCTAGGGACCCTCGGACCACAAAATAAGTCTCGCACAAAGATTCCTCCGGAAAATCACATTTTCTGCATATCCTTGGATGGAAAAGGATAGGCGGCGATCTTACAAACTCCCGTGGGCCTCTTCGATGCAGAAGCTGTTTTCTACACTAGCTCCTGGGCTGACATTATTTTTTGGAAACATTTTTCCCGCTAGCCGACCGATCCCGGTACGGCTTTCTCCGAATTCTGCTCGCGTGCATTGGTGCCAAGTCTAGAAAATCATGATCCGACGCGCAGTCATCTTCTGGAATGGTTTGCAGGTCGCTGACACATATACCAGCGGCATAATCTTATCTGAACATTCAGGGAGGGACATGTTTTCCAGCAAACTTCATTTCTCGAGACAACCGCGGAAGAAGGTATTATCAACCATGTGTTCAAAAGGTCATCAAAACACCCGACAGTTGTGGAGTATTGTGCATGTGGAGCCAAGGCCAAGACAAGTTTAAAGAATCCAATATCAAGTTCCCTGACATCTTTCCCAAAGAAAGGATCAAGTTCGATTATCCGCCAGCCAAGTATTTACGCTGAGTATCGTGAATTAGTACTTAGTGTCAATGCTGGTGGAGCTACTACTTGACTCGCGCTCGTCCATAAACTACGGCTCTAGTTCGTTCTCCGGGATCACATTTCTTGAGGGAATCATAATCATACCAGACTAAAGACTCCCGTGAATGAGCGACGAATGCTGACTGTGCAATAGAATACGCCGATGCCTTCACATCAAATGTCGCCTTGTCTGTTGTGTTATCCCAAGGAATGACAGGTTGATATCCGATCAAAAGCTACTGTGATGTTAAACTCCGAGCATGTCAAACAGGAGACATCACTAACCGTGTCTGGATATTTCACTGGTCGTCTAAAGGTAACTTGAATGGACTTGAGTATGAAGGAAGTCCCCTGCGCTCTGAGCATAGCTTGGGCCTTTTCAGGACCCCCTAATTCGTTACCCAACGAAGACATCCATTTAGTGCGCGACTACAAGTGTGCTTTGGTGTCCTCCTGATCAATCAATAATGGAAGTTGCTTACGGACTCAAAGAATCGTGCTCAAGAAAAAGTAAGTTTACGTGTCTTCTACTTCGTAGAATGATGCTCACCGTAGCGGACATTATTCACATGTCTGTCTACATATTAGCGTACTTGTAGTATAACAGAGAGACGGCTTACTGAAACGCATCCTGATCTCCCCAGACGATGTGTTGCTCCCAGAATGAAAGGGGGTCAAATCCCTCATTTTTCAGCTCCTCCTTAGCCTTCATGAGCAGATCCGAAGAGTTCAGAGCCGCAGCATTGAACCCATAAGTGTGTGGAGGAGAATCCTCAGCTTCTGGCCCTTGTGTGCTGGGCGGTATGAAGTACGGTGAAGTTGGATCACGAAATGCAGCTTGCAGCTCCTGTGCGTACAAACATTATGACGGTAAGAAATGGATCGGGCTCCTATTTTACTCGGAAGAACGCACAGAGATGGACGTTGTTTTTGAACGACATGCTGCGCTTTTCAGTCTTCGCAGTGACACAAGTGATACACTCTGTCGATACGGAGAAAACATAAAATTCAGCAATATCTACGAAGATCAAGAAACAACAAAAATCCGTCGCTTTACGAAACAGCCATCATCATTATATAATACGATTCTACGATGCCCTTCGTAGACATCGCGCGCATCTAATTGCAACAAACGTCACACAACTGCTTAAAAAAATCCCAATTAATGTCCTGGAAAATGTAAAATATATTTCTCGGAGAATATCGGGCTGGTGTACTACATTCTGATAGTTGAGGCTCTCATTCCTTTTCCTTCGACTGCTAACTTGACTGGGGTTGTGCAATAGATGGCAGTCAATGTCGGTTTGTATGTTAATGAGCAAGACTTGCTGCGGATCTCCTGTGGTGGTTCTGCTGCGATGAGTCGGAGATCCTGCTGCTGTGAATAGAGACGTAATCTGAGGGGTCTCAGCCTTTGCAGTCTTGTCGTGGCAGATCAAACCTCGTGAACCTTGGCGTTTGGTGCCGACTTTTTTTTTCTATGGTATGTTTGACCGAGAACATCATTCACTTCATCAGTGGGTTTCCCATTCTGAAAACTACTCCTGATTCACAGATTGAGAATACGGCTGGGTGGCTGACAAGAGCAGACTGAAACCAAAGACAAAAGTATATAATCCCAGGCCGTCTGAAACCACTCTCAGTTTCTCCTTCTTTCTTACCTTCTGGTCCTGGTGACTTCACATACTACCACACACTCCCTCTCTCTCTGCGACTGGTCGCGATAAAAAAATCTTATATAAACTCAAATCAATTATCATGGTCGTTGTCTCTTCCCGTTTCGCTATTCTTGCAACTCTCTGTGCTGTCGCTTCTGTCTCCTATACACCACTGGCAGCGGGTGCGGTGGCTCTGGAGGCTCGCCACTCTGACAAGAAGATTGCCGAGAGCCTTCCCAAGCAGCCGGTCATCCCCCTGCCTCACAAGTTAAGTAAAACCACAGCTAAGAATGCTGCAAAGCATAATGCCGTGGAGCATGGCCGCACGCACAAGAGTAAGAAGGAACGAGAGGTAAGCGACAAATACGCATATAACTGGTGAAGGGTACTGATTCGAATGCAGGAACCCGTGGAACAGACTGTTCACCTCATTCAGTTCCCTGTTAGATCTGCACACAGCCTTTACCAGCGACACCACGATGACGATGATTGTCCAGACAAAGTTGTGGTGAATGGAGACAGAGATCATGTTCACCTGTCTTGCCACCATGACCATGATCACCATGATCACCACGATCATGACCATCCCGACGAGATAATTGTGAATGGAGACCGAGATCACGTCCGCGCCCGTCGTGAGGATATCCAGTCTCGCTCACCGCGTCATGCACGCCCTCTCTTGAAACGTCAGAACGATAGCAGTGACGGAGGCTCAACGTCAAATGGGCCGATCGGGACAGTGGTGGTTCAAGTAAGTAGCAGGCTCGCTGCGGAAGCTGTTGTCTGACATGTTGCACCAGGGTCGGGACCCATCAAATAGTCAACCCATACGATATGGAGAATTCTTTGCTGAAAATCAAGGGGCAATCAAAGTGTCGAAAACCAATCATACGTCTTTCAGAATGGTCGATTCAAATTCTACACCCCAATCCAACGGACCAAGGGATCATGGAGTGTTCCTCGAAGCATTAATTCCTGGAAGTTCAGACCGACTGTGCTGTACATACGACGCAAATCCTTCCAGCTCGATGCCAATGCGCTTGAATAACTGCCAGGGACTTGATAATGGAGGTGATGGGCACTCGAGTCAAACGTTCAGTTACGACGCTGTGACGGGTCGCATAGGGCTGATTTGGAGCGGTTTAACCAACCAGACAACGGCCCAGACATCGAATTCGACGGTAGCAAGGAGGGACGATGCTCATACTAGCAGCATAGGCGGCGTGGGTTTAATTTGGCTTCCCTCTCAAAATGCTACAGCTCGGGTGGGGGCAACCTCGAGTGGAGTCCAAACTCAAACCGTCACCGTCACCGTTATTGCAGAGATGGAAACCGGATCGGTGTCAACTACTTCTGCTGCTCGAGGGGCGTCTGAAACGAGCTCGTCTTTGTCGGGTACCTCTTCTCCGACGCAGGTTAGTGCAAGCTCAGATATGGTCACTCAGACTCAGACACCGACGACACAATCTACCGGAGAGGCACCGTCAAGTACGGCAAGTGAACTGAAGATCGAAGTTGCTCCTCCTGACGCGTCTTCGACTGGCCCGGCGACGCCATCGTCGGCGTCGGCGTCGGCTGATGCTACTCCATCTGACCCTTCGATTGCGACGGGTTCAGGAGCGTCTTGGGGTGTGCCCGTGCGAGACGGTGAGGTCATCGATCCCATTCTGCAGTCTCGACACATGTAATGTAGCTGTGTGAATGATAAACGATTTGATCCAAAATTCCCACCAGGAACGGTTGTCAGTGATCGACAAAATTGATGGTAACATGTTTGTCAGCTGGTCCTTTGTCTCCCACAATCTTTCTCGTTCTTTTGCTCACCACATTCCTTTGTCTCTGTACCTATGATTGTTCATGGTTCTTTTCATCATAAACAATCTGCAAAGGCTTTGTTTGCCAAAGTCAAGAAAAGATTCAACCCCATTGGGATACCGGATGTAATCGACCCTTGTACGCCTTTCCACTGTTCACTTTGCGCTTGCTGATACATAATGTATCAAAAAAAGTCCCAGGCATTGAGCATCACGATGGCCCTCGTCTTCAGTCCTCTGAAATTTCAGATCCCACGGACGTAGATCCCACAATACCAGTTATTCCAGCCACTCCAGTGGCAATCTCGTCGTCGCTTACAAATTCCACGCTCATCCTCTCTCAGATGAGCACATCCTCTGCACTTCCGATTGCGCTTCCAACGGTGTGGTCCTTATTTGGAAAAGATCCTTCCATTTCTATGCTAACGGGCAGGATGGATAGATTTCGATCGTCAGCTCGCCCATTAGCTCGATTCTCAGCTCACCCATCAGCTCGACCATTAGCGTGACTCCCAGTTCGACTATCAGCTCGGCTAGCAGTAGCAATGTTGCAATTGGTCTGACTCCTGAAACAGCAGTCAATCTCTCGGTCTCTTCTGCTGTTCCTAGTGCTTCATCATCTTCAGACTCTTCAGGCTCTAGGGTCGGCGCAGGGGCTATTGTGGGTGGTGTTGGCGCAGGTATCATCATTGTCGCCGTGTTCGGGTTTGCAGCTGCCTTCCTCGTTGTAAGTGTATCTGATCCATAAAATCTTTGCGCTCTCGTTGAATCCGCCTCGACAGCGTCGCGCGCGTAAACACGAGGTGGATGATGCTGCCCGTTTTGATGTTCGTGGCTTCCGGCGCTCGGCGCTCATGCTTCCGGACCCGCCTTCCCCTGACCATGGTGTGAGTGATGGATTTAATCCTCCTCCGATGATGCAACGAAATCATGAGACCTTTACACCGGTTTCTCCGTGGGCTTATTCTGGAAGTAACATGGCAGGCCATGGAGTGCACAATCAATATCAGGATGTCTCTGGTCACGTCTTGAGCTCTGCCCCGCAGGCTGAAGCCACAGCATCTGGTCAACATTTTGAGCCTATTGCATCAGTGCCTCTTCCTTCGCCACCCGGTCAATCTGCTTCCGATAGCCGGGTCCTCACAAGGCACCCTTCAAACAGCTTACCACGGAGACAGGCAAACTCCACAGCTGGAGCTGTCCCTCGTCCAACCTTCACCACTCCGCACACAACGAGAAATGCACCCATCCCGGCTGATGACTATATGGACTTGAGTCGTTCTAGTGTTTCTCCCTTCCAAGCTGTCCAGTATGCAGAGATTTCCCGTCGTTTGAATTATTCGAGCTCGACTTCATCATCGACTATGATCTCTCCGGCTCAAATTTACGCTATTCA